>ERZ1034976.1560-NODE-1560-length-17350-cov-31.115120_pt1 | contig 17350 bp, 18 predicted proteins | sample MGYA00520623_ERZ1034976 | MGnify/ENA primary metagenome ERZ1034976 (study PRJEB33766, sample SAMN09781774) | gut metagenome | biome: gut microbiome | host: Homo sapiens | place: Madagascar | study: EMG produced TPA metagenomics assembly of the PRJNA485056 data... | reverse complement strand
CTCAGAAAGGACGTTACCGTGAGTTCTATCAGTGTGATGCTGATGTGGTTGGCTCTGATTCTCTCCTGAATGAGGTCGAGTTGATGCAGATTGTTGATACCGTGTTCACCAAGTTTGGTGTTCGTGTTTGCATCAAGATTAATAACCGCAAGATTCTTACCGGTATTGCAGAGGTTATCGGCGAGGCAGAGAAGATTGTAGATATCACAGTAGCCATCGATAAGCTTGATAAAATCGGACTTGACAATGTAAACGAAGAGTTGCGCAATGACGGCATTTCTGAAGATGCCATTGAGAAGTTGCAGCCAATCATCTCATTGTCAGGAACTAATGATGAGAAACTTGAAGTGATAGCGAAGGTTCTCGAAGGTTCAGAAGTTGGTTTGAAGGGTGTAGAGGAAACCAATTTTATCCTCGATACTTTGAAAACTCTTGGCTTGAACAACGAGATAGAACTGGATCTCACCCTGGCTCGTGGCTTGAACTATTATACGGGTGCAATCTTCGAGGTGAAGGCGCTTGATACTCCAATGGGAAGTATTACAGGTGGTGGTCGTTACGACAACCTTACCGGCATTTTCGGTTTGCCAGGTTTGAGCGGTGTTGGTATCAGTTTTGGTGCTGACCGTATTTATGATGTGTTAGGTGCGCTCGACCTTTATCCGAAGGAGGCTGTAAATGCTACTCAGGTACTGTTTATCAACTTCGGTGAAAAGGAGACAGCTTACTGCCTGCCTATAGTAAGTGCAGCTCGTGCAGCCGGTATCCGTACCGAAATCTTCCCTGATAAGGCGAAGATGAAGAAGCAGATGAGCTATGCCAATGCCAAGAATATTCCGTTTGTGGTGCTTGCAGGTGAGAATGAGATGGCTCAGGGAAAGGTTACGCTTAAGAATATGGAAACTGGCGAACAAACCTTGGTTACTGCCGAGGAATTGATAGCCAAAGTAAATAAATAATACTCTCTTTCTCGTCCTCTCGTGCTTGTATATGTGAATATGCAGTGCGGCAGGGCGAGAGCTTTTTATGTGTTAGCGTGTATGCCTAACTATAATTTTAGTAACTTCTAAAAACTACAGACAAATGAAAAAAATAAAAGCTATTTTATGTGTATTCATACTGGCGTTGCTGATGACATCCAGCACAAAGACAACAACGATTTTTGTAATAGGTGATTCTACCGCTGCCGAGAAAGGTGGTTTTAGAAATAATCCAGAGCGAGGATGGGGGATGGTATTGCAAGGCTTTTTTGATGACAAGGTGATTGTTGATAATCATGCTGTTAATGGTCGTTCTTCTTTGAGCTTTATCAATGAAGGAAGATGGAAAAAGGTTTTGGATAGAATAAAGCCAGGTGATTATGTGTTTATCCAGTTTGGACATAATGACGAGAAGCCAAACCCTGACCGTCATACTGATCCGGGATCTACTTTTGATGCAAACCTTGCCAGGTTTGTAAATGAGACCCGTGCCAAGGGTGGCAATCCTGTACTGTTCAATGCGGTGGTTCGTCGCTGCTATTATTCTGCAGAATTGAAGAATGATGATGACGAGAAGCTTCGCAATAAAGTATATGATGGAAGGGAGCAGATTAATAGTGATACGCTTATCGACACCCACGGGGCTTATGTGATAGCTCCCCGCAATGTAGCAAAGCAGCTGAATGTTCCGTTTGTTGATGCTACCAAGATTACCCACGATATAGAAACGGGCATGGGTATTGAAGGCAGCCGCAAATTACATATGTGGTTTATGCCTGGCGAGAATCCGCAGGTTCCTAAGGGTAAGAAAGATAATACCCATTATAATGTATATGGTGCACGTGTGGTTGCCGGTGCGCTTGCTGATGCTGTAGCTGAGCAGGTGCCAGCGCTGAAGTCTCATGTCTGCCATTATGATTATGTAGTCTCTGCAGAAGGTCGAGGCAATTTCATGGATTTGCAGAAGGCTGTAGATGCGGTTCCTGTAGGCAAGAAGGCTGTTATCCGTATTTTGGGTGGTGAATGGAAGAAGCCAATCATCGCAAAAGGCAAGAAGATTAAGTTTGTCAAGTCATTTGGTGCTAAAATCAAATAGTAACAGGCTTTTTTAAAACTCCCGATATCTTTGAAATTACATGGCGATGTAGAAATCTGTGCGTCGTGACATAGAACAAAATGCATCGCCATGTAGTAAACCTATACATAAAAGGGGTACTTTCACAAGCACCCCTTTTCATATTATACAAAAACATTATGAATTATTTCTATTAGCGAACAAGATTTTAATTTCTATCTTTGTCTCAATTATCTAAAAGTTTCAAACGTTCATCAGAATTGCATTTGGCAGGGAGTGATTCCTATTCATAGGATAACCTCATTTCTGATGTTTATCATTTACGGTTGCAAAGGTACGAAGATTTTTGTAATCGTGCAATACCTAAAAATGGGGGTTTTGGTGAATACCTAGAAATGAGGAATGAAAATGGGGGAGAGGGTGATATGAAAAAAGGAAGCTCTTGTTGAAGAACTTCCTTTTTATGAGGTGTCTAGCGGAGTCGAACCGCTCTACACGGTTTTGCAGACCGTTACCTAACCGCTCGGTTAAGACACCTTGTGTAGAGCAATCATTTCTGATTTGCGAGTGCAAAGGTACTACTTTTTATTGGTTCTACCAAATTTTTATGCAACTTTTTTAATTAAAACAATCACTTTCTTTGTATCTTGCTCATAATGAACGGGTTCTGAAATGCTTTAATTTTTGTCTGGTTTCCTCGCTGCATGACAATAAAAGTAGTTTTAGCAGCTCTTTTATGAGAACTACTCTTGTTTTTTCCGCTGAGTAGCCTCTTTCTTTTTATTCTTTTGGCATTTCTCAATGAACGGGCAACCTGAACATTGATAGTTTTTACACTCTCGTGCTTGTTTGATGGAGCGGTAGATACAAATGGCGGCATACGTGATGCATGCCGCCAATATGATTGCTATGATGATATACTGTATCATAAGCATAGGTAAATTAACATAATACTAACCTACGGCGTTATAACCATTGGTTGAGTTTTTGCGCATGATGTCGCGGATGTTCATCTCCTTGAAACCCTCTGCGCGTTTCTGCTCTTCAAGCTCTTTCTCTTCCTCGATGTCCTTTTCTGAACGGGTGAAAGTGAAAGCCTTGTACTTAAATTCTGCAATCGCCCAACCTACGAGGCCTACAGCGATTAATGCAACAAATCCAATTAATGCGTTCATTTCTCTTTATATTATAATAATGTATAAACTGAATTAATAATCATCGTCGGCTACATCTTCTGCATCATCAAGACCGAGGTTCTCCGGGTCTTCGAAGGTAGTACGGTAGCTTTCCTCAGTAAGCTTGTCGTCATCGAATGCATCGTCATCCTCATCTGGATCGTTGTAGTGATCCTCGATTTCTGGTGCATCCTCGTCTTCATCCTCGTCTGGGTCGAGCAGGTCGTCGTTGCGTTTCAAATCATTCTCATCATCGAATCTCATGCGAACCTTTTCTACCTTTGGCTTCTCCTTGGCAAAGATAGCTTCTACCCAAGAACCTTTTGGTACCACGAGCACTTCGTAGTCATCAGCGAGCTTTTTCTCGTACAGACCTCCTGGCTTTTTCAGGCGGTCAGCAGGAAGAGTAGTTGTGCTGATGTCGAAATTACTTTCGATGATGTCCTGGATGCTCTGAGGCAGACTCTCCCAGCCACCACCAAAGTTGCGCTCCAAGAGTTCGATGAGCTTATTGGCGGTGATGTGACTTACATTTTCGTAAGTAAGGTCAGTAACGCGCATGATAGGGCGCTTTTTGATGGCATACTTTTCCTTCTTGTCGTTGATGCGGAAAGTGCCAATCTTGAAGCCGCGTGCCATCAGCTTGTCAATCACTTCAGGACGGTCTACCGTCACTGGTTCCATTTCGAATGCGCTGCGGATAACTGCGATATACTTGTTCTGGTAATCCTTGAGGTCAGTATCCTTTTCTGCTGCTTCCCAAAGACGGAACACATCGTTCTCCTGCAATTCCCAAATGCTACTTTTAGTAACATTCTTCAGTGTTAATATTTTATCTTTATTCATCTTCAATTGTGTTTGTGTGTGCAAAAGTAAGTACTTCTTTTTATATATCCAAATTTTCTTGCTATTTTTTTGTGTTTTTGGTCACTTTTTTATTTGGAATTCGATTTTTTTCATTACCTTTGCACGTACTATGAGTGAACCATTAGCTGAAAGAATGAGACCTCACACGCTTGCTGACTATGTAGGACAGCAGCATTTGGTAGGTGAGGGGGCCGTGCTGCGCAAGATGATTGACGCAGGGCGCATATCCTCTTTTATCCTCTGGGGACCCCCTGGAGTGGGCAAGACTACCCTTGCTCAAATTGTGGCACAAACCATTAAGGTGCCGTTCTTCACCCTCTCAGCGGTGACCAGTGGCGTAAAGGATGTCCGCGAGGTGATAGAAAGAGCAAAAAGTGGTAGATTCTTTAATTCGGCTTCTCCTATATTGTTTATTGATGAGATTCACCGTTTCTCCAAGAGTCAGCAGGATTCGCTTTTGGGTGCGGTAGAGAAGGGTATTGTTACGCTGATAGGTGCTACTACCGAGAATCCTTCATTCGAGGTGATTCGGCCGCTGTTGTCCAGGTGTCAGCTCTATGTGCTCAAACCGCTCGAAAAGGCTGATCTTGAAGGGCTCCTGCATCGTGCCATTACGCAGGATGTAGAACTCAGAGAGAAGAATATTAAGCTGGAAGAGACAGGCGCGCTGCTGCGATATAGTGGTGGAGATGCCCGAAAACTGCTCAATATCCTGGAACTGGTGGTAGAATCTGCCGGATCTTCAGAGATTGTGATTACCGACAAGATGGTAGAAGAGCAGTTGCAGCAGAATCCGCTGGCTTACGATAAACAGGGTGAGATGCATTATGATATTATCTCAGCCTTTATCAAGAGTATCCGTGGAAGCGATCCCGATGCTGCGCTTTATTGGATGGCGAGGATGATAGAAGGAGGAGAAGACCCGCAGTTTATAGCCCGTAGGGTTGTGATTAGTGCCTCTGAGGATGTGGGACTTGCCAATCCGAATGCACTCCTGCTTGCCAATGCTGCCTTCGATACGGTGATGAAGATAGGGTGGCCAGAAGCGCGTATCGCCCTTGCTGAGGCTGTGGTGTATCTTGCCACGAGTCCGAAGAGCAACAGTGCTTATCTGGGCATTAATGATGCGCTGGCTACTGTACGTCAAACGGGTAATCTGCCTGTTCCGCTGCACATCCGCAATGCTCCTACCAAACTGATGAAAGATTTGGGCTATCATGACGGATATAAGTATCCTCACGATTATCCGGGGCATTTCACCGAGCAGCAGTATCTGCCAGACGAATTGAAGGACGCCCGTTTCTGGCATGCGCAGCATTCGCCTTCCGAGGAGCGCCTCTACAACTGGATGGTTACCTGCTGGGGAGAAAGATTCAAGAATTAGTGATTAGAAAGAATAATTAGAAATAGATATTTAGAACAACTAACTGATACGAGAAAATGATGATACATGGCGATCCGGAATTCGTGCTCACGCTTCATAGTGTGATAGAATTCATCGGAACATTTGCTTTTGCCCTTTCGGGCATTCGTCTGGCTGCAAGTAAGCACTATGATTGGCTGGGCGGTTTTGTTTGTGGTGTGGCTGTAGCCATAGGTGGTGGAACCATACGCGATGTGATGCTGGGGGTGCGGCCGTTTTGGATGTTGAGTCCTATCTACCTGATTTGTACGCTGTTCGCGCAGTTGGTAGTGATTGCTTGTCACCGCTATCTCAAGCGTCTTGACAATACCTGGTTTCTGTTTGATACCTTGGGCTTGGCGCTTTTCAATATTGCGGGCATCCAGAAGTCGCTCGAATGTGGTTTCTCTTTTTGGGTAGCCATCATCATGGGCTGTATCACGGGTGCTGCAGGCGGTGTTATCCGCGATGTGCTTCTTAATGAAGAGCCGGTCATCTTCCGAAAGGAGATTTATGCGATGGCTTGTGTCGCCGGTGGTTTGGCTTATTGGGGATTGAGCTATCTGGGTGTGAGCCTCTATGTTACGGTAATTGTAGCTTTCTGTGTGGTTTGCGCCATCCGATTGCTGGCTGTAAGATACCATATTTCACTCCCGAAGCTGAGGGATGAAGAACAAACTGTAGAATGAAAAGGAAAAAATGAAATTGATAAATAACAGATAACAGATGAAAAGACTGAAAGCGATTTTGATGCTCGTTGTTGCAATGATGCTGATGTCGTCGGCAACAATGATGGCTCAGAACAAACGAGAGTTTCGTGGAGCTTGGATACAGTGTGTTAACGGACAGTATCTTGGCAAGAGTACGCAGCAGATCCAGGCGATGCTTACCAGACAGCTTGATGAACTGCAGAAGGATGGCGTGAATGCGATAATCTTTCAGGTTCGAGCCGAGTGTGATGCTCTGTATAAGAGTGATTTAGAGCCATGGAGCAAGTTTCTTACGGGGGTGCAGGGAAAGGCTCCTTCTCCTTATTGGGATCCGTTGCAGTGGATGATAGAGCAGTGTCATAATCGTGGCATGGAACTTCATGCCTGGATCAATCCTTATCGTGCCAAGCATAGCGTAACTTCTTATGAGCAGGTTTCGCCCAAGAATATCGTGAAGAGACGTCCTGATCTCTGTTTCCAGTATGGCAAGCTGACGCTGTTGAACCCTGGGTTGCAGGCTGCAGCCGACTATATTTGCGAGGTGGCTGTGGACATTGTAAGCCGATATGATGTTGATGGATTCCATATTGATGATTATTTCTATCCATATCCAGAGGCCGGACGTCAGATTCCTGATCAGCAGCTCTTCCGCCAGCAGTCGCGCGGCATGCGAAACATAGGTGATTGGCGCCGTGATAACGTGAGCCGGTTTGTAAAGCAGCTCAGCGAATCCATTCATGCCGTTAAGCCTTGGGTCAAGTTTGGTGTTTCTCCATTCGGCATCTACCGCAACAAGCGTACCGATCCTAATGGTTCTGAAACTTTCGGCCTCCAGAATTATGATGATCTTTATGCAGATGTTTTGCTTTGGGTGAATAATGGTTGGATAGACTATTGTGTGCCTCAGATATATTGGGAGATAGGCAATCGTGCTGCCGATTACAAGACGCTCATAACCTGGTGGAATAAGCATGCTGGCAACCGCCCATTATATATAGGTGAAGATATAGAGCGTACAGCCAAGTTTGCTGACCCAGTCAATCCGCGCAGTCATCAGTTGCCTGCCAAGCACCGTTTGCATCAGCAGATGAATAATGTGAAGGGCACTGTGCTCTGGTATGCGCAGACTGCTGCCGATAATGTAGGTAATATCGGACATATACTCCGCAACAATTATTGGAAGTATCCAGCATTGCCACCCTCTATGCCTTTCCTTGATAATAAGGCGCCAAAGGGGGTAAAGGGTGTCAAGCTGATGTGGACCGAGAAAGGTCCGCTGCTGGTATGGAAGGCTCCTAAGGCAAGCAAGAAAAAGTGGGGCGATCAGGTGAACCGTTTTGCTATCTATCGTTTTGAGAAAGGTGCTAAGGTAAATCTCAATGATGTTTCTGCACTCCAGGCAGTTACTTATGATAATTTCTATCGCATCCCTTATGTGAGTGGCAAGAAATATGTGTATGTAGTAACTGCTCTCGACCGTGTAGGAAACGAAAGTAAAGGTAAGAAAAAGAAAATTTCTTTTTAGATGGGTTAGATGATATAAATGGAAAAAAGACCGTTAAAAACAGAAAAACCGTTGTACTCGATAGGAGAGAGTGCAACGGTTTTTTATTTTGTTGGGATGGGGAAGCGGGTAGTCCTTTCATCCTGTATTTTTTTTATTCTTTCAGCAGGTCGTTCAGGAAGTTATCCAGATCGTTGTCCAGATTCTCCATCAAGTCACCACCTACAATGATCGTATCATCGTCAGCAAGATAGAGCTCGCCAATATGCTCTTTATCGTCATCTTCGAGTACAAAGCTGTATGGCTTGAGGATGCCGAGATGATCTATGATATCTGCCTGTTTGCGCAAAACATCGCGAAGCAGCTTTGCTACCTCGTCGTAGAAGTCTTCATCCTTGTTTTCTATCCATTGCTCAACAACGCAGCGGGTAATCTCGTTGTCATCGTCGTCAAATGCCAGGAGTTCTCCACTGTCTTGCGAAACCCTTACGTGGATGTCGGTCATTTGAGAAGTCTCGTCGTCAGATTCTGGCGCAGGGAACTTTTGAGCCACTTTTCTGATAAAGCGCTCTACTTGCATGATTGTTTGCTCTAATGTTTCCATATCAATTCTTTAATAATCAATGCAAAGATACATAAAAAATTGATATCACCAAAAGAAGTTGCTAAAAAAAAGCATTTTTGCTTTTAATTTGTTCTCAAACTGCCTGATTCCAGGGTATAGATAACGTTTACGCTTCTTTTTTTATATTTTCTTTTCGATTTTGTTTGCCATTTCTAAATAATATAGTATCTTTGCACTTGAATTGCAAAAATGCAATCTCAACATTACAAATGAATAACAAGATAAAACATTCTGGCATCGTAGAAAGCGTAGAAGAAGGTTGTGTGTGCATTCGCATTGTACAGTCGTCAGCCTGCAGCGCTTGCAAGGTGGCTGCCCATTGTACTGCATCTGAATCGAAAGAGAAGATGATTGAGGTTTCTACCTCTGAGGCGTCTCTCTACCACAAAGGCGATAGCGTGGTGGTGACGGCTGATTCGGCTGTAGGCTTCAGAGCCAGTTTCTATGGCTATCTCTTGCCGCTGATACTGATGGTGATGGCTTTGGTGGGTGTACTGAAAGCTACTCACTCAGAGGGAGCCGCAGCGCTCTCGGCATTGGGCATTCTCATTCCATACTACGTGGTGCTCTACTTATTCAGAAACAAACTTAAAAACAAACTGAGCTTCTCTATTGAATCATAGGGTACTTGATGTACTTCTGTAGTTTAAGTGGAGAACTCTTGTTTTAAAACAAAGAAAAAATAACAAAACAAAACACAAACAATTATGAATTTTATTTTGATTGCTGTCTTGGTTCTCGGAGCAATCGCGCTGATTGCAGCGTTGGTTCTCTTCGGTGTATCTAAGAAGTTTGCCGTCGAAGAAGACCCTCGCTTGGGCCAGGTAGGAGAGATTCTGCCAGGTGCCAACTGTGGTGGTTGCGGTTTTGCCGGATGTTCCGGTATGGCTGCAGCTCTGGTAAAGGGTGCTGATGCCGGTTCTATCGATGGACTGATGTGTCCGGTAGGTGGTGCTGACGTGATGGGCAAGGTAGCCGACCTTTTAGGTATGGCAGTAGCCAATACCGAGCCAAAGGTGGCTGTGGTACGTTGTAATGGTACTTGCGAGAATCGTCCTCGCATTGCCGAGTATGATGGTTTGCACACTTGTGCAGCTATGAATTCATGTGGCGCTGGCGAAACAGGCTGCGGATTCGGCTGTCTGGGTTGTGGCGATTGCGTGGCTGCCTGCCAGTTTGGAGCAATCTCTATCAATCCTGAAACTGGCATTCCTGAGGTTGATGAAGAAAAGTGTACGGGTTGTGGTGCTTGTGCCAACGCTTGTCCACGTCATATCATCGAGCTCCGCAAGAAGGGTCCTAAGGGCCGTAGAGTTTACGTTCAGTGCGTAAACCACGACAAGGGTGCTGTTGCCAAGAAGGCTTGTAGCGTTGCTTGCATCGGATGCGGTAAGTGTCAGAAAGTCTGCAAGTTTGATGCTATCACGATAGAGAATAATGTGGCTTATGTTGACTTCAACAAGTGCCGCATGTGTACCAAGTGTGTTGACGAATGCCCAACCGGTGCTCTCGTAAAAGTTAATTTCCCAGTTAAGAAAAAGGAGGAATAATCATGAATTTGAGAACTTTTAGAATTGGTGGAGTTCACCCAGAAGAGAATAAGATTACTGCCGAGATGGCTACTCAGGTAGCTCCTCTCCCTAAGCAGGCTATTTTCCCACTTGGTCAGCACATCGGTGCTCCTGCCAAGCCTGTAGTTGCCAAGGGCGACAAGGTGAAGGTGGGTACACTCATTGCTGAGGCTGGTGGCTTTGTGAGTGCTCCTATTTACAGTTCCGTATCTGGAACTGTGTTCAAGGTAGATACATTTATTGATGCTACCGGTTATCGCAAGCCTTGCATCATTATTAATGTAGAAGGCGATGAGTGGGAGGAGAGTATCGACCGCTCTGATAAACTCGAGACGCTTGAGGCTCATACTGAGCTTACTCCAGAGGAAATCGTAAACCGCATCAAGGTAGCTGGTGTCACTGGTATGGGTGGTGCAGGTTTCCCAACTTTCATCAAACTTTGTCCTCCTCCAGGAGCCAAGGCTGAGTGCGTCATCATCAACGGTGTAGAGTGTGAGCCTTATATCACAGCCGACTATCGCCTGATGATGGAGCATGCCGATGAGATTCTCGTTGGCTTGAACCTCCTGATGAAGGCGGCTAAGGTAGAGAAGGGTTACATCGGTATTGAGGACAACAAGCCTGCTGCCATCAAACTCTTCGAGGAAAAGACAGCCAATGATTCCCGTATCGAGATTGTACCTCTTGCCAAGAAGTACCCTCAGGGTGGTGAAAAGCAGTTGGTTGATGCGGTTATCCGCCGTCAGGTTCCAGCTCCTCCAGCTATCCCTGTCAACGTTGGAGCAATTGTTCAGAATGTAGGTACTGCCTTCGCTGTTTATCAGGCAGTTATGAAGAATAAACCTCTCTTCGAGCGCTATACTACCGTTACCGGTAAGCAGGTGAAGAATCCGGGCAACTTCCTCGTACGTATGGGTACTCCATTCTCTCAGATGATTGAGAATTGCGGCGGTCTTCCAGAAGGCGATAACAAGGTATTGGCTGGTGGTCCGATGATGGGTAAGGCTGTAATCAGCCTCGATGTTCCTGTAACCAAGGGTACCAACTCCATCACCGTATTGACCGATGCTGATGCTCATCGCAAGAAGGCTCAGCCATGTATCCGCTGTGCCAAGTGTGTGGATGCCTGTCCAATGGGCTTGGAGCCATACTTGCTTGCTACCCTGAGCGTAGTGAAGGATTATGAACGCCTGGAGGCAGAGGAGGTAACATCCTGCATCGCCTGCGGTTCATGCCAGTTCACCTGTCCATCTCATCGTCCTATCCTCGATAACATCATCAATGGTAAGGCAGCGGTGATGGGCATCATCAGAGCACGAAGTGCTAAGAAGTAAGCGTTCACGTCAAGAATGAATTTCATTTAAGAAAGAATTTAAAAGATAAAATGGGAAAATTAATCGTTTCATTATCGCCACACGCTCATGGAAATGAGAGCGTAGAGAAGAACATGTACGGAGTGATTATCGCTCTCGTGCCTGCCATCCTCGCTTCTTTCTATTTCTTCGGCTTGGGTTCAGCAGTCGTACTGCTCACCTCTGTGGCAGCCTGCGTCTTCTTTGAGTGGGCAATTACAAAATATCTCCTGAAGGAGGAGACCAGCTTGCTCGATGGTTCTGCCATCATCACCGGTCTCTTGCTCGGCATGAACTTGCCAAGTAACCTTCCTCTCTGGATCATCATCATCGGTGCCCTGTTTGCCAACGGTGTAGGTAAGATGAGCTTCGGCGGTTTGGGTAACAATCCTTTCAATCCCGCTTTGGTAGGCCGTTGCTTCCTGCTCGTCAGCTTCCCTGCCCAGATGACTTCATGGCCAATAGCCGGACAGATGCTCAGCTATACTGATGCTACAACGGGTGCTACTCCGCTGGCTATCATGAAGACCGCCATCAAAACGGGCGATGCTTCAGTTCTCAACCAGTTGCCTGATGCGCTGAGCCTGCTCTTCGGTGCTACAGGCGATACCTTCGGAGCCGGAACTACCGGTGAGGTTTGTGCATTCGCCCTCTTGCTCGGTTTGGCTTACATGCTCTGGAAGAAGGTCATTACCTGGCATATTCCTGTCAGCATCATCGCTACCGTATTCGTTTTCAGCGGTTTGATGCATTTGGCTAATCCTGTTTATGCCAATCCTCTGGCTGTCATCTTCAGCGGTGGTCTGATGCTCGGTGCCATCTTCATGGCTACTGATTATGTAACCTCTCCGATGACCCACAAGGGCATGCTTATCTACGGTGTATGTATCGGTCTGCTGACCGTCATCATCCGTAACTGGGGTAGCTATCCAGAAGGTATGTCGTTCGCCATTCTTATCATGAATGCGTTCACACCTCTTATTAACACATACGTTAAACCAAAGCGCTTCGGTGAGAAGCCTGCTAAGAAATAAGGAGGACAGAGACATGCAGAAATTAGAATCATCATTAAAGAACATGGTGCTTGTGCTGGTGGGCGTTGCGCTCATCGTAGGTGCTGTTCTTGCATATATCAATCATCTTACATCTGGTCCTATCGCCGAGAAGGCTGCACAGAGTCTGGCTGCCGGTATAAAGAGTGTGATGGGTACAGAAGAACTTCAGGTGGCTGAGCCTGAAGAGGTAAAGCAGGAGTTTGGCGGTAAGGAATTCTCTTTTACCATCCACGAGTGCTCTGACAAGAGCGGCAAGCAGCTGGGTGCTGCCGTAGAGAGTACTACCGGTGGTTTCGGTGGCGATTTGAAGGTGCTCGTAGGCTTCGATACTGAGGGCAAGATTATGGGTTATACTGTGCTTCAGGCTTCAGAAACTCCAGGTTTGGGTGCCAAGGCTGCTACCTGGTTCCAGAAGGACGGAAAGGGTAGCATCATCGGTAAGACTCCAAAGGATGGCGACCTCCACGTATCTAAGGACGATAAGAGTGGCAATGCCGTAGACGCCATTACCGCTTCTACCATTACCAGCCGCGCCTTCCTCAAGGCTATCAATCAGGCTTACGCTGCCTATGCAGGTAAGAGCGTAGACGGCGAGAGCGGTGCATCTCAGAAAGCAGACGGCGAGAGTGGTGCATCTAAAGTTGAACATAACGAAAAGAAAGGATAAACCGATATGAGTAATGTTAAGATTTTGATGAACGGACTCATCAAGGAGAATCCAACCTTCGTGTTGCTTCTCGGTATGTGTCCTACTTTGGCTACAACAACCAGCGCCATCAATGGTCTCTCTATGGGATTGGCTACCATGGCGGTGCTGATCTGTACCAACTTTGTTATTTCCTGTATCAAGAAGATTACCCCGGATATGGTTCGCATTCCTGTTTTCATCGTAGTGATTGCAGCCTTCGTAACCATCCTTCAGATGTTGATGAGCGCTTATGCTCCCGACAGCATCAATCAGGCGCTGGGTATTTATATTCCGCTGATTGTAGTAAACTGTATCATCCTGGGTAGAGCAGAGAGCTTTGCTGCCAAGAATTCGCCTATTGCCAGCCTCTTCGATGGCATTGGTTGCGGTTTGGGTTTCACCCTCGGTTTGACCATCCTGGGTAGTGCCCGCGAGATTCTCGGTGCAGGTAGTGTATTCGGTATCACTCTGTTGCCGGAGACTACCAACATTCTGATGTTCATCCTGCCTCCTGGAGCTTTCCTCACCTTGGGTTACATCATTGCTATATTTAATAAGGTAAAGAAGTAAGCGTAGGCATCGCTTCAAATCAATGAAATAAAATAGAAATTATGGAATATTTATTGATATTTATCTCTGCGATATTCGTCAACAACATCGTCTTGTCGCAGTTCCTCGGTATCTGTCCTTTCCTGGGCGTATCGAAGAAAGTTGATACAGCCATCGGTATGGGTGGTGCCATCGCCTTCGTCTTGACCTTGGCAACCATCATTACCTGGTGTGTTCAGAAGTATGTACTCGATCCGTTCGGATTGCAATATCTCCAGACCCTGGCATTCATCCTCGTGATTGCAGCCTTGGTTCAGATGGTAGAGATTATCCTGAAGAAGGCTTCTCCTGCACTTTATCAGGCACTCGGTATCTTCCTGCCTCTGATTACTACCAACTGTGCCGTGCTGGGTGTAGCCATCCTGGTTATCCAGAAGGATTACAATCTGCTAGAGAGCGTGGTTTACGCCTTCTCTACAGCTCTCGGCTTTGCCCTGGCTCTTATTGTCTTTGCCGGCATTCGCGAGCAGCAGGCATTGGTTCGCATTCCTAAGGGTATGCAGGGCGTAGCTATCGTCATGGTAACTGCAGCGCTCCTCAGCCTCGCCTTCATGGGATTCTCGGGCGTAGATGGCGGTTTGAAATCGCTCTTCGGATTGGAGTAAAACTTTTATTGAAAGTTGATAAAATAATAATGGGAATTTGCGAATGGTATGAACCGATGCAAATTCCCATTTTTTGTACTTGATTTTTCTTACTCTCTTACTTGAGGTCTTGATTTTTCTTAACTCTCTGTCTTTATAAACTTGAAATTATAACTCTTTCTCTTTTCTTATCTTCTGTGTCCGAAGCTTCCACCGCCATTGTTCTTGCTTGGTGTAGAAGAGCGAGGGGTGAATCCGCCGCCACGGTTGCCAGACCCGCTGCTGAATGAACGGCTCATGCTGCTGCGGTTGCCCCCGAAGATATTACTTCTTCCGCTTCCGAAGCTGCTGTTGTTCTGGCGGCTGCTGTTTCCGAAACCACGGTTGTTGCTAGTACTGCTGTTGCTGCTTCCGAAACCACGGTTAGGGCGACTGTTGCTGTTGCCGAAACCGCCATTGTTCTGTGGGCGGTCGTTGTTATTTCTGAAGCCTCCGTTGTTATTTCCGAAGCCTCCGTTGTTATTTCCGAAGCCTCCGTACTGAGGGCGGCTGCTGTTTCCGAAGCCAGCGTTGTTGTTAGGACGGCTTGCATTTCCGAAACCACGGTTTGGGTTCATCTGAGGTCTGTTCTCGCGGTTCATGTTGCCGAATGATCTTCCTCTGCCGTAATCACCACGGTTGAATCCGTCTCTCATACCTACTCTAGGATGTCCTCCTGGGTGAGGTCCGCCAAAACTTCTTCCGTGATACCAGCTTCTGTTTCCGTTTACTCGCCAGCTATGACCTCCACGGTAAGATACGTAGAAGTGAGGGCGACCGAAGTAGAAATAGTCGCGGCGCGGATAGCGGGCGTAGATGCCGAAGTGCCAGTAGCCCGCATTCCAATAGAGCGGACGGTAGAAATAGGTGGCATTGAGATATGTTCTATACTGCCAGTCGAGCAGGATATAGCTCAAATCCATATTGCGCTGGCGCCAGTAAGCACCATACAGGTCATCGTATGTATCTACACTCATCAGGTAGTCGAGGTTCACCTCGTAAGCTGCCTCATACTGGTCTTCCGTAAGATTGAGCTCGTAAGCCATCTTGTCTGTCAGGAAGAGAGCCTGCTGCCTAGCCTGCTCATAACTCATTGCAGAAGCGGTAGTGAATGTCATCATGAACATGGCTACCAGAGCTATTATCATTCGTTTCATAATCGTATATCTTTAAATTGTTATACTTCATGTTTTTTTTCTGGTGCAAAGATACGATGTTTTTTGCTTCCACGGTCGGGATTTCCCCTAAAGGGGTGGGGGAAAATCCCTACTTCTTTATTTCGTGGCTGCGCAGTTCTATATATAATAAGGTATAGAACCGGAGTGGAGCGTAAAGGTTTGCGTGAAGTTTTTCGCTGTTTTTGGAACAATCAAACGAAATATTTACTACCTTTGCACTCAGAAAAAACAATCAGATGAATAGATTGGAATTTAAAACGAAAAGTAAAATAATAAAGACAAAATAAACAAATCATGAAAGAGCTAAAAGCATTAAACAAGCGCACTGCTCCTAAGAGCGTCGCTCCAGAGAAAATCATTCAGTTTGGTGAAGGTAACTTCCTCCGTGCATTCGTAGATTGGATTGTATGGAATATGAATAAGAAGACCGACTTCAACGGTTCTGTCGTTGTAGTACAGCCATTGGCTGGTGGTATGGTTGACTGGTTGAACGGTCAGGACTGCCTCTATCACGTAAACCTTCAGGGTAAGGAGAACGGCCAGGCTATCAATACATTGGAGCGTATCGACGTTATCAGCCGTGCATTGAACCCATATTCTCAGAACCAGGCTTTCATGGCTTTGGCTGAGCAGCCAGAGATGCGTTTCATCATCTCTAACACTACAGAGGCTGGTATTGCATTCGATGACTCTTGCAAGTTTACAGATGCTCCTGCAGCTTCTTATCCAGGCAAGTTGGTTCAGCTCTTGTTCCACCGCTACAAGTTCTTCGAGGGCGACCCAACCAAGGGTATGATCCTGATGCCATGTGAGCTGATCTTCCTCAACGGTCACCACCTCAAGGAGTGCATCTATCAGTATATCGAGCTCTGGAAGGGCGATATGGGTGCTGATTACGAGGGCTTCAAGGAGTGGTTCACTAACCACTGCTACGTTTGCGCTACATTAGTAGACCGCATCGTTCCTGGTTTCCCACGCGATACCATCAAGGAGATCCAGCAGAAGATTTGCTACAAGGACAACCTCGTGGTTAAGGCAGAAAGCTTCCACCTCTGGGTTATCGAGAAGGCAGAAAACATGACAGTAGAGCAGATGCAGGAGGAGTTCCCAGCTCACAAGGCAGGTCTCCACGTGCTTATCACAGATAATGAGAAGCCATACCACGAGCGTAAGGTTACTCTCCTCAATGGTCCTCACACCGTATTGAGCCCTGTTACATACCTCAGCGGTGTAAACATTGTTCGCGATGCCTGCGAGCACCCGGTATTGGGCAAGTACATCCACAAGGTACAGTTTGAGGAGTTGATGCAGACGCTGAACCTCCCTATGGATGAGCTGCAGAAGTTCGCTTCTGACGTATTGGAGCGTTTCGAGAATCCATTCGTAGATCATCAGGTAACAAGCATCATGCTCAACTCATTCCCTAAGTTTGAGACTCGTGACCTGCCAGGTGTTAAGATTTACCTGGAGCGTAAGGGCGAGTTGCCACAGGGCTTGGTATTCGGTCTTGCAGCTATCATCACTTACTATAAGGGTGGTGTTCGCGAGGATGGTGCTCCTATCCAGCCAAACGATGACCAGAAGATTATGGACAAGCTCACCGAGCTTTGGGCTACCGGCGATACTCAGAAGGTAGCTGAGGGCGTATTGGGCTTCGACTATATCTGGCACGAGGATTTGAACAAGACAGTTCCTGGCCTTACCGAGTTGGTTAAGAAGGATCTTGACCTTATTCAGGAGAAGGGCATGTTGGAGGCTGTTAAGACTATCCTCTAATTTAAAAAAACATGTTCGTTCATAGGTTCAAATAACGATTAAGATTAGAAAAATAGTTATAAGGTTTTGTGTTAGTTGTTAGCTATAATCTTCTAGCTAATAGGTTAAAGGCGGGGAGCTTGTGAAAGCGCCTCGCCTTTTTGCTTATTGTCTGCTTTGT
>ERZ1034976.1558-NODE-1558-length-17374-cov-11.426064_pt1 | contig 17374 bp, 17 predicted proteins | sample MGYA00520623_ERZ1034976 | MGnify/ENA primary metagenome ERZ1034976 (study PRJEB33766, sample SAMN09781774) | gut metagenome | biome: gut microbiome | host: Homo sapiens | place: Madagascar | study: EMG produced TPA metagenomics assembly of the PRJNA485056 data... | reverse complement strand
GGCTATAAAGCATCTGAATTGCACTGGATGGAGAAATGCCAAGCTGAGAAAGAATACTCTCAGCATTCTCCTTGAGATTCGTATCTATTCTTGCATAAACAGCAGATGTATTTGCCATAGTATCGCCTCCCTTTTCTTTATTATGTTCGCTTTTGCTTGCAATTGCAAGCATTTGCGCAAATTATTTTGTGACGTAACTTTGAATTTTATACGCCTCTTAAGGCAGAAAGGAATATTTATGGGATTTTTATCGGGGCTATTTCATTCCAGAGACAAGCCCACCAACAGCACCAATGGCAGCGCCTATCGTTTTCTCTTTGGTGGAAGCAACTCTGGCAAAGCCGTCAATGAACGAAGTGCCATGCAAATGACTGCAGTCTATGCCTGCGTCAGGATTCTTTCGGAGTCCATTGCAGGACTGCCGGTCCATGTTTATAAGTATACTGACTCCGGTAGTAAAGAAAAGGCAATCAACGGTATCCTATAGCTTTGCATCCTGCAGCTCCAAGAATACAGTTACTCGCTCCACTTACTACCGAGTAGCTGGAACAAGCACATGGATCAATGCATCTGCCAGCTTTAATTCCGGCACGGCATTTACCTTTGGTGACGGTAAGATTTCCGCCGAAACATCCTATGAAGTCAAATACGAATTAACAGATGCTTTCACGACTATCAGCATCACGGACATCGTATCTACGGCATCTGTTGTCATGGACTTCAAGAGTGGTGGTAAAGGCGTGGCGATTGGTAAGGTATCCGAAACAAATGCCTTCCAGGTTCTGTACCATCTGAACAGCCCCCCAGCGGTCGAATGCAATCTCACGGATATTGAAACGCTCACCGAGTTTTTCAATGAACTGCTCAATATATCCATAATGGACTACATTGCCCTCCGTAGTCTGCAGATACCCCTGCCGTTTCCAAACATCGTAGGGAACATGATCCCTTCGGACTCGCAGTTCCAGGGTTTCTTCCGGTATCCAGAAGTATGGAGGGATGCAGAACTTGTCCTCTTCATCCAGTGGTGGGAATACCAGAACGAATGCCGTGATATCTGTTGTACTGGAAAGATCAAGTCCGCCGTAGCATACACGGCCTTCCAGGTCATCTTCACTCACTGCAAAAGAGCATTTATCCCATTTCTCCATCGGCATCCAGCGAACTGCCTGTTTCACCCACTGATTAACACATAGTTGAAATGCATGGCATCGGCACGTTCTTTTGGATTTTCATCATCCATGAACTGCGGATACAAAAGATGCGGTGTCACCGGAATCGTATTCTGCTCATAGGCAAAACGGCTGTACTTTCTTGCCTGATTGCTGTTGTATTCCGTATCACCGGAAAACGGAGAACAGATATAAACCAGCGGGCGAAAAGCGAACTGCTTGTCCGCCTTTGCCACATTGGTCATAGCCTCATAACTTGTCAGGTCATAGTAACCTTCTGAATTGAACTTATCGATGTTCACGGCTTACACCTCCATTTCGATCAGAGGCATATAACCGTCTGATTTCATCAGTTCGTAAATGAAGAGTCTGCCTTTCTGCGTCCAGTAGGTATGCACCTTCGTATGCGTTTCACCATTCGTACCGGGATAGGTATGAGTCTTGGTGCTGGTATAGCCCTCTCGGGCATAACGCTGATATAAAAACCAGATGTCACCCTGCTTAAACTGCACACCCTTTTCGTGGAGATATCGGTTCATCCAGATGGCAGACTTGCCGTAATCCTTAGCAATAGCAGATGTAGAAATAAGGTCTTTGCAGTTCAGCACCACATCATAGTAGCTGACTTTCGGTTTCATCTCTGTGATCTGTTGATTCTGAATAGCCACGGTTTCTGTGAGAGCCAGGTTCTGCTGCGATAAAAGTGCAAGCTGCTGATTGGCAAACTGCAGTGCCCTTGCCATAATGGCCTCCGGGGAGTTCCACGCCTCTTCCACCTGGATGAAGTACTGACGGAACTTTCTGCCGATGTCAGTGCGCTGAATCATGCAGAGCTGCTTTGCCATGTCGATGGTAAGCTGATGGTTTACCGCGGGATGGCCGCTGGAACTTTCGCTCAAAAATGAGCAGAAATCTCTGCCTTCCACAAATCCGTACTCGCACATTCTTGGAAACCAGTCCTTGTATGCGGTCTTCACCTGCAAAGCCTCATGCAAATCACGTCCGTTCACAGTAGGGCGCTCACTGTCGTAGTTGATTCTGATTAATTCGTCCATAGCGAATCCTCCTAAAAAATGAAATAGACAGAAGGACAATTCCTTCTGCCTATATGCGAAGAATCCGAATGAATCGAACCCCCTAAATCAGTCTTTTTTATAAAAATCACATTCGTATCCGTCAGCACGAAGAAGCAGTCCCTTCGCCCAGGGCGGTGTTCTTCCCATCTGCTCACAGACTGCACTGAGGCTCATGCGCCTGTCCGCTTCGATGATCAGTTCGTCATGGACATGGGCAACGATACTGCAGCTGCGGAGTGTCTGCATGGCATACATGAGAATATCCCTTGCGATTGCCTGGATAGCATTCTCACAAAACTTCGGGCCATAGCTTTCAAGACGTTCCCACTTTTTCGTAGCACCCACACCTTCATAGGTCACCGATTCACTGCCGAACTGGTTGATACCCATGCGTGGCTTCACATAGGCAAGCCGTCTGCCGGAAGGAAGTCTCATGAAAAGGAATCCACTCTCATAGGTAAACTTAAGTCCTGCCACTTCAGTTGGAATGTGTTCTCTGACCGTGGTCTTCACCGCTCTGTCGATATCCCACCACAGAGCCGTAATCATCGGATTGGCATTTCTCCATGCGTTCACCAGCGGCTGAAATTCCTCTTCGGTTAGTCCCATCTCCAAAGCACCCATACTCTTGAGCGCACCGACCGAACCGCCGTAACCAAGTGCCAGTTCCGCAATCTTGCCCTTCTGGTGGAGATGACCGTTGATTCCATTCTTTTCTACCGGAACACCAAACATCTGCGATGCCGAACTGCAATAAATGTCCTTGCCATCGGCGAATACCTGCATTCTCCATTTCTCACCTGCAAGCCAGGCAAGGACTCTCGCTTCGATTGCAGAGAAGTCTGATACGATGAATTTCCTGCCATCCTGGGGAACGAAGGCTGTACGGATCAGCTGTGAAAGCGTATCCGGGATATCGTCATACAGAAGCTCCAGGGCATCGTAGTTTCCGCTTCGGACAAGTGCCCTGGCATCTGCAAGGTCAGACATATGATTTTGCGGAAGATTCTGCAGCTGGATGATACGTCCGGCAAATCGGCCGGTTCGGTTGGCACCGTAATACTGGAACATTCCTCTTACTCTGGAATCCTTGCAAACCGCTGTCTGCATAGCGGTGTATTTCTTCACACTGCTCTTGGCAAGCTGCTGCCGTAGGGAAAGTACATCCGCCAGATACTTTGGTGCAGTCTTGAGTGTTTCTGCCACAGCCTTCTTGCCGAGAGTATCCATTTCCAGTCCGTTATCCGAAAGCCACCCTTTCATCTGTGCTACGGAGTTGGGATTGTCAAGGTCGGTCAGATTTTGAATCTGCTGGGTGAGGTTTTTGCGGCTGATGCTGTCGATAGCAATAGCCTGCTCTACAAGCGTCATATCCAGTCCGATGCCGCGGTCATTGATTTCCTGGTCGAGATGATATTCATCCCAGATGGAATCGGGAACAGGAAAACGGGACAGCTTCTTCTGGATGCTCATCTCGGTCTCCACATCACGCAGGTTATATGCCTTGAACTGCTCCCACTTCTCCATATCGTGCTGCGGAAGATTCCTGGTTCTGCCGCCATTGCTCTTGGTAGGTGCGCAGGGAACACAGAAGTATTTGATGAGATTCTTTCCCTCGGTCAGTTTCTGCTTCTCCAGTCCCAGAACTGCACCCACTCCTTCCAGGGACAAAGGCAGGTCGAGTGTTGCCGACCACACCATCGTACAGTGCCAACTGTCCGGGGAGAGCCATGTATCAAGATAATTCGACAGGCACACACGCTCAAACTGTGCGTTGAATGCCCACTTGATTACGGATTCATCCGACAAGGCATCTACAATCTCCGCAGGAATCTTCTCGCCGCAGGCAAAATCTATGACCTGGACTGCTCCGCCATCCACACTGTAACCGAACAAAAGGATATCGAAGTCGGGACTCTCGGCATATTTATAAACTCCGGCTTTCTGCAGATTCACGCTGGAGTATGTTTCGATATCAATGCTTAAATTCTGCATAGCTGCTCCTTTCTACGACAAAGGCGGCAGAAGAATATCCTCCGCCGCCCGTCATGCTTACTCCGTCACATCATCCTTCTGTGCAGCCTTTTTCTCTTTGCGTTTGGAAATAAAACCCTTTACCTTTTTTACTACAAAGCTGAAAAATTCGCACACTGTCCATACGATACCATTGATGGCAAGACCGTAGATCAGGCAGAAAAGGACTATCACATCGACTTGTTTCATAAATTCGTATAATTCATTCATTACGTTCACCTCGTTATTCAATGTGAGCAGACGGTGGCAGCACCACCGCCCGCCGGATTATATGTTTAGGAAAGGAAATCGTCATCAGCCACAGTGCTGAAATCGTCAGTTGCAGAACTTCTGCCGCCAAGGCTTTCACCGTCACGGATCTTCTGGATGTTGCCCAGTCCGCATGCCACGCCCTTGTTTCCATTACTATTGAACGCATAAAAGTTCAGAGATACACGAGCATAGCAACCGGAGTATACTTCATTGCGGTCAAGGATAAGCTTCACATACTTGTCCACGATCTGAGGCGGAGTTGTGCTGTTGGCATTGATAAAGTAGTGACCCTTATAGGCCTCATCATCGCGCTCGGTATCACCGTCACGCAAAGGAAGCTTAATTGCTGCCTTGTTAGGCTTCTTGCCGCCGAACTTGGCAACACCCTCTTCGATTGCGGCATCGATAGCCTCATTGATAGCCTTCACTGTTTCGGTGTCAGACTTAGGGATAAGTACGGAAACTGAGTATCTCTCAGGTCCGTTGTTGATGCTGGTAGGCTCCCAGCCGTGGAAATAAGAGAGACGAGTGTTTACACCTGTGATAACTTTTGTCTTAGAAATAGCCATGATATTAATCCTCCTGTTTAAATTCGTTATTGGCGTTTGTTACGTTCATTGCCGGACGCTTGTCCGTTACCGGGACTAAGGTCGGCTTGCCCTGGGGCTTCACGATAAGATCACCCAGGATCTGTTCAAATTGTTTCTTGCCCATCAGCTTCTGCATCTCCGTCATGGTAATAAGGCTCTGACGATAGATATCGGTATAGCCGTGGTCTTTAGCTGCTTGTGCGACCAGTTCTTCGTCCTTGTACTTGCGGACGGATCTGCCTTCGACAACCTTGAACCCGTTCCATTCCTTGCCGTGGTTGACTGCTGCATCGGTGGCATAAGCCAGGATGCCGTCTGCCCACTTGGTAAGGTCGGGAAGGATGGTCAGCACTTCTTCGATTTCAGAATCTGTAAGAAGCGGCGTCATTTTGAACTCCTGCTGTGCAAGACGAAGTTTTTCTTCAGCCCTTGCTCTGCAGCGGGCTGCCGCCTTACAGAACTGACACCATTCGCCTGGGTGATATTCACCCTCGCCATTTAAGGCCATCTGTGCCTTCGGCTTCAGTTCGTTCTCCGCCCATGCTTTCAGTTCATCTACCGGGATAGTCCAGCTCTGGACATTCTCCCTGCGAGGCTGAAAGATGTGCATCGTAACTTGTTTGATGTCATACAGGCTGTCGAAGATGTTCAGCGCACCGATGGAATAACACATCAGCTGCGTATTCTGTTCAGCATCCACCAGGACTCCAAGCCCGTATTTGAAATCAATAATCTGCAAAGTATCATCCGATACGATGATGCAGTCTGCCGTGCCATAGCCGTCCGGAACATATTCCGAAAAGTCTACTTTCTGCTCAATCAACACCATCGGATCTTTACAGGTCTGCTTTGCGACTTCAAGCTACTCCAACACATAATCCACATAACTATCGGTGTACTCCTGCATCTCATCACTATCGTAATCAGAGACAGGTCTTTTGCTTCTTCTGCGGAGTGCTTTCTTTAACTTGTGTTCGCAAAAGGCGTGGGCTGCGGTTCCTTCTTCGGCGGCTGAACTGCTGCCATCCGGAAACTCGGATTCGAGCATCGCACTTGGTGTACAGTTCAGCCAGCGATGTGAACCGGAAGGAGAAAGGAAAGCGTGTTTACTCATTTCCAAGCACCTCCGCTTCTGCGAGAAGTGCCTTGTACTGTGCCGGGTCGATATCTGACAGTCTGGTACCGCCGTACTTTGTAATGAGTTCTCTCACTTCGGCAGTCATACCAGCCTGGCTCTTCTGCCCCAGAACGACTCGGACATCTTCCAGGGTTACTTCCTTCTCAGCAGGGAGTTCCTTTACTTCCTGTGCATCAATAACCTTGGCATCGGCTTCCACTACAGTTGCATCTTTGTAGGTATCTGCGATTGCCTCGAACACATCAGCCAGAGAGCGGATGATTCTCACCGCATCAAGAAATAAGTTGTACTTCTGATTGTTAGTCACGGTCCTTACCTCCTTCCTTCAGTTCTCGGATCTCGACAGTCTGCACCGTGTCACCGGGGGACAGGACAAGGACATTGACATGCTGTCCAAAGAGGAAGTCGAGCAGACGCTTTCGGATCTGCACCGTACCGCTTCTTACTACCGGGGTCGGTGTAACGCCGGGTTTTGCAATGTTGATACATACTTTGTGTTTCATTGCATTGGCTCCTTTCCGAGGGTCTCTTGTTGTATCCCTCTGTCCATATGCGAAAGAAGCGGGGGAATCGAACCCCCATTTCTTAGATTTTTTTCGCAAGGTTTGCGAAGATCTTTTTCAGGCGGTTACGGATAGCCGCCTCAGACACACCTTCTTCCGCTGCAATATCCACGTTGGACATGTTGCGATAGAACTTTTTGTAGATGGTTTCCTTTTGAAGGTCGGTCAAAGTTGTGAGTGCTGCCTTGAGCCTATCCAGCTTGTCCGAATGCTCCTGCTCATTGATGGAGGCAAGCATCTGCTCCAATGGGTCTGTAGCTGTGTCGCATAAGTAAGGGTTGCGGTCATCCGCATCTTCACCTTCGCCATCGGAGTATGCCTGGTAATGAACCGGACAGTAATAATCCTCGCGGCGGTCAGCATCAAGCTGCTCATCATCCATTGCGTGAAGCTGTGAAATAATGGTGGTGTTCTCTCCGTTTTCTCCCGGCGTGATTACGCACTTGCTACCATCATCAAAGTAATAGATGTAATTTGTACGGTTGTCTTCCGCTGTCTTGAATTTCCTCATTTGAAATCCCTGCCTTTCTTTTCCGCCCGAAAGGCAGGCGGCAGGGACACAAAAAGAGCCGATGTGATGGTACACACCGACTCTGATACCGAAAATGGGCACGGCAAAGCACGGTGGGTACATCTTTGGTCAGTCCACGGCTATACCGTGAATTTGACTCTTGATGTATCCCGCCGCCTTAAGGTCGACCACTTCGGGCATTGGAATAATTGTTATTTATCGTGGCTATTGCCTTCCGACACTTTAATTTTATCTGTAAGACTCGGAAAACCCGAATCTCGGCGAGTTACAAGTAAAACACGCAAAAAATCCCTGTCTACTATACATTTCTGTGTTTTACGAAATGCAGAAGACAGGGATTTAGGGACTTGTAGGTGTCAAATCGTAACTCGTCAAGTTACGAAAATTTTTGCAATTCTATAGGTAATCTAAATTATACATATAAATGTTTACACAAATATCATTGCAAATGTAATTACTTTATGCTATACTATAAAATAGCGATAAGTGTAAGGAGGGCAAACAATGTCTGAAACAAAGAAAAGCATTACTCCAATGGAGCATTACAATATGTCAGATTTCCTTCGTGGTCAGTCTTCACGAATTATTACCACCATATCAGAAGAGGACAAAGCAGGATTTGTCCTGAAAAACGGTAAGCCTATGGCGGTTATTATTTCAAACGAAAGATATAAACGACTGCTACAGGCTGGTATCGATATTAATGAATATTAATCCGGAGGAACCAGATATTATGGCTAAAGCAAAAATTACAGAAGTTATGATGGACGACAAGACTATTGATGCGTCCAAAGAAATAGCAATGGTATTTTCTATTGCGAACACATTAAGAGGTCCTTACAAGCCGGACAAGTATAAGGACGTTATCATTCCGATGACCATTCTACGCCGCTTGGAGTGTGCCTTGGCATCTACTAAAAAAACTGTTGTTGATACCTATAAGAAAAACCCCAAGGCTCCTGCGCAGTTACTCTGCAAGAAGTCAGGTTACCAATTCTACAACACTTGTGAATATGATTTGAAGAAGTTGCTAACAGAAGCACCTGCTATCGTAGAGAATCTGACTTTTTATATTGAGTCATTCTCTCCTAACGTGCAGGCAATTTTTGAAGAATTAAAATTCAAAGAAGAAATCAAAAACCTTGATAAAAACAACCGCTTACTTGGCGTTGTTAAGAAATTCTCTGAACTGGACTTAGACCCTGAAAGAGTCGATAACCTAAAGATGGGTTATATGTTCGAGGAAATCATCCGCAGATTCTCTGAAAATGCATCTGCAGGTGACCACTACACTCCTCGTGAAGTTATCCGTCTTCTGACAAGCATTTTGCTTGCTGAAGGATGCAGTGACATTTTCAGCGAAGGTCGTGAAGTTACCGTATTGGATATGGCCTGCGGTACAGGTGGTATGCTTGCTACCGCACACGATTTCATTGTTCGTATGAATCCTGATGCCAATGTTCGTCTGTTCGGACAGGAAAACAGCCCTGAATCCCACGCTATCTGTCTTGCAGATATGTTGATTAAAAACCAGGCTGCTGAAAACATCCGCTTTGCTGACACTATGAAAGAGGACTGTTTTGGAGACACCGATATGCGTTTTGTCATCGCCAATCCGCCTTTTGGCGAATCCTGGGGTGGCAAAGATGCCGGAGATGGTGTTGAAAAAGCTGTCCGTAAAGAACATAAAAAAGGAAAAGACGGCAGATTCCCTGCAGGTCTCCCTGCAACCGGAGATATGCAGTTACTCTTCATGCAACACGCCGTTGCAAAAATGCAGAAAAAAGTAGGCCGTGCAGCTATTATCACAAACGGCTCTCCTCTTTTCTCCGGAAACACAACCAGTGGCGAAAGCCAGATCAGAAGATATCTGCTTGAGAATGACTTGGTAGAAGCTATCATCGGACTACCTTCACAGTTGTTCTACAACACTGACATTGCTATTTACGCCTTCATTCTTTCCAAAGGCAAGAGGGAGGAACGTGAAGGCAAAGTTCAGTTTATTGATGCAACCGATATGTGGACTCCTTTGAAGCGTTCCCTTGGTAAAAAGCGTAGAGAAATTTCCAAGAAGCAGATTACACTCATTACTGAAATGTATTCCGATTTCGCTCCTGGCAAGAAAACCATATGGGATGAAAAACGCAAGCACGATTGTGTGATTGAAAGCAAAATTTTTGACCGTGAAGAGTTCCTTTATAAAGAATGGTCTGTGTACCAGCCTCTTCAGCGTAGTGGTGCCATTAACGCTGAAACTATTGAGGCACTTCGCAACAGTGCTTATTTCACAGCGAATACAAACATCTTCAACGAAGCAAAGTTCGAAGAATTAGAAGAAAACAACCCCCGTAGTGATGCTGATGAGAAAGCATACCAGAAACAACTTAAGGGACGTGAGTTTACCGCCTCCGTTATCGAAGCATTGACTACGCATATCTCCGATACCGTATATACTGACTTTTCAAAATTTGAGATTGCTTTGAAAAAGGCACTTGCGGATGTGGATGGACTGTCTCCTTCTCGTTTAGGAGGAATCGCCATGGAAATGTCGGTTATCGATAAAACAGCCGTTGTTCAGAAAGATAAGAAAGGCAATATCATCATTGACCCTACTACCAAAGACACTGAAATCATCCGCTTAAACCAGGATGTTAAATCATATATGGATGCTGAAGTATTTCCTCATATTCCGGATGCCATTTACTGCTATGAGTTTGATGAGAAAAAGGCTGAAAGTACAACGAACAAGGAACGTTTAGGAGCCGAATTCCCATTTACACGCTATTTCTATGAATATCGTGAACCAGAGAAAGCAGATGACTTGTTGGCTCAGTTTATGGAACTGGAATCTTCATTGGCTGAAAAGATTGCTGCCTTACAGAAGGGACCGAAATAATGAAAACTATGAAAGAAAGCGGTATTCAGTGGATTGGGGCAATCCCCGAAAGCTGGAATACAAAACGAATCAAATACATGACCACCCTAAAGGGACGTATTGGTTGGCAAGGCTTAACTTCTGAAGAATACCAAGACGAAGGAGCCTATCTCATCACGGGTGTTGATTTTGCTAACGGTGGCATTGATTGGGAAAATTGCGTTCATGTTCCTATGAAACGTTGGGAAGAAGCAAAGGATATTCAGATTCAAGACGGTGACCTATTAATCACCAAAGATGGAACTATTGGAAAGGTTGCAATTGTATCAAATATACCGGGAGAAACATCTCTTAATAGCGGCGTCCTTCGTATTATGCCGATTGATGGTTATAGTAAACGATTCCTCTATTGGGTAATTAAATCCGACGAATTCTGGAATTGGTTCAACTATAAAAACGCCGGAAATAGCACTATACAGCACTTATATCAAGGAGATTTTGCAGAATTTCTCTATGCTTTTCCTAATTATCTGGAACAAGAAGCCATTGCAAATTTTCTTGATGAGTATTGCGGTAAATTAGAAAATATTATTAATAACTTGGAGCTGCAAATCGAAACACTCAAGGCATATAAGAAATCTTATCTCTGTGAAATTGTAACACAAGGGTTAAATTCCAACATTCCTACAAAAGAAAGTCACATTGAATGGTGCGAGTTAATCCCTTCTCATTGGGAAACTCTTCGTATGCAGGACATAGCATTATATAAAAAAGGACCATTTGGAAGTGCTGTAACTGTTGATATGTTTATAGAAAAAGGTGAAAATACCTATAAAGTCTACGAGCAGAAAAATGCAATTCAAGGTGATGCATCCTTGGGATGGTATTATCTATCGTACGAAGATTATCGTGGTTTGAAAGACTTTTCAGTTTCCCCCGGAGATATAATCGTCAGTTGTGCCGGAACTATTGGTAAATGTTACATTTTACCCGATAATATTGAGCCAGGAATTATTAATCAGGCTCTTATGAGAGTACGAATTAACAAAGGATTTAACAAATCGTATTTCATCTATCTATTTGATGTAGCATTGGAATATATGAACGCCAAGTACAGCAATGGAAGTGCAATAAAAAACATCCCTCCATTTAGCATTTTGAAAAAACAAAACATTCCAGTTCCACCTATGGAGGAACAGAATGCTATCGTTGCCGAATTGGATTATAAGATTCCTCTCATAGACGATATTATCAACAAAAAAGAAACACAGTTATCTGTGATGAAAAATCATAGAGATTCTCTTATCTTTGAGTATGTCACAGGGAAAAAACGAGTAAAGGAGGTTCAGTAATATGCCTATCAAAGCAGACCAACTTCGAGAAAAAGAAGATTATCAAAAACTAATTATGGAACGCTTGCATGAAGATAACGGTTTCCGCATCCGTCCTAACACGGCATATAAGCCGGGATTGGCAATGGACACCGAGATGCTTCTTGAGTTCCTTGAGGACACCCAGCACGATGAAATGGAACACCTCCGTCGTATGTATAAGGATCGTACCGAAGAAACGGTTACTAATTACATCAATGCTGAAATCAACAAGGAAAGCCGTGGCTTGATTGATGTTATCAAGCATGGTGTTGAATTCGACAACGGTGCCATATTAAAACTGATGTATCGCAAGCCGGACAGCACCATCAATACACAGGCTGTTGCAAACTACAAAAAGAATATCTTCTCCGTCATGGAGGAAGTTTATCACAAAGCCGATGAGCGAGTAGATTTAGTTCTATTTCTCAACGGTCTGGCGATATTTGCCATCGAACTTAAATGCAACACATCCGGTCAGTCCTACAAAGACGCCATCAAACAATATAAGGAAGAGCGTGATGCTACCACTCGTCTTTTCAAGACCAAGGTTGGTGTTTTCGCAGCCTTTGCTATGGATTTGAACGAAGCGTATTTTACAACCGAACTCAAAGGTACAGATACATTCTTTAATCCATTTAACATTGGCGAAAATTTCGGCAAGGGAAATCCTCACAACGAAGATGGCTTGAATGTTTCCTATATGTGGGAAAACATCTGGACGAAAGATAAAATCCTGTTCTTGATTGAGCGTTTTATTTACATCAAGAAAAAAGAAACCAGAAATGCAGATACCGGAAAAATCAAGGAATCCAAGGTGCTGATTTTCCCTCGTTTCCATCAGCTTCGTGCCGTTGAGCGTGTTATGAACGATGTCATTGTGAATCATACATCTTGCAACTACCTCATCGAGCATTCTGCCGGAAGCGGAAAAACAGAAACCATTTCCTGGTTGGCTCATATACTAGCAACGGTTCATGATGCAAATAATGACAATATATTTGATACCGTTCTGATTATCACCGACCGTATCATCGTTGACCGTCAGCTTCAAGAGGCTATCCTTGGCATCGAGCATAAAAGTGGTCAAGTAAAAGTCATGGATGACAAGTGCGATTCAGAAGATCTGGCTATCGCTCTTGGTGGAAATACGAAGATTGTTGTTACTACAATCCATAAGTTCTACTACATCCTCAATAATAATCTGCTCGGCGACCTTAAGAACAAGAAATTTGCAGTACTGATTGATGAGGCACACTCTTCCACCGAAGGCGTTTATATGCAGTCAGTTACCAATGTTCTGACCAACGAGGAAAATGAGGAAGAAAAAACCGAAGAAGATAAAATGCTTGAGGAAATCCAGAAAAGCGGTAAACAGAAAAATGTTTCTATGATTGCTTTTACTGCTACTCCTAAACCGGATACCCTTCAGCTTTTCGGTACCCTTAACGCAGAGGGCAAAAAGGAATCCTTTGACCTGTATTCTATGAAACAGGCTATTGAAGAAGGATACATACTGAATGTTTTGGACAACTATGTTACTTGGAAAACCTACTGCCATATAAATAAAGCTATTGAGGGTGACCCGGAACTTCAATCCATCACAGCAAAACGCAAAATGGCTCGTTTCATTGATTTGCACGATACCAATATTGCGCAAAAGGTTGAAATAATTATCGAGCATTTCAGAGCCAATGTTGCAGGTTGTCTTGGTGGAAAAGCAAAGGCAATGGTAATTACATCCTCCCGCCCTGCTGCCGTTAAGTACAGACAAGAGTTTGAAAATTATATCCAAGCAAAGGGTTATTCCGGAATCAAAGCACTTGTAGCCTTTTCCGGCAAAGTAAAACTGAACGATACAGAATACACCGAACCTGTTATGAACGGCTTTAAGGAAGAAGAACTGCGATACGAATTTGACCGTAGCTGCTACCAGGTACTTATTGTTGCAGATAAATATCAGACCGGGTTTGACCAGCCGAAATTGGTGGCAATGTATGTCGACAAGCGTCTGCGTGGTGTACAGGCAGTACAGACACTCTCTCGCTTGAATAGAATTTGCCCTCCTTATGATAAGACCACTTTTGTCCTGGACTTCAAAAACAGCTACGATGATATCAAGGCAGCTTTTGAACCTTACTACAAGGATACCGTTTTATTTGAGACTATTTCGCCGTCCGACATTCGTGACCTCGACCGTGAGATTGATGCCTACGAATTCTTGGATGCAGACGATATTGATGAATTTAACACTTATCTGTATAAGGAAAACCGCACTTCCAAGGACAAGCAGCGTATGTGGGCATTGCTCGACAGTGCATTAAAGCTGATTACCAAGCGTCCTGAACTGGAGCAGATGGAAATCAAGATTACGATTCGCCGTTTCTTAAAGGGATATTGTTTCCTTATCCAGGCTACGGCTTATGAAAATCTCGAATTCCACAAGAGATACAATTTCCTGTCATATCTGATTAAAGAACTCAATCCTGGAGGTGGCGGAAATAATTTTGACATTGCAGATAAAATCACCGTAAGTGATTTTAGGCAAAAACAGATGGAAAAACACGAAGGAGAAGAAATTGAAGCAAAGCCGGAGGTAAAAATCAAAAAGCCAAAGCCTGCAAGCGTTGAAGAGGAACAGAAAAAACTTCTTTCCCAGATCATAGACGAAGTGAATGCCCTGTATGACAAAAACTATGAGCCGGATTTTACAACAAAAGCAGCAATGCAAATTCGAGACCTTCTACTGAAAAATCCAGCACTTAAAGACCGACTTCAAAAAAGTGCAAATAACAACACTTTAAGCGAATTCAAATTCACATATGATGACTGTGTACAAGATGCACTGGTTGAAGGTTATGACCAGAATGTTGACTTCTACACTCTGCTCCTTAACAACGAAGAAATCAGAGCAAAATTCGCCAATGTTTTCATGAACGAAATATACCGTATTTTACGTGGAAACACACCTACTGTTGTTAACTATAGCGACTTTGCGGATACTGCTTTTGTTTCAAAAGTAGCTGAAGACCCTGCTCCTTACGGAGAGAAGAAAAAAGACTAACAAGGAGGAATTCATATGGCCAAAAATCCATTTATGCATTATGTTCCGGATTTTGAAAAAGAGGCCGAGGATTTCCTTCGCAAATATGAATGCGCCGATGCAATAGATACTCCGAGACCTATCCCAATCCGTGATATCGCAACAAGACTGATGTCTTTAGATATCGTGGATACGGAATATCTATCATTTGATGGAAGCGTACAAGGTGCTATTGCCTTCACCCGAGGCATTATAGATGTGTACGATTGGTCTACAGAGCAAAACATCGGATATGAAGTATATCATCCTACAATATTTGTCGATGCGGATATTTTGAATCTCGGTAGAGCAAACAACACATTGGCTCATGAATGCTTTCATTGGTGGCGCCATCGGAATTACTTCAACTTCAAACGCACACACGAAAATGGTGCAGAGTTTGCTTTTCGTTGTAATAATCGCATTTCGCAATTCGGAAGTCTTCTCGGCGGAGAATGGTCCAATGAGGACAAAATGGAGTGGCAGGCAAAAACAATTGCCCCCAAAATACTAATGCCACGCAATGCCTTTAGGAGCAAAGTTGATGCGACTTATAGGCAACTCACGGGTGACAATAAGAACATCTGCAAACGTGCCGTAACTTCTACAGTGCTTGATATTGTTTCCGGTTTCTTTGAAGTATCCAAGCAATCTGCCGCTATTCGAATGCTCGAACTGGGATATCCAGAAGCAGAGGAATACTGCGGAACGGAAAACACAAATAACCGAAGAACTCAAACTGCAAACAGAGCGGGGTCAACAGCTAAATACCATCTCAGACCCATTACCCCTGTCCAGGCATTTGAACTTTACTGCACAAACGATTTGCTGAAGGCAGCATTAGACACAGGTGCATTTCACTTTACGGAAGGATACTTTATTTTCAATGACGATAAGTATCTCCATATGAATGCATCCGGAAAACGAGTGCTAACACCATATGCAAGGGAACACCTTCCAGAATGCGCCCTTGATTTTTCCGTTAGATTGGTTTCGGATTCTTTGATGCACAGTCAAACAAGTATCATGTACCGTTCCGACAGTATTTTCAAAGAAGAGTCTTCATTTGAGGCCAATACACAGAACACAGAACTATTTAATAAAGCTAAAGACTTCGAGAAAAAGTTACAACGCTCTCAAGCAAAGACTATTACTCCGGCAACTTGGATGAAGCGGCGTATGGAAGAAGAAAACTGGTATGAATACACCTTTGAAGAAAGAACGAAGTTGGATAAGATGCACTACTCTCGTGTGCAAGGAGGCACCCATAAATTTACCATGCGTCCTTTAGTGGCTATGGGAGTCGGTTTATCTCTCGACTTGAGCGAGATGGAAGAAGTCCTAAGACTTGGTGGAATGGCATTCCAAGATGGAGACCGAGAGCAGGAAGCATATAAATACCTTTTCACTGCTTTTTACGGCAAGGGTATAGATGAGTGTAACGATTTCTTAGAAGCGGTCAATGTACCCACCTTGGGAACACAGCAGCGAAAATAATAAGGAGGTCAAAAATGGCATACGGAAAATCTATTGAATTATTTTTGGCTAACGGAACTGCCGATAGCCTCATCATAGCAGAACTTTCTAACTGGAACGGAAAGGCTATAAAAATACCACGAATAGAGGTGTTAAACTGTAGCCGTGAGGACTTTTCACAAGCAGGTGTTTACTTTCTCTTTTGCAAAGAGGATGATGGTTCAGACTCCGTATATATCGGTGAAGCTGAAAATGTAAAAGAACGCCTCGTACAGCATATTCGTGATTACCAGTCTGAAAAAGAAAAATATTATTGGAATACAGCTGTTGTTTTCATCGGTCGAGATTTAAACAAAGCACTCATTAGATATCTTGAAAATCGATTTGTTGATATTGCTCGTGGATGTCACCGCTATACGGTTCTCACCAAAAACACTTACAAAAACACAGTTATGAAGGAATCACATATTGCAGCTATGGAGGAGTTCATTGACAATGTAAAAATTATTATAAATGCTTTAGGATATAAAGTTCTTGAACCACTACTCCATCCCGACTCTACTGATTCCACTGCCATAGATGATGTCCTTTTATACATAAACAAAGGAAATGCAGTCGCAACAGGCAAAGTTACTTCTGAGGGCTTCGTAGTATTAAAGGGATCAACTATTAACGAAAAGATGTCTGCAAAATCACTGGGAGCAAGCGTTGTGAAACTTCGCGAGAAGTACCTTGCCGATGGCAAAGTTGAAACGCTGGCAACTACTGAAGATATTCTTTTCTCCAGTTCCTCCGCTGCAGCTGACTTCATTCTTGGTTACAGCGTAAGCGGACCCAAAACCTGGACAGATAAATCCGGACGCTCTTTGAAGGAAATTGAAGATACTCTATAAAATCTAACGCCCTGACCTTACAACATGAGGATCGGGGCGTTTTAATATTCCTATCCACTCAACCCTCCGCAAAGTCTTTCTATCCACTCAACCTTAGCCATTTTTATCCTGTCAACTCAACCTCGAAAAATGACGATTGATATATTCCCACAAAAGAAAATCAGGGTATCAAGGCACCCCTCAGGAGGTTGTCTGAATACCCGGAAATGCTTTATTTCAAGGCTATTTACACTATTTAGTTCTGTACTTTTGACATCAATACCACCGTCTCATCTGTACTCTCGTTGTCCCAATCCACGCCTAATACATTTCTGCCATTCA
>ERZ1034976.1549-NODE-1549-length-17468-cov-27.644518_pt1 | contig 17468 bp, 25 predicted proteins | sample MGYA00520623_ERZ1034976 | MGnify/ENA primary metagenome ERZ1034976 (study PRJEB33766, sample SAMN09781774) | gut metagenome | biome: gut microbiome | host: Homo sapiens | place: Madagascar | study: EMG produced TPA metagenomics assembly of the PRJNA485056 data... | reverse complement strand
ACTGAGAGCCTTCGCAGAGTGGTACAAGGAATACTACTGTTAATAGTTTATAGTTAACAGTTATTAGTTTATAGTTAACAGGCTACTTAAAGCTAATCTATTAAATAAATATTGTATGGAATTTCAATATCATATTTTTTCGCCTTATCGGGTTTGTCCGTTGGGCGCACATGTGGATCATCAGCATGGTATCGTGACAGGTTTTGCCATTGACAAGGGCGTGGATTTGTGGTTTACTCCAAATGAGGATGGTAAGGTGCATCTGGAATCACGCACCTTTGATGGTGTTGTAGATTTTGACATTACTAAAGGAACGCTGGTAAGAGAGATGCACTGGGGCGACTATGCCAGAGGTGCCAAATACGCACTGAAGAAACGCTTTGACTTGAAGAAGGGTATCAATGGCGTGGTACAGGGTTCGTTGCCTGTGGGAGGATTGTCATCCAGTGCTGCCGTACTTATCGCCTACGTAATGGCTTTTGCCAAGGCTAATGATATCATGCTCCAACCTTTTGAGGTGGTGAAGATTGCTTCGGAGGCGGAGCGAGAGTATATCGGACTGAACAATGGTCTGCTCGACCAGGCATGTATCGCCCTGGGAAAACAGGACGGATTGCTGTTCCTGGACTGCGACAGTGATGATTACCGCATCATCAAGCGAAATCCGGAGATGAAGGATTTTGAAATCGGTATCTTCTTCTCGGGCTTGACGAGAAGTCTGGTGAACAGTGATTACAACCTTCGTGTATATGAGTGCAAGACGGCAGCATGGAATGTGCTGGCGTATCAGAACCAGCCATTGAAGGAGTTTAACAAGACTTTCCTGAGAGATATTCCTAAGGAGTCGTATGAGGCATGTAAAGACAGGATGCCTGCCCGCTTTGCCCGCAGAGCTGAGCATTTCTACTCGGAGTATCGCAGGGTAAGACAGGGTGTAACGGCATGGGAGACTGGTAATCTGGAACTCTTTGGAAAGTTGTGTTTTGATTCTTGCGAGTCTTCTATCCATAACTATGAGTGTGGTTCACCTGAGTTGATAGCCATCTATGAGATAATGCGCAGTTTGGAGGGCGTATATGGTGGCAGATTTTCTGGCGCAGGATTTAAAGGCGCTTGCATCGCCTTAGTGGATCCTGCTTGTAAGGAGAACGTAGAGAAGGAGTTGACCCGTCAATATCTGGAAAAGTTCCCTGAGTATGAGAAGACATTTAAGGTATTCTGGGTGAAGCCGGATGACGGAGCGAGATTCGTGGAATAGTTTACAATTTATAGTTTACAGTTTATAATTTATAGGGCTTTTTAGCATTATACTGGATATGAAGAATATTGTGATAGCGGCAGGATATGCCACAAGATTGGGTGAGTTGACAAAGAACTTTCCAAAGCCATTGCTGAAGATTGGTGAGAATACGATATTGGGAAGAATGCTCGATGATATTGATAAGATTCCGGAAATTGATGAGCACATCATCATCACGAACCATAAGTTTGCTAGTATCTTTGAGGAATGGGCATCAAAACAGAGTTATACAAAGCCTGTTACGATAGTGGATGACGGTACGGAGACGAATGACACAAGACTGGGTGCCGTGTGTGATTTGCTGTTTGCGATGGACAAGTTGAAGATTGATGATGATATGTTGGTAGTAGCTGCCGACAACATCCTCTTCTTCTCATTTCAGGAGTTCGTGGATTTCGCCAAGGCAAAGGGTACTTCGTGTATTATGTGTCATGAGCAGCCGAGCATAGAGAAGCTGCAGCGCACAGGTGTGATAGTGCTTGATGATAACGACAAGGTATTGAATATGGAAGAGAAGCCTCAGGAGCCAAAGAGTCATTGGGCAGTTCCACCTTTATATATATATAAGAAGAAGGACTTGGATAAGGTAAGACATTCTGTAGAGAATGGCTGTGGCAAGGATGCCCCTGGCAATCTTGCTCATTACATGGTGGAGCAGGTAGAGATGCATGCCTGGAAAATGACAGCTGGTAGATTCGATATTGGTAGCCTTGATACGTATAAGGAGGCTTGCGAGAAATTTGGGAAATAGGTCTCTCCTGCAAAGAGAGCTCCAAATTTCTCACCAAGCCTCTCTCATGCCCGAAGTGAGAGAATGAAACCGCCCTCTTATGCTCAGAACCGTTTCGCTCTAAGGATGGCGAACCAAAGCGGTCTTCGCCATGTTATGCGGGATGTAACCGCCTTACTATAGCTTGCTGTAGTGGGGGGACAGCTTGCTGATTGGGATTGCATGGCATATTGAAGAGCCTGTTCCATCAAATGTCTTCGCCTGTTTTGCTGATTGGGAGCGCCGAGTATCTCTGAACCACGTTGCAAAGATACGGAAATGGTGAGGGGCAATTCATAGTTGCTCATACTTGCTCATGGTTGCTCATACTTTCTCATAGATTTTCTTTGTTCTGGTATCTGTAAGCTAGTGGATTACGCGGCGTAAGTCCCTGACTTTTGCATCGTAAGTGACTGACTTTTGAACCGTAAGTCTTTGAGTTTTGATTCGGAAGTAACCGGCTTTAGGGTGACAGGGTGACACTTATGACAGTGATTTCTGAAGATTTACTCTCGCGCGGGCAGGCAGGAAAAATCAAGCCGAAAGTTCCTGCCTGCCCGCGTGCGAGGCGAAAAGTTGAAAAACTAGTGTCACCGTGTCATCGTGTCACCGTGAACTGTACAGAAGATGCTCTGCATCGCTCTCTGGCTATGGACATGAACTCTCCTGTCTCCGCCTCCGTTGGCTTTCGGAAGTAGAGATCTACAAATTACTGTTTCTGTCACGGCGCCTCTAAAGTAGGTAATAAGGTTCTATATCTGTGTAACACGGTGCAAAGATAGAAAAAATAAAATAAATGAGAGTTCCCATATACGGGAACTCGTAAACGGAAATTATTAATTTTTAAAATCTTTTAAATGGTGAGGGCTGAAAAATATATTCGATTCTCGCAAGTTACTGAAGGATTTTTGGGGGCATCTCTCCAGTTTGAGAAGGGTATTGAGAAAACAGTGATGAGAAAACAGTGATGTGGTATCTTGAGAACCAGGAAAGGATGGAGCATGTTACTTCTGGGGAGTATCTGAAGTATTATGAGAATAAATATAAAGATAGATAATAATAAGAGTCATTATGGGTACAATGGATTTGGATAAGTTTATCAATGTAAAGAATATTGATGTTGCGAAGAAATACATTGAAATCTTCGCAGATTTTTATGCAGATGTCATATACAGGCATCATTATGATGTCGTGTCAACTCAGCGAGAAGCAGACGCTCGTATTATTTTCCAAATGTTTTTCTCTAAGGCTTTGCATTTTAAGCATATGCTAGAAGGGGTAGAATATAAAGGTAATCAATTTAAAATGAATCGTATAGTTGATCCAACCTTACTTTTTACACTTGTGAGAAATCAATATGAATGTTTGTGTCTTTTTGAGTTGATTAATGTCATACCAGCTTCTGACGACAAGAAAAGTTTTCTTTCCTTGATGCATCAGATTTCTGGATTGAAGTACCGGCAAAGATTTGTGGAACAAGCAACATTGCAAGCAAATATCAAAAAGTTGAGATTTGAAAATGTCGAAATCAATCAAGATGTTAACTTGATTTTATCTTCTTCTGTGTTTCATAAGCTGAACCAAAAAAGTCAAGATAAGGTAAGAAACTGGATAAAGGATAAAGAATATCAATTATTCTTTAAAAGCGATGAAGAAATACAAAAACTTGGTTGGAAGGATTTTGCAAACAAGTTTGGTATGAAGAAAGATTGCGTCGATAATCTTTATACGTATTTTTGCATGAATGCTCATCCATCTTATCCATCTATAATGCAATTTAGGGATGCGTTTGCCAAGGATAATCCTGAATTTCTTAATCTTGCATTGTTTGCATCTCATAATTTTCTTATATTTTTGAGTGTTTTCCTAGTTGATTATATGCGAATGTTTCCAGCTATAGTGAATGATTTCAAAAAGTTGGATAAGGATAAGAGAATGTTGCTTACTGCATTTAATGATATCTTTAGGGAAGAAAAGTGGAATGCTAAATTTTAATTGATGAAAAATATAATACTTCAAAGTTCTCCTTCAGAATGGAAAGAAGCTTTACATGAATTGGGGATAGATTTGCCCATGTGGCTAATTTTACTTCTAGTTATGATTATTCTTGTCCTTGGATGGGTAATAAAACACTATTGGTGTAATTGGCAGGAGGCAAGAAACTGGCGTAAGAAGAAAATGAAAGCTATTGCCAATACAGATTTTAGCGATTATTTGCCCTTCCGCAAGAAGCGTCTCTACATTCCTGCTATGTATCAGAGCAAAACTCCGAGTGATTATCCTGACCCAATAGATGCTACTATCGCTGAAGCTAGGCAAAATTTACTTGATAAGATGCTGGAGGTATTGGATGATAAACATGGACGTGATAATTTGTTTTGCATTCTTGCAGGTGCAGGCATGGGCAAATCTAGCTTTATGGTTTATCTGTATGGAAAGTTGGTTAAAAAGTTAGATGGAAAAGGGCATGATGTAGAAATCCTCTCGTTGACACGTCCTGATGTTATTGAAAGAATCAGCATGATAGAAGATCAAGGAAATGTCATACTCTTATTGGATGCTTTGGATGAGAATGTTGAGGCAATGAACAACTATGAAGTCTTTTGGAAAACGTTGTTAAATTCTATAAAGGACTTCAATAGGGTTGTTATCACCTGTAGAACTCAATTTTTCTCTTCTTTTGATGAAGAACCTAACTATACCGAGATAGCAAATTATTCTTCCAAGAAAGGAACTAAATTTTTCATCCGGTATTATCTTTCACCTTTTACCAAAGAGGAAAGGACTCGTTACATAAAAAATAAGTATCCTTTTTGGCATTTTATAAAGAGAAGAAAAGCCATGAAGGTTATGGAAAAAAACGACTCTTTGATGTCTCGTCCTTTGCTCTTGGCCAATATTGATGGTTTGATAAACTCAAAGGTGAAGTATGACTATGGTTTTCAAATATATGAAGCTCTGATTCATGTTTGGGCAACAAGGGAGGCGCAAAGACAAAAATTGCATGGCGCAGTATTTGACAACTTGGTCAAAAAAATACCAGAAGTTTCAAAGGCTGCTGCCTATGAGTTGTATGAAAATTTAGCAAACAATGCCGCATGCAATATGACCAAAGAGCAATTGGATGAATTTGAAAAGAAACATCCGTTGAATATGGCAGAGCTTCGTATCAATTCCTTGTTTAATAGAGATGTTAAGGGGAATTGGAAGTTTTCACATAAATCTTTCTTTGAATATTTCTTATCAGAAATAGCCTTTGATGATTGGAATGCCGTGCCAAATATAGAAAAGTTTGACATGGGTATGCAATTCTATAAGCAGAGATGTTTGGAGGAGTTTGAGGCTTATTTACATATTACGCCTCCTGCATGGTTTGTGAATAACGAGCAATTATATAGTAATGTCATCATGATGCGTTGCCCTAATGGTTTCAATCCGATGCACTTAATTATAATTCTTAAAGAAAAGAAAATCTCTTCTTTATCGATAACGGACAATGTGGCTGTTGGGGATGTCTTAACTCCACAGTTTATGAAGGCTTTGAATAGTACATCAGTAGAACTGCTGGAAGTTAGCATTTTGGGTAAAGTTGATTTGCCTATTGACTTGCTTCATAATTCTCAATTGCAAATGTTTGTTTTGAATTGTGACGAACATCTATCATATCAATTTAAAAAAGTTGCAACTAAGGCAGGTTTTAAGTGTAAGGAGAATGAGCATGACACTGTTTTTTATCGTAGAAATGCTAAGGCATTTGCCAATCCATATTTCATGAGACATTATCCTCGCGTTGAAATGCCATCTTTTAATTACATTAGTTTTATAAGGATAAATTCTGGTTTAACTAAGAAATGAATATGATGAATACAACATATTTTTATGATTCAGACTTATATGGGGGTACTGTTGACCATATAGCTTCGTCAATTGTGTTTTCTGGCGATATAAAAGAACTGGATAGATTCTGTAAGCGTTGGTATAATCGTATAGTCAGTATAAGCGACGAAAAACAACGTATGGATGTCTTTATTCATCTTCTAGTTGATCTAAGTCAAGGTTTGCGAGATAAGAAAAATATCCAAATGAAATTGGTTATTTCTGATAATTTTTTCATGGATTTCTTGTTCTTTATATCTGTTTTTTCTACCAAAGAGATTAATCTTGTGACAGAAATAGACATCCAGAATGAATATGTAAGATGGATAAAACAGGGCTTTCCGCAGAAATTGGTGAAAGTTGTAAATTTAAATGATTTGAAAACACTAGGCGATATGTTTGGTCAAGAGTATAAAGAAAACGAGGTCATAAAAGATGCCATTCTCTCCCATAAGTACGAAGCTACAGAATTGTCTATGCTTCGAGACTCTTATTCTTCTTTGGTATGTAAGTATGCAGAGAATCGAATACCAATTTTCTTTAAAATGTTAAGGTCTGTTCGAGATAAGGTAGTAGTGCCAAATACAGGAGATAAAAGTGAGTTTTATGAGTTGTATAATAAAATAGCTAAGGATGAAAATGAGAAAGAGTTTATATTTTCCGTAAACCCTGATTTTCCAAATTTATTTAAAGTTATAGAGTTCTTGATACGGAATATTAATGAAATGATGTTTGTGTTTGTTTCGAAAGATATAAAGGTTTTAGAGAAATACAGTAAGCAATCATTAGTGTTGATTTGGGGGCTTTGGCTTGGAACGGCTCAAGAGATTTCTATGGTTCCACATTACTGGTATGTGAAATATCGAAGTTTGTTGGATGATATGTTTGGAGAAGGAAGCTTTGATAATATAACTCCTTTGGGGTAAGAGAAAAAATGTCTGTTGCTTACCAAATATAAGCTAAGTATCTTTTACCTTCATGGTTATATATAATATCACTGCTGTCCCGTTTAGAAATCGTCGGGGCTGAAAAGGCTAGGATATAGCCAATCCTCCGTCTCTTCTGTTGGAACAGCTTTGTTAAACAAATCATTTAAAGGAGTCTTGTCCGTAAGGAATAGACCCACGTTCTTTGAAATAGTGTGTAGCGATTGATCTATGTGCATCACTTTCTTTGCATAAGCTAAAAGCAAGTATGTGCATATGGCAATCCAGATTTGCAGATATATGGCATTCTCGGAAGTTCCGTAAAAAGATTTGATGTGAAGGTGTTGCTTAATCCATTTAAAGTAAAGTTCCACGTTCCATCTTTCCCTGTATAATTCAGATATGGTAAGCGCTTCATATTCCATGTTGTTTGTGAGAAACCTATACACCTTATTGGTTGCATAGTCCTCATAGGTTACCATTCTAAGTTCTTCAGGATACCATTTGGCTGTATGTAGTCCTGTTAATTTGATACGTTCATCAGAAATGATACCAGTACTCTTGTCAACTTCGGCTTCTGATACAACTTCAAAAAGCATGTTATCTTTTGCCCTAGTAACAAAGAATGCATTCTTCTTAGTTATCAACTTGAAGAGTCTGTTAAAATCTACATATCCTCTGTCCATCAAATAGATAGCAGAAGGTTCTATGTAGAGATTATCAAGAGCTTTTACATCATTAACCGATGCTGATGTCAAATAAACTGAGACTGGAAGATTTCCTCGCAAATCGACTAATGTGTGCATTTTGATGCCACCTTTGTTTTTGCGAAACTTTGCCCAAGGACATAATTTGAGACACAGACTTATAGTACTGCTATCAAAAGCATATACCATGTTGTCAAGGTCTAATCTGAACTTGTCTTTGGCATAAAGAGGACGTACTTTTTTCAAAAGAACGTCTGCAAAATCTTTATAGATATGCCAATCTCGCTTCTCGTTAGCTTTTGCTAGAGTATTACGTGGTACAGCATAACTAATACCACAATGGTAAAGTTTGCTGGAGAGTGCCGTAAGGCAGTTTTCTATATCTCGAAGACTATCACGACCTGTTAATTGAGCATAGCTCATTACTAGGAATTGGTCTTTACAAGAGAAGTTTCTTGCTCTGTAGTTTCCCTTATAACGGTCTACACAAGTTTTGAAATCACGTTCTGGTATAAGTGACATAATCTGAGAGAATATAGTTTTGCCTTTGTTCATCGCACACGTATTTTAAATATGCGTGCAAAGATACAAAATCAAATCGAATACACTATAAAAAGTCCGTAAACTTTTGAGTATTAATAACTTATTTAATAATCGTCTCGTTTTAACGGGACACTAGTGATATAATATAAAAGTATGAATGAAGCATTAGTGTTTTTCACTTATCTGTAAGTATTCTTTTACCAGAACATTAACCTGATTGAGGAAATGATAAAGGAGAAGAAACTTGAGGACGAGGAGAAGGCACTGTTCAGAAAGGATTATGCCGAGCCGCTATGGGAGGAGTTCAAGCTATGGACTCCTGAGGATAAGTATTATACTCTTCTTCCTGAGTTCTGGGAAGATGAGGAACAATAAAAATGAATTTAAAATTTAGTTAAATTAAGGTATAACCTCCATTAGCTTGTGTTGATGGAGGGCTAAACTTTGTATTCTTGTTTCAAAATTAGAAAAATGATGCCGCCGTGCAAAGTTATAACATTATTTTGAGATATGCAATACGGAGTTGAGCGGATACTTACGATGCAGCAAGGCTTGCCTTGTATTTCTACCAATGAAGGTGGTATTGCGAGTATCATAGATGATGGCAAGACTGGCTTTTTGGTAGAGAAGCAAAATCCTGTGCAGTTGGCTGATATGATAGAAATGCTGTTGAAAGACAGAGAGCTCCGTGAGGATATGGGAATAGTAGGAAAGGAGAAGTTTGAACAAGAATTTACTTTGAGTAAGTTTGAGGAGAGGATAGGGTATATATTATCGAGATGTATTAAGTTGGATAGAATATAGTGAATTCTGTTACAACTCTGCAATTTTGAGGATTCAGAATCGAGAAAATGAGGTAAATATAGATTTTATGGTGAAAAACTAATAAAAATCAATAAAAAATAACCAACTTTGATGGATTTTGATTACTTTTGCAATAAAAATAATAATATAGCAGAACAATGGAAAAGAAAGATATGAGTTTGTCGTATGTAGCTGTTTGGAATCAACCAATGGCTATGATGCCGCAGATGGATGGAAAATTTTGCCGTGAATTGTTTGGGATGCCATACGAAACGGTGAATGGACTGACACCTGAAGGTTATACTATTGCAGTGAATAATAAACCATATCCAATGGTCATTATTAATCCTGCTAAGCTTATTGTAAAAGCTCAAGATATTGAAAGCTTGGTTTGTTATGTTGAGGCAATAAAAAACGAATTGAAAAGAATCAATCCTGAATTCAAAATGGCGTTGTCTGCCTTTGGAATTAACTTTGAAAAGGAAATTTTGGGTTTAGGTGAAAATGCAGAAGTTTGGATGTGGGACCATTTTATCAATGGAAACATCGCACCGAATAGCGATTTCCACTTGTGTGGTAAATTGACTTTACGAATTGGCCTTGATGATAATCAGGTCGCAAATGTGGATGTTGAACCAAGAATGGGGGTGGATGATGGTGTCTTTATCAATATCAATCATCATCATAATCAGAATTCAGACTCGATTCCCGATGCTCTTCAACTGAGAAGTTTAATAGAGACTTCTATAGAAAAAGTAAATTCTGAGGTTGTTGATCATTTGTTTAATGAATAATATTTAGGATTATGGATAAAACAACTATGACGGTAAGTAGCCAAAGCTTTTTTGCAAAGAAATGTGCATTGATGGCAATGACTATGACTGCGTTGACTGTTAATGCAAATCCTGTAGATACAGGGCTTGGCTTTGCTGCTAATGGTAATTCTTTGGCTTTTTGTAGCTTTGAAAGTAATACGCAGATGCAGCAAGATAATATTTATTTGTTTCCTAAAAAGAAGAATTTTAGAGAAAGATACAAAAGAATCTCTCAATCGAATTGGTTTAATAGCACTTATAACGGAAAAACTCTTGGAGAAATTTTAACGATTGAAGAATGAGCATTTGGATTTCAGAATTTAAGGGGCAGATTACCCAAGGAACCATTGTGGATGGTGTGGATTGGGGATTAGGAGATGAAAATCCTTTGGGAATTGTCATCTCTAATGCTTGTGACTTGGAACATGATCATAGTGGCTTCTTGATGGTTGCTGGTTTGGAAGTGGCTGCTGATGTGCTTGGTTCTTCTAAAGAATTTCAGAGTATCGTAAAAGATTCTACTGATGGGCAGTTAAAGAAAAAACAATATGATGCCTTAATAAGATTTTTATCTGGGTATATCCATAATAAGAATATATGTAGGCATTTCTTTTTTGATCCTCGTCCTGTGATTGATTTGGATAGCTTAGTCGTTGATTTTCAACATCTAAAATCGTTAAACTTAGATTCTATTGACGGCTTGGAACCGATAGGACAGCTTAATCATCCTTTTGTGGAACAGATGATGATGCGTTTTACTAGCTATGTGGCAAGGATTCCTGTTGATAGACCGACAGAGGAAGATGAGAAGAAATATATACAAGAACTAGCAGGCTCTTATGCTTTAAAGAGTTAATTTCAGATTTTGATTTTTGTGTTACAATTGCTGTTCGCAATGAAGACAATGTTTATTTGGGAACAGCAATTGTGCGAATTTCGAACTCAGTCTTACTAATCTTTTACTTACTGAATATAGCATTCTCAAAAGCCATTTCTCTAATTATCTTACCATAATATTCTTTGATAATAGTATGTATGAAATATTACAATGACTTTTTTATTACTCCTATTGAGGAGCAACCTATACATGATTTTTGCATTTCTGCCATTCATATTTTGCCTAAATGCAGTGCTAATTTTAAAAAAAGACTGCGCCAAGAGTATTACTTTCTTAATGACAGGTGTTACCTCGAAAATAAGAAAGTAGTATTGAGTGATAGTATGCAGCCACGAGATTTCTATGGTAAACGTATCAATGTACAAGCTATCGTGGGAGTGAATGGAAGCGGAAAGTCTTCCTTGCTCGAAATCATCTATCGAGTTATCAACAATCTGGGCTGCTTGTTGAATCGGGGGAAAAGACGTAAGTCATCAGATGCTCTCTATTTCATAAAGGGGCTTTATGCTGAAATCTATTATGTTATTAATGGAAAATTGGCGAGAATCTCTTGTTTTGATAATACAAAGGCAAATGCAATAGCTTATCTATCAAATCAATTGTCGCTTAATGAGGCTGATATACATAAAGAACCATTGACAAAATTAAGACAAGATACTATCAAGCAAATGAAAGAAGGTGGGGTGATATGAGCGAAGCTCCTATTGTAATACAATATGTTGGTCTTGCTAGATTTTCATGATTGCCATCTGAATCTCTTCCCATACCTTTTTGTCTAACATAAAATAGGGGATGGCTTCTTGGCTATCCGAAAAATAGAAAAACATATGTTTAATGCCTGGGACATCGGAATATTCGTAGGCTTCAATTTTGACAACGTTGATACCTTGCAACTATAAGATCGCAAGAAGTTGATGGCGTTGCTTTTTTGAAAGCTGCTTATAGTGTGTATATATCGTAAAAATGTCGTATGGCATGATTCTGATGTTTTGAATTTTGGCTGCGAAGTTACTAAATAATTTTCAAATAAAGTTATGTTTCGATTAAAAACTTTATCAATTTTGGGCAGTAAGGCTGATTTAGCCTCATTGCCAGAGGGTAAATTGCTTATAAATACCGTAAATGCTCATTCGTTTAATACGGCTAAGAAGGATCAGCTGTTTGCTGATGCGCTGACGAATGGCGATGTGTTGATACCAGATGGTGTGAGCATAGTGAAGGCTTGTAAGTGGATTGTAAGTATTCGGTGAAAGCCGTATTGTGCGCCTAGATAAAGTTTTGTACCTTTGCACCGTTATTTTAAATTATTCAAATTATGGTACAAGGCAAGAAACAATTAAACAGTAAGCCAAAGTTCGCCGAGGTTGTAAACGGCGACAATGAGGCGAAGGAGATGCGTGAGTCTGCAAATGCTCGCAACCATCTCAATCCTTATTTGAAATTAAGCTATCCCAATGGCGTGACACTAATTCTCCCTGCTGACATAAGTATCGAACAGCTTCGAGCCTACATTAGTATAACAGTGTAGGCTTATGGCTAGAGTTTGTCAGTTGACGGATGACCTGAAGTACTACTTGTGCATGGAGCCAGTCGACATGCAAGGAAAAATGTATGGTAAACAATAAGGTAAACGATATGTTTGAACAGCAACAAAATACAGGGAAAAGTGCGTCTTTGGCAGAGAAATATGCCAATGCCGTAGGCCAGTTGTCCGATGCCAATGATCGGGCAGCGCATGCAGAGCATGACCTGCAGGTGGAGCGCATCACTCGTCAAGACTTGATTGACGAGGAGGTGGCTCGCCGTGTTGCTGAAGCAGAAGAACGTATCAGAAAAGAGTTGGAAGCTCAATTAGCAGATAAGACCAAGGAATTGGAGGAACGTAATAAGGCTTTGGATAAGCGTGAGTCTGAGATAGACAAGAAAGCGGAGACCGTCGCCCAAAATATAAGTGAACAGGTTCGCTAACAGATGTCTGCAGCTAAAACTCGTTTTGAGAAAACTGCGCTGAATCGTTTGGCAGATATGTTTGAAATGTTCATGCAGGCGTTCGTCGCCCTAGGTGACAAGGATTCTTCCAAAGGTCAGGAACTGTTGCAGAAATATCAGCTTGCAGCAAAGGAAGTGCATGAGTCTTTGAAGGATGAAATCAAGGATAAATAACTGTCCAAGGCTATTGTTTAATTTAAATAGAATCCACTTTTTCAAGTGGACTCTTACTTTAATTTATGAATAACGAGAGTAAAAGTAAATTCAACCGTTGGTTGTCTGAACGTCCGGAATCGTTTCTTCCCAGTGATGAGGCGCGGATGTTTGATTTTGTGAATTCCCTCTATGAAACGGAGGGGAATATATGTATAGATGAAATTTTCAGTGGATTTACCAAAAGCCATCCTGCTTACAGCAAGGAGGAGGCGATGAGGCTGAGCGATAAATGGGAAGACCAGATTACGCTCATCCTGAGATTCCTGGAATGGAAGAAAAAAAATAATAAATAACTGATTAAAGTAAAGAATAAAATTATGTGTGGAATAGTTGGATATATAGGACAGAATGATGCTTATCCTGTTCTTATTGAGGGGTTGAAGAAACTGGAGTATCGTGGATATGACAGTGCTGGTGTGGCCTTGATTAATGGTCAGGACCAGCTGAATGTGTATAAGACAAAGGGTAAGGTGAGCAACCTGGAGGCAATGGCTGCCGAGAAGGATTGTAGCGGTCATGTGGGTATCGCCCATACCCGCTGGGCTACCCATGGTGAGCCTTCTGCTACCAACGCCCATCCTCATGTGAGCATGAGCGGTGACTTGGCTTTGGTACATAATGGCATCATCGAGAACTATCAGGTTTTGAAGGAACAGCTTATAGAGAAGGGCTATGAGTTCAAGAGTACTACTGATACTGAGGTGCTGGTGCAGCTGATTGATTTCTACTATCAGCAGAATGGCAAGGAGTTGGTTTCTGCCGTTTGCCAGGCTTTGAACGATGCCATCGGTGCGTATGCCATTGCTGTTGTCGAGAAGAATAACCCTAGCCATCTGGTGGCAGCACGCCAGTCTAGTCCGCTGGTAGTTGGCGTGGGTAAGGATAATCTAAACTTCTATATCGCCAGTGATGCTACGCCTATCGTGGAGCATACGGATAAGGTGGTGTATCTGGAGGATGGTCAGATTGCTGATATCAGAGTGGGCGAGGAACTGAACATCATCAACCTGGAGCATTCGGCATGTCATTATGATATCAAGACCGTGGATCTGGATATCAGCAAACTGAGCAAGGGGGGCTTTGATCACTTTATGCTGAAAGAGATCTATGACCAGCCAAACTGTCTGAAGGACTGCATGAGCGGTCGCCTCTTTGCTGACAAGGAACATCCTGAGAACAACCGCATCGTTCTTTCTGCGCTTCGTGATTATCGTGACCGACTGGTTCAGGCGAAGCATATCATTATCGTGGCTTGTGGTACCAGTTGGCATGCCGGACTGATTGGCAAGCAGCTGATTGAAAAGATGTGCCGCAAGAGAGTGGAGGTGGCGTATGCCAGTGAGTTCCGCTATGGCGACCCTGTGATTGAGCCTGAGGATGTGGTGATTGCAATCAGTCAGAGTGGTGAGACGGCGGATACTTTAGCTGCGATTAAGCTAGCAAAGGAGAAGGGTGCGCTGATTTTCGGTATCGTGAACGGCGTGGGGTCTTCCATCGCCCGTGAAACGGATACGGGCATCTATATCCATGTGGGTCCGGAGATTGGTGTGGCAAGTACGAAGGCATTCACCGGTCAGGTAACGGTTCTTACGCTTCTCGCCCTGGCTTTAGGTCATGAGCAGGGTACCTTGAACAATGCCGATTACTATCAGATGATAGAGGAGCTTTCTGAGATTCCGCAGAAGATGGAGAAGGTATTGGAACAGGCTCCGATGATCAAGGATATTTCCAAAATGTTTACTTATGCGCACAACTTCCTGTATTTGGGTCGTGGCGTGAACTATCCTGTGGCTATGGAAGGTGCGTTGAAGCTGAAGGAAATCAGCTATATCCATGCTGAGGGCTATCCTGCTGCCGAGATGAAGCATGGTCCTATAGCCCTGGTAGACCAGGATATGCCTATCGTGTTCTTGGCTACCCATCATCAGTTGTATGAGAAGATTATCTCGAACATGCAGGAGGTGAAGTCGAGAAATGGCCGCATCCTTGCCGTGGTGACTGAGGGTGACCAGCAGGTGAAGGAAATAGCGGATAATGTATTGGAGGTTCCAAGAACCCTGAATGCGCTGGTTCCACTGCTGAGCGTGGTTCCGTTGCAGTTGCTTGCTTATTATGTGGCTGTGGATAAGGGACTGGATGTGGATATGCCGAGAAATCTGGCGAAGAGTGTGACGGTGGAATAATTCGTGTTTGCGATTTGGCTGCCGGTCATGTATGTGCCTTGAAGGCCATTGAGCGTAAATGTGGTTTGGCGATATATAATCTGGGAACAGATCATGGCTATTCAGTTCTGGATGTAGTGAAGGCATTTGAGAAGGCGAATGGTGTGTCCATCAAGTATGCCATCAAGCCAAGACGTCCTGGTGATATTGCCACCTGCTATTGCAATCCAGCCAAGGCAAAGTCCGAACTGGGTTGGGAAGCTAAGTATGGCATCGAGGAAATGTGCCGAGATAGCTGGAATTGGCAGAAGAATAACCCGAATGGGTATGAGGGATAAATGATTTCTGTCCCCTTTTAATAGGGGCAGAAATTCCTTTCTGAAGGAGGGGGGATAATTGGCCTACTCTGTACAGTATTTTTCGATTTCCTCTGTTTCCCTTTAGCCAAATGGAGCTCCACTTCTAACCAAGCGCCTCTTCCTCAGGAAGCGGGGGATGTAACCGCCCTACAGTGCTGATTTTTCTACCTCTCCGTCTCTCCTGCAAGGAGAGCTCCACCTCTAACCAAGCCTTCCTCCTCAGAAGGAAGGATGTAACCGCCCTCCGGTGCTCAGAACCGCTTCGCTCTAATGTTGGCGGACCATCAAAGGTCTTCGCCATATTGTGCGGGATGGGACCGCCGGGGGGAGGGAAGTTTACAATTTATAATTTACAATTAATAGTTAATAGGTTGCTGTTTACTGATGATTCGGGGATAATTGGCTGATGAGTTGCAGATTTCTTTTGTTTTTCTTGGTGGTTTAAAGAAAAAAGCGTATTTTTGCGGCAGAAATATAAACTAAATAAGGAGATAAGCTTATGGCAATAGCTATTAAAATAATTCCAGTATTGACTGGTGATGTTGCAGAGCGCTTTATAGAGATTGCTGAGAGTAGTAGGAATACTGCTACAACTGTGATTCCTGAAGGTGCACAAGATGCAATCCGTCGTATGATGGAACGCTCAAAAAATGTAAAGATTAAACTTCCTCATTAATAAGATAGGCTGGTGAATAATTATCAATTTGATATTATGGAAAGATGAAAGAATTAGGGGCAATGGCGATATTGAGAAATCATATTATACATGGTGGATATACCCCTTTGGAAAAGGAAGCTAAAACAGCACTTGATACTACATCAAAATTTATGAAATTAAGTCAAGAAGAAATTTATAATTGTTAAATACCCATATCAGAAAAACACAGAAGAATTAGATTTAATATTATATACGATAAGATGGGCAGGGCTTTAAATTTAGCTCTGCCTATCTAATTGGCTTATTGCCTTTTTACTGGTAATAGGCTGTTTCTAACTTATTATTATCAACAATATGAATACTTTTAAGAACATAAAAGTTGCCGTGACCGGAACGGGCTACGTGGGACTGAGTATTGCCACTTTGTTGGCACAACATCACCAGGTGACTGCTGTAGATGTGGTACCTGAGAAGGTGGAGAAACTGAATAACAAGATTTTTACTACCTAATTGTATCACTCAAATGATACCGGTAAAAAAGTGGTTACAGGCGTCGCCTACTACGAAAGCTGGAGACACCTGCTGTAATGATATCTTATAGTTCGTTGTCTAAGATTTCCATCATTTCTGCAGCTGTAATCACTTGCGGTTCTTTTGGGAAGTGTTTGAGATTACCTGTTACTAAGAAGGAATCTTCCTTGCTTAGGCTGATTTACAAATATGTTTGTATCAATGACTGCATATACCATTGCGTTCTTTTCTTAATCGTCTGACTTCTCTGATTTCTTCATTGATCTCATCAAGTGACATATCAATGTTATTCTCTCTTGCTGTGTCACACATGTATTGAAACGCAGCCTTTGCTTTTGCAGTCACTTCATCATCTTCTTCATTCTTTGCCTGAATGGAGAATGGAATGCTCTTACTGCGAATTACTGCCTTAACAAAGATGTTGATGGCGGTATTCGCACTCATACCGAATTGTTCGCAGAGTTTATCAAACTGTGCTTTCTGCTGGTTGTCCATACGGACTGTCATTGCTGTCTGTGCCATAAGCCTAAAATGTTTAATTAATAATCATTCTGACTGCAAATGTACATCATTATGACGTAAAATGGTGCGATTGTATTAATAATTTAATAAAGATTAATAGTTGAATGAATGATATAACTGCTTGTTTCGCTTTTTTGAAGTATTGCCTTGGATATAAGGGGATATGAGTAGAGTGATTGCTGGTATGAACTGGGGGATGATATCAGACTGCAGCATTTGTATCACCATTTCTTTGATGAGGGGATTGGAATGAGGCAAATCATTGACTATTTTCTTGTAGTCAATGATTTCTCTAAAAATGTATTTTTGGATACTGATCTTTCGAATCACCCCGTCAATTTTTCGAATCACCCCGTCCCTCTTTCCAAAGAGGGCTCCACTTTCTCCCCAAGC
>ERZ1034976.1548-NODE-1548-length-17474-cov-4.218038_pt1 | contig 17474 bp, 14 predicted proteins | sample MGYA00520623_ERZ1034976 | MGnify/ENA primary metagenome ERZ1034976 (study PRJEB33766, sample SAMN09781774) | gut metagenome | biome: gut microbiome | host: Homo sapiens | place: Madagascar | study: EMG produced TPA metagenomics assembly of the PRJNA485056 data... | reverse complement strand
TGACAACGTTCCGAAAATATGCTATAATAAGCTTGTTTGGCAATCCACAAAAAATCAGACGAATTTTACAGTTTTTTTGTGTAGCAAGCCAAAATTGTAACTTTGTTTGCCCATCCACAAAAATAAACCATGATGTTCTATCCCGAATACAGGGAATGTGGAGGAAAACAAAAATCAAAAAATGTCTATCAAATTAAGGAAGGTATCATCATGAAAAACGTAGTGATTATTGGTGCAGGGCCGGCAGGGTTGACCGCAGCCTATGAACTGCTCCAGCGTGCCCCAAAGGATTATTCTATCACCATCTTAGAAGAAAGCAATGCCATCGGCGGCATCTCGAAAACCGTAAAATATAAAAATAACCGCATGGACATCGGCGGACACCGGTTCTTCTCCAAAGACCAGCAGGTTATGGACTGGTGGCAGAAGATGATGCCACGTCAGGGCAAGCCGTCGTTCGATGACATCAAGCTGCATCGGGAAAAGAAACTCGCTGCCGGCGGCCCAGACCCGGAAAAAACCGACCGTGTTATGCTGGTGCGGAATCGGGTTTCCAGAATTTATTACAAGCATAAGTTCTTTGACTATCCGGTTTCCCTAAAGTGGGATACCATCAAGAACATGGGCTTCGCTACCACCGTTGCAGCCGGATGCAGCTACTTGAAGAGCACCATCGGCAAAAAGGAAGAATCCTCTCTGGAAAACTTCTATATCAATCGTTTCGGCAAAAAGCTGTATTCCATGTTCTTCGAGGGCTACACCGAAAAGCTGTGGGGTCGCCATCCAAGAGAAATCTCCGCTGACTGGGGTTCGCAGCGTGTCAAGGGCTTGTCCATCACTGCCGTGATCAAGGATATGTTCTCCAAGCTGAATCCGAATAAGACCAACCGCAAGGTGGAAACTTCCCTGATCGAAGAATTCTATTACCCGAAGTATGGTCCGGGTCAGCTCTGGGAAATCACCGCTTCCGAAATCGAAAAAATGGGCGGCAAGATTCTCATGAACAGCGAAGTTACCAAGATTCACACCGACAAAACCGGAAAGATTCTCTCCCTGACTTACCAGCAGGACGGCAAGGAACAGGAAATTGCAGGCGACTTGTTCATCTCCTCCATGCCGCTGAAGGATTTGGTGGCTGGTATGAATGACGTTCCGAACAACATCGCAGCCATTGCCAAGGGTCTGCCGTATCGGGATTTCGTCACCGTTGGGTTGCTGGTTGACAAGCTGAACCTGAAAAACGAAACCAACATCAGAACCCTCGGCAACATCGTTCCGGACTGCTGGATCTATGTACAGGACGTTGGCGTGAAACTCGGCCGTATCCAGATCTTCAACAACTGGTCACCGTACATGGTCGAAGACCCGGAACACACCGTTTGGATCGGTCTGGAATACTTCTGTGCAGAGGGCGACAGCTTCTGGAACATAGACGACAAGGCTTGCATCAACATGGCAATCAAGGAACTCGTTTCCATGGGCGTGATCAGCTCGCCGTCGGATGTCAAGGACTCCCACAGAGAAAAGGTCAAGAAAGCTTATCCGGCTTACTTCGATACCTATGCACAGATTGATGACCTGATTGCCTATCTGAACCAGTTTGAAAACCTCTACTGTGTCGGCAGAAACGGTCAGCACCGTTATAACAACATGGATCACTCCATGGCAACTTCCTTTGAAGCAGTCGATAACATTATTTCCGGCAAGAAGGACAAGAAGAACATCTGGTCAGTCAACACCGAAAAGGAATATCACGAAGAAAAGAAAAACTAACTGGCTGGTTTCATTTTCATTTTCATTCTATAAAAACAGCAGGGTACATCGGTTGGATGTCCCTGCTGTTTTTTTGTTCGCATGTCAAACTGTGTGATTCGTCGTCAATGTAAGTCTTTTCTTATCTCCAAAATACAAAAATTTCTTTCCAAGTGTTCCAGATGGTCGGATGTGCCTTGAACAGAGAAACGTTCTCTCCAGAGGCAATCAAAATACACAGACACACGACGACCGTTCCCACCATTGCCGCTGCAATCACCTTTTCGCTGACCCGTGCCAAGCCGGCATGATAGGTTTTCAGCAAGGATGGCACTTGCAACAGCAGAATCGTGGAGAGGACACTCAAAATCACTAAAATGTCCAGTGCATACCGCAGAATCACTCCTGCCATGCTGAAATCGACCCATGCCAACGCAACCGCTAACACTGCAATCATCGCAAGAATCACACGACGAATGAAGCCGGAATGCTTCCGCTTCCAACGCTTCCAAACAAACGGGAAACTCAATGCCCCTAACAGAACTGATGGCAGCGTGAATGCTCCAATCGTTCCCTCGACATACAAATACATCTGTCGGTTTGCAATGTTGGAATACTTTGTCCGCAGGAATGGGAAATCATTCAGCTGGTCGAGTCCGCCGAAGAAGTAAACGGCAATCGCTGCCGGCAGGCGGGAAATCGTAATCCGGTTGGCGGCAGTGTTGTCTACTGTCATCTGATAGATCGCCCCGAACTGGAACGGGTCGTCAAACCGGATTTTGTTGTACCACATAATGGTGATTGCTCCGGCTGCAACCGGAATCAGATAGCAAGCGGCACTGGTGATTTTTGCGGAACGTTTGAGGTCTTTCCGGAACAGCAAGTGCAAAAATACTGGCACTAAAATCAGGACATAAAGCAGCATATTCGGACGGGAGGCGGCGGTAATCACCGTTCCAATTGCACTGACTGCCAGCAGGACAAACCGCTTCCAGTTCCCCCGTTTCTTTACGGTGTATGGAGAAATCGGCATCGGAGCTTCTTCCTGTTCCGGCGGTTCTCCGTCACCCTGCTGAGCACGTTGCAGCGATAATTTCCGCAGCTGCTTGGTCGTCCGGACGGCATAACTGGAATCCATCGCTGCAAAGCCCATCCAGAGCGACAGGAATAGCCCAAACATGCCCGTTAAAATGCAGAGATAATAGCGGTCGCTGTAGTTCAAGCCAAACAGCACGCCGCTTCCTGCCACGGCAGAAACCAGCCCCAGCAATAACAAAATCAATGGCGGCCGTTTGCAGAACTTCCGCACCAGCGTCAGAATCAAGCCGAACAATGTCACAATCACTGCCTCTGTCATAATGCAATACGCCCAGTTCAGCGGCAGTACGTTCCCCGTCAGCTTGTAATACGGCACATACAGCAGGGCAACCGGTGCACAGCCAAAGTAACAGTAATACTTCTGGTTGTAATACGCATAGTCCCAGCGGTAATCAACGCCCTCTCGATTCGAGTTGTCATATGGTGTTTCCGATTGCAGCAACTCTTCCGATGGTGTTAAGTCCATGTTGGTCTGTCCCTTTTCCCAGGCATCCAGCGTCATCGCATAGACGTTGTTGATGTCAATGGGTTCACTGATGGGAAGCGGCTCTAAGTCCGGCACACGGAACGCTAACACGCTTGCCATGCAGCCGAACAGCGTCACCAGCACGGCAAGGTTGTGTTTCCAGCTGTGTGCCTGATAGCGAATCTTCCAGACGTGGAACTGCTTGCAGGCTGTCAACACCAGTGCAATGATGACAATCAAAAAGAATCGTGCTGCGGAAAACTGATACGGAACAGCGGTGTGGAACGTCCCGTTGTGCAGCACCAGTGCAGCGTTCACATCTGTAAACTGCAACTGCACGGTATGTAAGGTCTGATACGGCAGCATCGAAAACCGGATGCTCGAATACGTTCCAGTTCCCTGCGACTTACCTGCCTGTTCAAACCGATTGCTCAAGTTGTCGTCCTTGATGGAGCAACTCACATTATAATATTGATCTTCTCCGTCAATATTCAGAATCAAATAGCGAAAATCCGGATTTTGTTCCAAGTTGGAAAACGTCAGCGTACAGTTTCCGGAAATCTGAATGGTATCATCAACAATCTGTGCTGCCGAAGAATCGTCAATTTCCGCCTGCGACAGCACCAAATCCGTTGTTTCCGGATGGGTGGTGAAGCTGGTGTAATGAAACACAAAGCTTTCCAGCACAAATACCACGCCGGCAATCCATGCGGCTTTCCGCAGATAGTTCCGCAGGTTGGAGGGAGTGTTCCGTCTGGAAAACGCCGTTCCCAAGCCAACGAGCAGCAGCGTGACGAGCAGCGGAGCGACTGCAAACGGCTGGTTGTCCGCATCGAAAAATGCGATTGCAATGCCCCGCAAAACGAACAGCAGTATGATTTCCAAAACCGTTGTGATTCCGCACTTGACCCAATGAGAAGAAGCAACTGTTTCTTCATCCCCCCTTACAAAGTAAGCAATCGCATATAGAATGAGATTGCAAAAAATGGGAAATAACAAATAGAGTATCATAACAGTCAATGCATCCTTTCCAAGACATTGACGCATCACACTCTTTATAGGATAGCAGAATTTCATTTCCAGTATGGTTTTATTTTTTGAATAAAATCTGAACACTTGGGATTTTTCACAACATTTCTGTAAAATCTGCCCGCACTGCCATCAAACACCGCCTGCATTTTCATCATACTTTTTCAGGATTTTTCGCAGGGTTTCTGTAAAGTCTGCCCGTGCCTCCGGTGGGGCTAAAATTTCCGCCTGTTCGCCGTATGCCAATAATCGCCAATACAATGCCTGCAAATCCTGCCAGCAGACCGACACCAACAGGCTGCCGTCCGGTTCCGTCTGGAGGGCTTCTGTTCCGAAGTCATCCATCACTCGCCACTTCACCGCTGCGGAAAACCGCACCAGCACGGGAACGGCTACCTCTTCCGGTGGCATGGGGGCGGGCGTGTATGCCGGCACACTGCGAGCGGCTCGCTGCTCCGGCTCGATCTGTAAATCCGTGATACGTGTCAGCTTAAACAGCCGATAATCCTGCCGCAGATTGCAATAGCCCCAGACATACCAATGCCCCCACTGGAAAATCAAGTGATAGGGTTCGATTTTACGGGAGGTCGTGCCACTTGGGGCAGAATAGGAAAACGAAATCTTGTGATTCTGTTCCAGTGCCGCTTGAATCTGTTCGATTTTCTGGGAAACCGCTCCGGAATCCCATGCGGAGAGGTCAATCAAAACCGGATGCTCTGCCGGAATCGTCTTGGCGGTCGATACAGAGAGTTTCTCCATCAGCTGCCGATAGCGATGCGTGCCGCTGATGCTGTCCAGACTTTGCAGCCCTGCAAGAATCGCCTGCATTTCGCTTTGCAGCAGGACTGTTTTATCCAGCTTGTAGCCCTCCATAATGCGGATACCGCCGTTTCGCCCCTTCTCGGTCACAATGGGAATTCCTGCACAGCATAGGGCATCCATATCCCGTAAAATCGTGCGGTGGGATACCTCGAACTTCTCCGCCAGTTCAAACGCTGTGACCTGCTCCTGTTGCAGCAACACGGAGAGAATTCCAATCAGTCGGTCAATTTTCAATCTGCTCCCCCTTTTCTCTGTATCAGTGGATTTGTGAAACCAGTGTTTCCAACTCGTCCACCGTCAAGCCGTCCTCTGACGTAATCGAATGTGCATATCCGCCATCCGTCCATTCTGCCACGAAAATCAAATCGCCATTCTTCCGGACGGCAACCGAAACGCCTGCAATCGTCTGTGTTTCCTCGCTGTCATAAATGTTATAGTCGCCGCTGATGGAGTCTGTTCCAACGCCTTTCCGAATCCGCAAGCCCTCGGCTTCGCTTGCATCTTCATAAATCACCTCAATCAAATCCCCCTCGATTGCCTGAATGACAGTGTGGTCATATACCCCATAGGCATCCGGAGCATCCAGCGAAAAGCCAGCGATGTCCGCCGCTGCCTGTAGCGTGGCACAGGGAATGAATGGGTTGGGAATCTGCACGTTTTCTTCGGTCGTGGCTGGCTCTGTCTGCGTGGTAGAGGGCGTAAGATGTGACTTGTTTCGTTCCTGTTGAATCAAAATCCCAGACGTGAGCACAATCCCTGCACAAACTGCCACGGCAATGTATTTCATCCAACGGTTGGAAATCTGCTTCTTGGTCTGTTTCATAGGCTGTTCCTCCGCTTCTAATAAATACGGGTCGTCGATGTCCCCGATGGCATGCAAAAGCCGTTTGGCTGCTTCTCTGTCTTTCATATCGAAATCCCCTCCGTTTCGAGTGCTGCTTTCAGTTTCGTTCTTGTCCGCAGCAGTATCATTTTCACTTTGCTCTCCCCGATGCCTTTTTTCCGGGCAATCTCTGCAATCGAATCCAGATACCAATACCGCTGTACAAATACGATTCTGGTTGCTCTTGGCAGCTGCTGCAAAAACGATTGCAAGCATGCCTGTAGAGCCGCTGCATCGGCTGCCTGCTCCACGGAGTCGTTCGCCGGAATACATTCTGTCAACTCATCCAGTGCCAAATCTACAGCGTTTCCGCCATGTTTTGCGGCATGGTTTCGCTCCCAGAAATGCAGGGCGAGGTTTCGGGTGATTTTCCCGAGAAATGCTTTCAGAGAGTGCGGACGATTGGGCGGAATTGCCTGCCACGCTTTCCAGTAGGTTTCATTTTCGCATTCCTCTGCATCCTGCGGCTGTGCGAGAATGCGGTAGGCAATCGTATAGCAGTAGGTTCCGTATTGCTGCTTGGTCTGTTCCAGTGCCGTTTCTGAACGGGAGAAATATAAATCCAATAGGGCTTCTTCCTGCATGGTATCCACCACCTTTCACTTACATAGACCGGATTCTCGCTGATTGGGTCACATGATTTTGCAAAAAAGTTTCCGGAACGACAAAAAAGACTGGAGCAGACTTCTGTATCCTCCAGTCTTTTTTGTTCATGATATGCTTGGATAAAAATTAGTCACCAAATGAAATGCCTAAATTCCGAGCTGTTGCAACCAACTGATCATCCGGTGTGACGAACTTCGTCTTTCCGGCAATCTCTGCCAGCGGATTGGCGGTGATCGTTCCACCCACCTTGGCAACCGTCATGCCGTAGTGCTCTTCTTTAATCAGCTGTGCAGCGTATACGCCGAATTGGGTTGCAAGAATCCGGTCGTATGCACTTGGGCTGCCGCCCCGCAGCATATGCCCCGGCACGCAAACCCGTGCTTCCAGTTGTGTCTTCTGCTGAATCTGTGCCGCAATGCGGTTGGTTGCGGTAATCACGCCCGCTTCTGCACGGAGTCTTGCCCGTTCTTTCTTTTTCAGCTTGGCTTCTTCCTTGTCAAAGCAGCCCTCTGCAACGGCAATAATCGAGAAGTTCTTGCCGCTTTCGCTCCGCTTCAGAACCGACTTGCAAACCTTGTCAATGTCATATGGAATTTCCGGAATCAGAATGATGTCTGCACCGCCGGCGATTCCGGCACTCAGCGTCAGCCAGCCGGCTTTGTTGCCCATGATTTCACAGAGCAGAATGCGAGAATGGCTGTTTGCAGTTGTGTGCAGCCGGTCGATCGCATCCGTTGCAATGTCCACTGCGGTATGGAATCCAAAGGTAACGTCTGTTCCGTAAATGTCGTTGTCAATGGTCTTTGGCAAACCGATGACGTTCAGCCCCTCTTCCGAGAGCAGCTGCGAGGTCTTGTGCGTGCCGTTTCCGCCCAGTGTCAGCAGGCAGTCTAACTTCTGGCTCTGGTAGGTTTTCTTCATATTTTTTACTTTATCAATATTGTCATCGCCAATGACTTTCATCATCTTGAACGGCTGCCGTTTTGTTCCCAGAATCGTACCGCCACGGGTCAGAATCCCAGAAAAGTCATCCGGTTTCATTTCCTTGCAAATATTGTGAATGAGTCCATAGTAGCCATCTGAAATGCCAACGATTTCTACATTTTCCGTCCCCAGCATCTGGTAGCATGCCTTTGCAACGCCACGAATGGTTGCATTCAGTCCCGGGCAATCGCCGCCGCTGGTCAAAATTCCAATTCTCCGTTTCATCAAACAGAACCTCCCATCAGAAATTTTCTTACAGAAAGCATGTCCGGATTTTGCCGGAACATGCAAATGATTGTTATAATTGTATCATTTTTTCTGCATTTTGTCAACGGGATTCTATGAACAGTGCGAAAATCTGCGGTAACATTTCCCGTTTTTCAGGTTCTGTTCTTTTCCGATTCTTTTCAAAATAGGGGCTTTGTTGAGGGAATGTAAAAGAATCGTTATGCATTCTTGCACCCCTCTGTCACTATGTGACATCTCCCCTTTCAGGGTCGACAAATTAGAATGCCACTGCTCAGCAATCCGCCCATAATCTGTTTCTCTCTCATTTTCGCCTGCTCCAAAACCGAAAAAGCACATCCATGCCGTTCCAAATCAGCGTTGCCAACAAGATGAGCACACCAATCGGAATCGCCAGTATCAGCAGGCAACCAATCCCAATTCCCATGGTAAGTTTTTCTTTCATTTATGATTTCACCAACTGATAGTAACTGTGTGAGGTCAGCTTATACATCAACGCATACAATGCGGCAAACACGAGGAAACAACCAACGGTTGTGATTGCAAACAGGGAAACATTCGTCAGCCCCATCAGCGTCAGCAGCCGGTACAGCATTGGAAAGGCAAATGCCAGATGCACCCCTGCCATCAGCAGCGGAGCAGTAAAGACCGTTAAAATCTGCGAGTTGATGCTTCGCTTGATTTCTTTTTTTGTCATGCCGACTTTTTGCAGGATTTCAAACCGTCCGGCATCTTCATAGCCCTCTGAAATCTGCTTGTAATACATAATCAGCACCGTTCCGAACAGGAATACCACGCTCAGCAGAATGCCCAGGAACAGCAGTCCGCCATACAGGGCATAGAAGCTCGAACGCTCACCTTCCCGACTCTCACAAATACAACCTTCATCAGAAAGCTGCTGCTCCAACGCTGCTTGAATGGCAAGCTGTGTGTCTGTATCCGCATCCAAATCAAAGCCTTTGTAGAACTGAATGACGGAGGCATACCCGTTATAGGCTTCCGCCTGTAATTCATTGAGTGCCTGCATCGTCGCCAGATCTGGCACAATCAAATACAGCGTCTGGCTGACATTGGCGAATGCATCGCCATCCAGCAGGAACTTCGGAACTTGTTTCTGAATCCGGAACGGCTGCATTGTTCCAATTTGAATTGTATCGGCAGCATACGAACCACGTACCACAGAAAGCAAAACTTCTCCATCCTGTAAGGTTTCCGATGCTCCGGCTAAGCGGTTGTAATCTTCGAGTGTCAGAATCTGCACAGTTGCAATGTCATCATAATCCACAACCAAATCCCGTTCCAATTGCAGTTGCTGTTCTTTCAGCAAACCACTGATTTGCAGAGCCGTATAATGCACTTCGTTTTTTTCCTGTAAGGAATGACGGGACAACACGTCTGTAATTTTGTCCTCCAGCACTTCCGGCTCAAACTCCGCATAGGCTGTGACTGAAATCTCCCTCGGATACCGCTGCTGCAATCCATCTTCAGAACCGGAATACAGGCAAAGCGTGCTGGAAATCATCACCAGAACCATCGTCGACAGCACACAGATGGAAGCCAGACTCGAACCGTTCCGCTTCATCCGATACCGCATGGACGAAACCGAAATGAAATGCTGTAACTGGTAATAATACCGCTTATTTTTCTGCAACAGCTTACACAGAGCCACAGAACCGCAGATGAACAGCAAATACGTTGCCAGAATGACCAGCACCACCGCCAGAAAGAACATCGAAAATGCAGCGATTGGCTGTTGAATCGTTACAGCTAAATAATACGCAATGCCTAACATGACCAGTCCGCAGAGCGTCAGCAGCCAACGGGCTTTCGGGGGCTTTTCGCCCTGTTTCTCGCCTCGCAGCAGGGCGATCGGTTTGGAAACGTGAATTTGTCCGAGCGAATACAGCAGGATGATTCCATAGGAAATCACCGTCAGCAACACGGTATTTCGCACAGCGTTTGGTTCAATCCGAAAGCCCATCGGGCTGCCGTTGCCCAGCATCTTCGCTGCCATCAGTTCCGAGAGCTTCGACAGCAGAATACCCATGCCCAGACCGCCAACAATCGACGTTCCGAACAGCATTCCATTTTGCCAGCACAAAATCCGAGCGATGTTCCATTTTCCCATGCCGAGGATGTTATACAGCCCGAATTCTGTTTTTCGCCGCCGCATCAGAAACGAGTTCATATAGAACAGAAAAATCGCTGCAAAAATTGCAATGACGACCGTTCCCCACGAGAGAATCATTTGCATCTCCCGCCCGCCGTGCATTTCATAAATGGCTTTGCTATACGTCAGATAGGATACGATGTAATACATCATGGTAATGCCGATACTGGTCAGCAGAAACGGCAGATAGATTTTCTGGTTCTTATAAATGCCGTGCCACGCCAGTTTCCAATAGAGCGTTTTCATGCCTGTTCCCCTCCTGTTGCCAACATCGTCAAGGTATCGGAAATCTTCTGATACAACTGTTCATTCGTGCAGCCACCCCGATAAATCTGATGGAACAGCACGCCGTCCTTGATGAACAGAATGCGGTCTGCACGGCTTGCCGCCTTGGTGGAGTGCGTCACCATTAGAATGGTCTGTCCGGTCGCATGAATCGTGGAAAAGACATCCAGCAAGCCATCTGTGGACTTGGAATCCAATGCTCCGGTCGGTTCGTCCGCCAGAATCAGCTTCGGCTTGGAAATCAACGCTCTGGCAACCGCTGCACGCTGTTTCTGACCGCCGGAAACTTCATACGGGTATTTCTCCAGCAGGTGTGTAATGCCGAGTTGCTCCGCAATCGGCGTCAACCGCAATTCCATCTCTTTCGGCGATTTCCCAGCCAGCACCAACGGCAGGAAAATATTATCTTTCAGGGAAAATGTATCCAGCAAGTTGAAATCCTGAAACACAAAGCCTAAATTATCTCGCCGGAATGCTGCAATTTCCCGTTCCTTGACCATTGTCAAATCTTTTCCATCCAGAAAAACCTTTCCGCTGGTTGGCTGGTCGAGGGCTGCCAGAATATTCAGCAGCGTGGTCTTCCCCGAACCCGATTCCCCCATGATTGCCACATATTCGCCCGTTTCGACGGAAAACGAAACATCCGAAAGTGCCTGCACCTGATTCCCGCCAAATCGGGTGGTATAGATTTTCTTCAAACATTCTACTTGTAGCATTGCCATTTGCAATTGCCCCCTTCTGTGTTGTTGTCTTTATTGTATCAGAAATCCCACCGCTCCGCCATTGATTTGTGTGACATTTTGCCGGCTGAATGTGACATTTTTGTAAGGTACAAGCAGAAAAATTCCGCTGGCGACTTTGTATTTTCATAAAATTACCTGTTTTTGTGTGAGTTCTCTGAAAATGTTTAAAATTACTGTTGACTTTGTACAAATTCCGGATTATACTGGGAATAGTTGCGTACACAAACCAACACAAAAGGAGAATTTATATGAAAACACCCCAAAAACTGCTTGCAGTCGGATGAAGTGGTCTATGACTCCCTGATCAGCGACTATGACAGCACCTATGACACCTCCAACGGCTATGAAACCATTCCGAACAAGCTGCCAAGTGCACCATCGGAACTCTCTCGGATGGATCACTTCATGGATACGAACTATGTTTATCCGGGCGAACGGTTCGATATGTACCTCTGGGCAACACAGGGCTTCCCGTCCATCGGCGGATGCGGCGGTGACTGGGGGCAGCGGCTGTCGGATGATGCTTACTTGAATATGCTGAATGGCACAAACCTGCACGTTCTGGAACATGAACTCGGTCACGGCTTTGGTCTGACGGACTTCTACGGCGGAGAAGGCGAAAGCGATGGCTTCCCACCGGGGGGCTTTCCGGGCGGCGGCACGTCCATCATGATGGCAGGTTCTTCCCAGAGCATCACCGACTTTGACGGCTGGTTCTTACGCTATGTCTGGTCGAAAATCAAGAACGATTCCGGCAGATTCAACCTGACCACCACACCTGTTACCACCACAACAACAACGACCACAACCACCCTGCCGACCGTCACCACAACCACTTCCACTGTGGTTTCCGGCGAAACCGCCCTGCCGATCACCTATGACAGCAACAATGGCTACTGGCTGCTAAATACGCAGGGAGCAACCCACATCGACGTTCAGGTCAAGGGCTTGCCGTATTCGGGTGTCATTGGCACATACGGCTACTGGGATACCAACAGCAACACTTGGCAATCTGCGGACTGGTCGATGCCGGAAAGCCTCGGCGAAACCGGCGTGAAAACGCTCACAATTGACCTGCCAGCTTCTGTTTCCACCAGCCAGATTCAAATTCAGGTGAACTGGTATGCACTGTGGGATAATGCCGTTGGCGGCATGGCGGAACGGGATGCTTCTACGCTCCAGTTCTCTGCTGTGGGAAATGCAGCTGCTCCGGTAACGACTACCACTCGTGCGACTACAAGACCAACCACCACCACCACGACAACCACGAAAAAGACAACCACCACCAAAAAAGCAACCACAACAAAGAAAACAACTGCAACCACCAAACAGACGACCACAACAACGACTACCACAAAGCCAAGCTCCAGCAAGCAAGTGGTTCTGAACGATGTTACATATGGAACAGCCTATGACCTGACTCCATACAATTACAAGAACATCCGCTCCATCACGCTGCAATTCAAAGATAGCATTGCATATTCCGGCGGCTGCCTCGTATTGGGCTGCTGGAACGAACAGCATCCGATTGCATATTCCGATTTGCAGAACGGAACAATTACCTTCCAGATTCAGAATCCGCAGGATGTCATGACCATCTATAACTATTACGGATTGGGCAGCTTGCAGTCTGTTACATTGAACTACTAATGCTCATTTGACAACGCTGAACCACAAAAATCCACAGACAACCTTTTGCCTGTGGATTTTTCCATTCTGAAACATCTAAAAGCACACTTTCTGAAACACCGGCAGTTTGTTTTCATGTTTCCAAAATTCCTGTACAATAATAAGAGAAACGGAACAACCAATAAGGAGGGTTTTCTCATGAAAACGATTCAGTATAAAGATATGGGTGCTCGTATCCGTGCACAACGGGAACGCCTGGGATACACCAGAGAGCAGCTTGCGGAAAAATTAGATGTTTCGACAAAATTCTGCTCCGACATTGAACTGGGCATTAAGGGCATCTCCATTCAGACGCTGGCAAAGCTTTCGGATCTGCTCTGTCTGCGGACGGACTATATTCTCTTCGGCGACGAGCAGCCCGAACACACCGCAGAACTGGAAATGATGGATGCTCTCATTCAAAAGTGTCCGCCTAACCATCAGGATGACTTGCTGACTATCATTCATGCTTTCATCCATGCCATTTCTGAACCACAAGAACCAACTGAATAAAAAAAAGCGGTAACACAGGACGCACTTGTCCCTGTTACCGCTTTTTTTCTGAAAAATTTTCCGCATCTTCGTGCCTACATCTGCACCAAAGCAACACGGGATTCCCTGTGAAAAAGCGTTCTTCCCTTCGCTTAAACGCAGCGTTTCCAATGCCGTTTCAGATTCGCACACGCTCCAACCACCAGCATGAACGATGCGGTGAGTAATCCAAAGGAGAGAATCACAACCAGAAAGTTCCGGTGCAGCAGCGTCGCCAGCAGAGCCGCAAGCAGCTCAATGCCTAAGACGATTCTGGTTCTTCTGCGATAAACCCGAACTTCTGTTTCATCCAATGGATTGTTTTCTGTTTCCACTGGTGCAAGCCAGAGCAGCACCGCACTTGCAGCCAGAATCAAAATCCAAGCCGCCAGCAGCGAAACAGAAACCCACTTCAGAATTGCCAGCAATGCTGCAATCAAAAGTGTCGATAACACATAGCACTTCACGGGGGAATCCGCATGGTGTCCGCCCGCAGAAATGCGAATGGGAATAAACGACAGATTTAACAGCACGCATGGCAAAAAAAGTTGAAACAGAATGCCCAAACCAATTGTCGTCACAATGTTTAAGAGCATCATTCCAAACTGATAGCATCCGAACACATAAATATCTGCATCGGATTCGGGAATGATTTCCGCCTGTATCAATTTCTTTGCAAATTTTTCCGAGAATGTTTGCAGCATCAGAATTTCGGCATCTTCGGCTGATAAATCCACCAGGTGCAAGGGAGATTTGCCGAAAAGGAAGACGTTTTTTTTGCAACAGAAGCTGCTACCTGTAATACCTTTTTGGAAGCCTGTTTCATTCAAATACGCCCTTTTTAAAAATAAATTCAAGATATCTTGTGAATTCAGCGTATCACAAGCATCACAAGATGTCAATTTTTTTGCATCAAACGGGAATATTTTGCACTGAACGGGATTTTCAGGTTGATTTTCACAAAAAGTTCATTTAAAAATTCGTTGCTGTTGGAATCGTAATCGCAGCAATGAAGATTCCATCTTTTACATCGGTTTTAAAATCGCCTTTGTATTTTTTCACAACCATTCCCACATTCTTCAAGCCCAGTCCAAAATGTCCCTCTTTGGTAGAAACAACAGTGTTTCCCTCTCGCTTTAAGTCATTCTTTGTCGGATTCTCGACATGAATCATGATTTCTCCCATTTGAAACGCCACTGCAAAATGAATATACCGCTGTTCTTCCGGCAATTCTGAAACCGCATCTATGGCATTATCCAAAAGATTGGATACAATTGTAGTCAAGTCTACACCAGCTAACATTGACAGCTGTTCTTCTCCCTGTAAGTCCATTTTCAAAGCGATATGCCGCTGTTCTGCTTTCAAAAAAACATGATTCAGAATCGCAGAAAGCAGCGGATTGTCACACTGAATCGACGGCTGTAATTCATTCAGCTTTTGAAACAGGGATTCCTTGTATTGCTGTGCCTCTGCGAGATGGTCGGATTGAATCAGAGATTCCAAAGCCCGTACATGCCGTTTTGCATCGTGAATCGTTCGCATCGAATTTTGATACCGCTGTTGCAAATCAGAGTATACTTCCAGCTGCATTTCTGATTGCTGTTGTAACAGTGCATTTTCTTTTTCGGTCTTCCGAACAATCGAAATCCGATAAAATACAGCAACAATATAGACATCCAACACCAAACAGCCCAACAAAAATAAAATTAAAAACATACCAGAGGAATACGATTGAATATATTTGCAAACATAGGCAAATACCGCAATCTCTCCTGCTGCCAGCATGGTATAGAAAATCGCCTCATACCAAGAAAAAATTGCGTGTTTTCTCCGAATCAGCGTAAACAAAAGCTGACAGAGCAAAAATATCATTAAACATGCAAATATACTCCGAACTAAAAAATTGTTTTCTTGTAGCGTAGAAGAAATACTATTATCATAATAAGTAGAAACCACTAAAACCGAGAAAACATCCGACACAAATGAACAAAAAATAATCAAAACATCATAGACTAAAAAATAAAGTTTTTTACATCGATAGCAAAGCAATGTCGACCCGACAATCATAAGCGATGAAGACATTATATTGAGAATGGGTATTTGCAATAATCCAAGAGAACCCTGTACAATTGCAATTCCCAATACACCCAGCAATCGCAAGAAAAAATGGGAACGTTGTTCTAAAATTTGAAACAAGACCCACATGCCAGAAAATACCGTTACAATACTCGTCCCAGCATTCGCTAAAAATTCCATCATCATCGTTTAATCCCTCCAATTGATATTGAAACTATTGTGTAGATATGCACTGATTTGTTCATGAACCTGCTTCCGGCGATTCTTCGCAATCGGAAGCATTTCATGATTTTTCATCTGAATCTCTGCACCAAAGGAAAGGATTTGTCTGGGATTTACCAGAAAGCTTTTGTGCGGCACTAAAAAGTCATACACCTGCATTTGTTTTTCCAAGCTTTTCATGCTGCTCGAAAGATACCAAAATCCAGTTGTTGCCACCATCTTCACACGGCGGTTCTGCCCATATTCAAAATAGAAAATGTCCTCCATGTTGACGGAAATCTGGTCTTCCAACGTCTGAAACACCAATCTGGTCTTTGGTTCTTCCGGCTGGGTATAAAGCAAGAAGTCCTCTAAATTCTTGTAAATGTCCGATTGTCGAATCGGTTTTGGCAAAAAAGAAAATGGATGTACAGTAAACGATGCAGCCATTTTCTCGGTATAATTACTGACATAAATCACAGATACTTTTCTATCCCACGTCCGAATTTTCTTGGCGGTTTCAATGCCGTCCATGCCGTTCATCTGAATGTCCAGAAAAATCAAGTCATAAAGGCGACTGCTCAAGAGTAAGGATTCTCCACTGTGAAAGGTATCGATGCGATAGTCATCTTCTCGATTTTTTTGTCGAAAAAATTTCTGAATGCTTTGTTGGATGAATCTAATTTGTCTATTTTCATCATCCACAATCGCAATTTGTATCATAATCTTCCCCCTCCGCACCCTTCATCATAGCACAAAAAAATCCAAAAAGCAAGCCAGCATGGCTGCTTTTCAGAGATTTTACATATCATAAGAAACTGTAAACCAATTGTTTTCATTGCGTGTTTGGATTCGACAATCCCCTTTCACATTTCTGTTTTATTTCTGATTTTTGGCGTTGCATTTTCGCCGGTTTTTTGCTATAATAAGCCTTAGAAAGGAAGATGCTCTATGACCACAATCGACCTCATTACTGGCATTCTTGGGGCTGGAAAAACCACCTTCATCCGCAAGTATGCCACCGACCTGCTCGCACAGGGCAAGAAGATTGCCATCCTCGAAAACGACTTCGGGGCAGTCAACGTTGACCGGATGATGCTGCAAGACCTCCAGAGCGACCGCTGCAAGGTGGAAATGATCTCCGGCTGCAATGACCCAACCTGCCACAAACGCCGCTTTAAAACGCAGCTGATTGCCCTTGGGATGCAGCAGTTTGACCGTGTCATCCTGGAACCCTCCGGAATCTTCGACATGGACGAATTTTTCGACACGCTGTATGAATCCCCCCTCGACCGCTGGTTCTCCATCGGCAGCATTCTGACCATCGTGGATGCGACCATGGACGAGGTGTTGTCTGCACAAATGGAATACCTGCTCGCCTCCGAGGCGGCGTGCTGTGGGAAGCTGGTGCTCAGTAAGCGTTCTCTGCTGCCGGACTGCTCCGAGGCAGAATTGACCGACCGCACGCTTCGCCATCTGAACCGCTCGCTTGCTGCGATTCAGTGCAGCCGCCAGTTCCAGCCGCAAGACCTCTTCATTCAGGACTGGGACAGCATGACCGATACCGACTTTCAGGAACTGCAAGCTGCCGGCTACCGCAACAGCAGCTATGTGAAGCAATACGATGCCGACGACATCCAGAGCCACAGCGAGGTACATTATTTCATGCACATTCACTTGCCGGATGAGCGGATTCCGGAGATTTTGCAGGCAATGCTCAATGACCCGAACTGCGGGACAATTTACCGCATCAAGGGGGCGTTGCCACTGGAGCAGAACCGCTGGCTCAGCATCAATTTGACCCAGAAAAAGGCGGAATTGCAGACCGTTTCGAATGGGCAAAGCGTCTTGATTGTTATTGGCGACCAGCTGAACCGAGAAGTGTTAGACGCTCACTTGAAAGCAGAAAATACC
>ERZ1034976.1543-NODE-1543-length-17496-cov-29.460811_pt1 | contig 17496 bp, 31 predicted proteins | sample MGYA00520623_ERZ1034976 | MGnify/ENA primary metagenome ERZ1034976 (study PRJEB33766, sample SAMN09781774) | gut metagenome | biome: gut microbiome | host: Homo sapiens | place: Madagascar | study: EMG produced TPA metagenomics assembly of the PRJNA485056 data... | reverse complement strand
ATATAAATATATAAAAAAATTATAATTACATTATAATTTTAAGATGGCATCTCGTAGAATAGATAGTAATCTTCGTAATCAATGTGTTCTGATTTGACAAGATAATTCTTTTCTATGAGCTCTTGCACTGCAGATTGGTATGTACGTATTGTAAGCCCAGTGGTTTCTAAAATGTTCTTACGACTTAGCGCCTCTATGTAGTTGTTTGCATTTTGAATGAAATGCGAATAGAGCATAAATGCTGATGGAGTTAGTGTTTTAATTGCAAGTCGGTTAGCATTGATATCAAATGAGAAGCCGCGTTCGTGGCATTTAATAATTTTTATTACCTTTTGATTTTTATATACTTGAAAGTCGGTATATTGCTCTGCGTTTATTTGGACACGAATTATATTCTTTGGCATTTTATTGGTTCTCACCTCCCGTGTGAGTTATTTTGTTGTGTTGACAATATTATAGCAGGGTTATATCATTTTGTCAATAGGTTAGTGTGGGATGTTTACAATTTTGTAATAATTTTAAAGGATATTGGCGGTTTGATGTGGTTTTTATTTGTTTGTAAAAGTTTACAGTTCGAAATTGGGGTTATATATTAGGTTTTTAATATTAATTTGATGCTTATTATAAGTAAAACTATATATTAAATTCATTTTTGATAAATTTTAATGTAGTAAAGTGGTGTTTAATTGAAAACGATTAGATAAACATCAAATCCTTTTTGCTCTCCGATTTTTCAACAGGTTGTTGAAAAGTCATGTTGAAAACTGCATTTGGAATTGTTTTTTGCTTATTTAACTTTATTAACAATTTATATTTTTGTTAAAAATGGAAAAAAATAAATGCCAAATATACTGATAATATTGTTTATTTTTAAGTGAGTGTCAAAAACAACCACCCATAGACAATGGGCGATTCACAAGGCTTTTTCACGGTTTTTAGTACCCCCATATATCAAAAAAATATGTATTTTTCGGCGTTATGGGAACGTGATATAATATAGTCACAGGCAAGGAGGCACACAAAAAGCAACAACAAAAAATCACAAATTTTTCGGCAACGAAAAATCGTGATATAATGTAGCCACAAAACAGTCTACACAAAAAAGGCAACGTCCTAACAGACATACACACGCCTATGTCCTAACAGACTTTACAGACTGTTTCAGCTTGTAAAAACAGCTCTTTGACAAAAAAATATTGTAAGACACGGTGGGGACACTGAAAAAAGTGTGAAACTACTATGCACACGGTACAATTTGTTTAACAGGTGCGTACAATAGGCGATATGCGGTGACATTGAAAGCCGTTCTATGGTGACATTGAAAACCATAGTAAACCAATAAATGCGATAATTTCAATATTTGCACGTATGAATAATACTGAAACAAGTGTATACGCCACTACATAGCAAGTCACATGGACACTACAATATTTCATACGGTATCCATGATAACATGGACGTAGAGCATACTACGATACCAAACGGGCATTACAATACAAAATAACTATGGTGGGATTCGTCCTACACGTGACACTTAGCTAAATGTATTAGTCTAACCCGGCGTAAACCGTTTGCCAAAATTGGAAGAATACATCCGGAAGAAACTCTCTGATTGACTAAAATAACAAAAGGGGTGATATCTATGTCAAGATATGGCAAGAAGTACACCGATTATAAGTGCAACACTTATACATCGGAAAACGACTTCTATACAAAGAGCTTCTATCTTGATGTTCTCTTTGACATAAAAAACGCTAACCCGTCATGGGGTAGTGAATGGTATGCAAAAGTACAAGACGGCTTCTATGAATCCGCCAAAGTGCTTTTAGCCATTTATGGCAAGGGACACGCAAGAAATGACGCTCTGGACGTCATTGACAAAATAATTGAGATGAGATAGTCTCAATCGGCTTCTAGAGGACTGTGCCGCAAACAGTCCTACTTCCATACACGAAAGTGTAATAAAATTTATATTGCCCAAACCGGGCGGAAAGTAGGTATTCCATGACAACTATTAATAACATTCAAGAAGTTCTCGTACTCAACAACCGTTTCGCAAACACGAAAATCTCCGCAGAGCAGCTCTCTGCCGAGTCTTTTGCAGGCTGGAAAACTCTTATTTCTAATCTGCACAAAGTTGCGTATGAGGTCTATGCCGTCTGTGAAAACAGTGGCATGAAAGCAGAATCGTCATCTGTAGACAAGTCGGGCGTATTTGAAGCTCTCCGTGCTATCCTTGAAGCTATCGGTGACGTTAACGAACACAAAGTATACGCCAACGCTGAAGCTGCTATTGCCATTATCGGCTATGCGGGCAAGCGTGCTAACGTGGACGCTCCAGAATTGCAACTCTGCAAGTCACGTATCGCAAATACAAAGAAAGAATTACGTCTTGCAGAATCTCTCAACGGTCTTGACCCCAACTATATCTCCAATCTGAAATCCAACCTTGAAAAACTTGAAGAAGAAAAGGCTACACTCATGGGTACAGCAGATATGTGTTATAAACTGCCAACCAAAACCACAGACAACGCATTTAGGCTGGACGTAGAGCACTTCCTTGCACGCATTATTACGGGACAGCGCGCTAAGACTCTTGAAGAGCTTGACGCAGAAGAGGCTGCACGTAAAGAAGCACGCAAGGCTGCTGCTAAAGCCCGTAAAGCTGCTAAGAACACCACAAAATAATTTCCCTATTCAAGCCCTAGGCACGGCTATAAACCGCCTAGCCCTGTAGTAGACAACCTCCACGTGGTACAGGGCGGGTAACGCTAAGTCTACACTAACATCAGTCGCAATACTTATTTGTAGCTGAAATACTTCACTATTAATCCTAGAGGTAACTATGAAGTTACGAAACACACTAATCGCGGCTCTCATTCTGGGTGTCGTAGGTCTGTGCGCCTACAGTCTCGGCTATAGGTATGCCATTACGAGTGCAGAATTCGTATCCGTTTCTGAAAACGAGTATGAACTTGCATTCAATGGGCAAATTCATAGCTATTTAGGATGGACAGAAGTCCATTGACTATGCTTGAAAATTAACGGGAGCGGCAAACCCGAAAACCGCATGGAGGATCATCATGGAAGAACGCATGGTTGTTAACATCGCCCTTTGCGACGCCCGGCATGCTATGCCAGAGGGCGTCACCGGGTCAATCTACCCGAATACGGTAGACCCTGTTGACGTATCCGGTATCACTGCTACCGCCGACTCGTTCATGAGTGAACATTCCGGTGATGACGTGAACGTCTACGTCACCGGGCTGACCATCTGCACCATCGCTGTCGTAAAGGCAGCACTGATGCGGCTTGCGACGGATAAGCCGTGTCCAAGTCTGACATTGTGGCACTTTGACCGCGCCACCGGGGATTATTATCCCCAGATTATCATCTCCGAAAAAGAGAGGACGAAAGCAGGGGAAACGCTCCTGTATTACGCATACAACTGCTAATCAGTTGTATGAATCCAAAAAAGACCGCTGAAGCTGTCAATTTTGGAGATTTTTGTCCACTCTATCAATGAAAATCAACTCTTATAGTCAAAGGAGAAACTATGAAAAACTATCTTGTTCGGATTGCAATGAACATCGATCTGACAGACGCTGAACGTGTCATCAGTTGTGCCGATCAGGGGTGGCTTATTGACCAACACGGTGCCCCATCTATGACGGCATACGTCAGCAAGTGGGTTAGAATTACCACTTCGGACATTAACGGATATGTGGAAGCTATTCGTAAAATGTCCTACGGCGACCTTATTGTCACCAATTGCGAAGAAGAGGGAGGTTGCGCCCATGACAAAAATTGAGCATCTCATTGCCGAAAACGCACGGCTTGAGCACGAAAATAAAACCCTGAGAGAGTCGAACTTTATTTTAAGTCGGCTCTTTTATCATGCCGCTCAGAAGTTGCACTCCTATAGAGTTCCACTAAAATACGCTGAGCCCAGCGGCAGAGTTACGTTCACTAAAAGTGGAGAATCCGTGATTGTCACATATGTGGACAATCTGGACTATATCTCTGAAACAGGCGACCCTGTCCTTGATGAGATTATGATGAGTCGAAAACAGAGAAAGGAGTGGTGATATGATATATTACCGCGTGCGCAGGGAATATGACAATTTCCCGAAGAACCCCATAAATCGGGATGGCGACATCCTCATCGGTGGCGAATTGTACACCGAAAAGGAATTCAACAAATTGCCCCTCTACCTTGTTGATGCTGGAGCATTTGAGCGCGTAGAAATCCCCAAAAGCAAAATCTACTGGTGCTTTGGGGCAAGATTTGCGAAATGAGGGGAATATAAAATGAAAATCAAACCAAACAGATTTGAGGGGAATCTCTGTTATAATCTCGCGGCAGATGAATGGGACTTCGATGCTATCTATACCCGTCTCATCTACTTGACGGCAAGATTGACGGAATATAGAGCCTGCGGCATTTACCACGAAATGAAAGAAATAGAAAAACAAATAGACAAGAAACGTCCGTTTGATCGGATTATCTGTTTCCACAATTATGGAGTCCAAAGTTTTTCGAAAGAAGTTGTCGAAAACACCAAAGATTCCAATGTTCGATCCGCTATTAAAAGCGCTATCGAAACATGGGAATTGATATATAATCCACATTTCGTTTCTGACGCAGGCGTGCATGGTAGGTTAACGCTTTCCCTGGTAATCATTAGGTAAAGCACGGAATCCACATCTTCAACCAAACAAAAGAAAATCAGCCTACTAACTAGGCAGAAAAGAGGAAACAAAACATGAAGACCATCACAAGCAATAACAGAAACTGCAAGCCCGTCCTTTGCATCACCACGGGCGAAGTGTTCCCGAGTCTCACGGACGCGGCAGCAATGAATAATGTTACTGTCAGTGCTATGAGCCTCGCCACGTCCAAGAAAAACAAAGTTTGTAAGGGCAAGCGGTTTTGCCTCGTGTCTGAATTGAGCATGCACGAGCTTACTGAGCTTGCTGAAGCAATGAGAGCGAGTGCCGAAAAGGCAGCCAAATACGACGCAATCATTGCCGAAAGAAACCACAAGGCGGAAGTAGTCAAACGCCTTGAGCGGTTCAAAACGAAATACGACGATCTTCAGCGCGAAATGGAAATCACAAAACAGCAGCTGGATGAAGCTGAAGCCGAGCTCAACCTCATCGGCTGACAAAGCAGTGTAACTAAACGTCTGTCATATCGGACATATACGGTGGGAAAGGAATTAAAATATGTCTATTATCCTTAGCGAAACAGAACGCTGCATCATCTTCAACAACATGGTGGAATTGTTGGAAGAATATAACTACACATACACAGATGACGCCCTGTTCACAATCATTGACACGTGGGCAGAGCAGAAGCAGGATCTTCTCTTCGCATTTAAGAAGCATCCGAACTACATCGAAAACGAATTCTGCATCGCGTTCAACCAGGACTTTGAGCGGGTAATCAATGATAAGCAGTCATACGCTTTTCGAAACTGGTTGGTATATGATGCACTTTATTGTGTAGATGTACCGCATGAAGTGGTGCGTCGTAGGGAATCAACAGAAACTATTCCTTGGAATATGTATAATGTTATTAGCAATCTGCCCAAATTTGCTTGCCGAACAATTTCTTCTGAAACGGCGCAGGTGTTTGGTGAAGCATTTCCGACGTTACATTTTCATGCCGGAGAAAAGACCTCCCGCGCTGTAAATAGGATTTGCGAATACCTTGGCTACGCAAAGTTGCCAGAATACAACAAAGAATTTGCTAAGTACGCCGATTCTCTGAGCCCGCTCGTAATCAAGCGGCATACCGTCTTATCGATCAATCCGCTCGATTATCTTACAATGAGCTTCGGCAATAGCTGGGCAAGTTGCCACACAATAGACAAGCACAACAAACGCGGCATGCCCAACTCGTACCACGGGCAGTATAGTTCTGGGACAATTAGCTATATGCTTGATAGCACTTCTATGGTGCTTTACACAACAGAAGCGACCAATGAAGCAAAAGATTATTGGAAGCAGCCCAAGGTAAACAGGCAAATGTTTCATTGGGGAGAGGAAAAGCTAATTCAGGGGCGTCTTTATCCCCAGGACAACGATGGTAATGGTGACGCATACACTCCATATCGCAGCATCGTGCAGAATATTATTTCCGAGATTTTTGACTTCCCCAATCTCTGGAAAACCAGCAAAGGCAAAGAGAGCGCTTCTCAATATGTGGTTTCCGAGGGAACGCACTATCATGACTACGAATACTACAACAACTGCACGTTATCTCGCGTAGCTGGAAGCGAGAACGAAGCAGACATTACAATTGGGCATTTGCCTATTTGCGTTGAATGCGGATATCCTCATTATAACGAAGAAAACATAAATTGCTGCCGTGAAGATTGTCTATCCTGCGCGGCATGTGGATGCGACGTTGACGAAGAAGATGCAGAATTCATTGATGGCGCATATTATTGTCACGATTGTTGCAATTACTGTGAATGCTGCCATGAGTATCACAGAAGTGACGATACGTATGTCAACAATTATGGATATGTTTGTGAAGATTGTTTAAGTAGCGGGGATTTTATTCAATGTGAGGACTGCGAAGGGTGGTTCTGCACCGATGATGTAATATACCTTGAGAACTTAGACATTTACGTTTGTGAAAATTGTCTCAGGGACAATTTCACACAGTGCGATGGGTGCAGAGACTGGCTCAGGGACGAAGATATTAACCACGTTGATGGGGAAGACTTTTGTCCCGATTGCTTCAAAAAGCACAATGAAGAAAATGAGGAGGAATGATACAATGATGGAATTTGTTGATATATGCAAAATGAGCCAGCCAAAGCTCAAACAGTACGTCGAGAATAAGCTGCTCGAATACTACCCTGCCGAAAGCATCACATCTGGTGATGGATATGTGTACGCTCAAGGCACTACGCCCGTACTGCTTGTGGCACATCTCGATACAGTACACAAAGAACTCCCACATACAATTATGTACGACAAAGAAATGAAAATCATTTCAAGCCCAGAGGGAATTGGTGGCGATGATAGAGCAGGAGTTTATATCCTGCTCAATGTCATCAAGGCACACAACTGCTCTGTGCTTTTCTGCGAAGACGAAGAAATTGGGGCTGTTGGCGCAGATAAGTTTATAGAAACAGATCTCGCGCGGTCATTATACTTCAACTATATCATTGAGCTTGATCGCAAAGGCGCGAATGATGCCGTATTCTATGACTGCGACAATCCCGACTTTGAGAAATTCATCACTCAAGAATTTTTTGAAACATCTTGGGGAAGTTTCTCAGATATATCGGTTCTTGCGCCATTCTTTGGATGCGCCGCTGTAAATCTTTCGTGTGGTTATTACAATCCACACACTGTAAATGAGTATGTCAACTTCACAGAAACCAAAAAACTCATTACAGAAACATGCAAGCTCCTTGATCGCACAACGGAAGCCGACGCATTTGAATACATTGAATGCGCAAAAAAATACGAATGGGATGGCGTCTATGACTTCTACGGTCACACCAAAAAATACGCAGACAAGGAATCTAGATATTGGATTTCATACACAGACGAAAACAAGGAAACTCAATGGTATGATGCGTTCGCAGTGTCCGAAATGGAAGCAATAGGGATGTTCGCTGTAGATACAGGTTTAGCCTACAATAACATCATTGACATCTACGAAGACCAGCAGTAACGAATCTATCACATAAAATACACAAAAAGAAAGCGAGAAATACCATGGCTACTATCACCAAGACCAACACCAACAAGAACGTCGTGGAACTTCGCAGAGAGCTGAGTTCCAATGGAATTACAATGGAAAACGTCTATGTCAACAACCGCAAATTCTGCTGTATGGGGTACATGTCCGAAAAAGATAAGCAGGCGTGCCTCAAAGCAATTCAGACAGCTATTGACGGCAGCGAAAACGAATATGAAGCCATGATGAAGCTCATTACAATCGCAAACCTCAACGACAAAGAAGTAACCCCGGACAAAGAAATCACAATCAATAATACCAAAGTATTAATTTCCTATGGGGCACGAGCCGCATATGATTGTGATGGCAATGAAATTGCAAATTGCCGCGAACTGACATGCGAACTCCCGCGCGAAGCAATCGATGCAATCCTTTTACCTCGCATTAAAGATGCTCTCGAAAACGCATAACCATCACAGCGAATCCAAAAAAATAAAGAGGTACTAATCATGACCATGACAATAAAAGAGCGCATAAACCGTTTTTGCGAAAAATATCCAGAACCAAAACAGCCAACATTCTTTCTTAGCTGGACGAACGGGAGTGGCAAGCACATTGCCACTCTTGGATGTGATGAAGAAAATGTAGCACGTTATAACAGAATGATAACTCGTACAACTGGCAAGCCGTTGTATGTAATTCATTACCTTTATGACGAAGAAACAGAGCTGATGGAATGTTCATACGCCGTAATTAAATGCACTGTCCCTAAGCCCTCTGAAAATCGTAAGTGGACATATGCAGAGCGCTACTTTATTCCGAAAGAAGAAAAGCGAATATATGATATTAACGGGTACAACAATGGATACGTGATTCATAATTCGTATGGTGTGCGCGTCACAAACGATGGAAGATATTTTCTTCAATATCAGGCTCGACTTAACCAAGTTTCCAATACGTTTGAAACTGCATTCATGGCGCTCACAAACAATCACCCAGATCTTCCTCCGAGATTTGAAAATTATACCTCACATCCTTGGATAATGCAAGAATGGTTCATCCACACTCCAATAAATCATGTAAATAGCAAAACTCAGCAAATTATAGACAAGCTGTCTGCCAAGGAACTTGAAACGCCGCAGTCTGTAATTAGTACCCTTATCACCAAAGCAAAAGACCTCGAAAATTATTGGTATGGTGCCCGCAAAGAGCTTGCATATTTTGACAAAGAAAATAATGTATTCAGACTGTACTCAGTAGATGAGAATACTGTTTTAGAAACTAAGCGCGTATATTGTTACAAAGGAAGATTTATTACGGCAAAACTCAACAAAGATAACATGTGGATAAAAAATAGTTCATTTACACCCAGGGCGTTCAATGCAAGAATTGTAAATATCCACGATGTTTACGACCTGCCATATCAGTCATATCTAAAGGATCTAAAATATAATGCAACAGTTCTTCGAACAGTAAATGCCATGCGCAATCCAGAAATTGAGCAGCTCGTTAAAATGGGCAACAATGCTTTAGCTAATAGGATTGTTCAAGATGACCACCCGACAATAGAATTGAAATCAATACTTGGGGAGCCAGTAAATAAAAACAAAAATATTTGTAGCCGCTACGCTCTGACGAAAGACCAGCTTAGTGTTATTAACTCAGTTGTAAAGAGTTGCGGCACAAATACACACGCAGGGCAGCATGAATATTACGGCGCAGTTAGCAGATTAAAACAGGCACTCAATATTAACACACTATCTTCAATTGGCAACGACTTTCTGCGATACTACACATTCATGTCTTCAATGGGTTCTTGGATTTCAAGAATATTTTGCGAAGACGTGCCCGAAGAGAAGCGCAGGTCTACATTCATAAAATTTGCAAACATGAGCGACAAATACGCAAATGTGACCCAAATTTTTTATGACACAACTAGTACATACAAAAGAATAAGTGCTGTCAATAGACCCAATGTAATCCCTTATGAAGTTAAAACCTATGCAGAGCTCGTAAGAATGCACGACCAGTTAGTAACACTCAAACGCCTTGAAGACGAGGAATTGCTCAGACTGCGCGTTCTTGCAAAAGCAGATCGCCAAAAAGAGCTTGAAAAGAAAATGGCAAAGGTCGATGAAAAGCGCAAAGAACTCAACTACGAAGACGATGACTTCATTATTCGCATTCCTAACAATCTAAGCGAAATTGTAAATGAGGGCTCAACGCTTCATCATTGCGTTGGCGGCTATACTGACAGACATGCAAGAGGTGATACAACAATCTTGTTCTTGCGTAAAAAAAGCGAGCCTTATGAGTCGTTTTACACCATAGAACTCACTAACATAAACACCATTCAGCAAATTCATGGGTTCGGTAATAAATGGATTGGGAACAACCCGGAAGCACTTCCAACAGTGATTCGTTGGTTGCGCAAAAACAATATAAACTGTTCCACAAACATCTTAACAAGTACCGCAAAGGGATACCAATCGTTCAACAGCAGCCATATTGAAATGCCCATCGTAGATGGCAAGAAAGGAGTATAAATAATGAATGCAAAAGCAAAATCTCTCGTACTTTTCGTAAATAACCTTGAAGACGACGCAACACCACACTATGGTATCCTCTTTGACAATGGTTTCATCCTCTGCTTTTGTTGCGGAGGCTACATTGAGCCGGGAAACTACGACATCCTTGAAAGTTTCAATAGATTAGCCTATCTCGACGAAACACTAAAAGAATATTTCTAATAACAATAATACAAAGGAGTATAAACATGGGAAACAGAGCAATTATAACAACAAGAGAAAACTTTAACAACAATGGTATAGGCGTATACTTACATTGGAATGGCGGCAGAGACTCTGTTGAGGCATTCCTCTGTTACTGCAAACTCAAAGGCTACAGACCGCCCGAAAAAGATTGCTATGGCTGGGCAAGGCTGTGCCAGGTGATTGGAAACTTTTTCGGAGGCACAGCATCTATTGGAATTGACAATTTTCCGCAAGATACTGGCAAATACCAGGACAACGGCACATACATCATAGAAAACTGGGAAATTATTGACCGCAAATACTTCAACTATGCAGAACAAAACAACTATGATTTACACGAAATGCTCTTAGAAATAGACAAAGCCCAGCCTGTCGAAGAGCAAATTAAAGAAGTCATCAACGCCAATGAAAAACTTACAACCAAGCTGGACCTCAATGACACGGTGCTTCTAATGAACTTCGATGGCAGCTACAAGAAATTCAATGTAATTGGATTTGGCAAAGACGAATTTGTAAACGGACAGAACGTCAAGAACGTACCATACGTAGACAAATACTGCGACGCATACACACCTTATTCTAAAAATATAAACAATTACATTACAGCAAAAACAGTGCGTGTATTATAAAAAAACAAAAAAAAAGGAGAATATCACCATGAAACAAAAGCTCGTAATCCCCTTTGGCGACCATAAAATTGTTGCCGAAATTGATGACGCAGACAACGCAGTAATACAGCCAGAATTAATAGTTTACTTGTGCGATAGCAACGACACAATCACACAAGACATTTGTTGCATAAGACCATTCTACAGCATAGAGTGCAATGAGTTTATAAGAAATAACAACTTAGTAAGTTGCCTTGTATATGGAGATTCTCAAAACGAAGACTATACCGCCAACTATACCATCGAGGTATACAGAGATGAGGAGGAATAAATGATGCAAAAACTCACCAAAGCCAACATCGCACAGCTCGCACAAGAAATAATAACTTTCCTTGATACCAATGAAATGCAGGACGAAGTGTGCATCTATTTTAATAACACCAGAATGCACTCTGAATGCAATTGGCGTGAGACACCATTAACTTTTAAGTGGGAGCAAGACGATAACATAGATCCTCATGACTACTTTGAATATGCCGCTTACGACCACATTATCAGCATGTCATTCGAGGGAAATCTGTACGAATTATTAAACTATGGAGGACGCAGAATTGTAGAAAACTTCAACAGCCTCTTCAATAAATACAATCTATACTACGAGCTTGGCAACGCATGGAACTTAACGGCATATCCGCTTGATGATAATATGGAAATAGAATATACCTACTACAATAGACCAGAACCAATGACAAACCTATACTATCATAGCCGCGAAAATTGTTCAAACAACATCAGTGCAATCATGGAAACTTGGTATAATCTTTCATACCTTTATGGTGATAAAGGGAGCTGCGTTTTAGGGGCTGGCTTTGAGTTTACACTTGATGGCAAAAGGTATTTCATGAGCGCATGTTCCCCTTGGCAGGGCAATTTGTCGTGGGAGTCAAGTGTTGATGCAGTACAATCATTGCTTGAAAATATCGGAGCAATAGACATAATTTATAAATGGGGGCACATGGATTAATTGTAAATAATCTGTGAAATCTGTTGACAAAAATGTAAACTTATGGTATAATGTCAACACAACAAAATAATAAGGAGGTTGAATGGTATGGCAAAAAGTATGGAAAGAAAAACTAAAAATAAATATACGAAAAAAACATGTTCATATAAAAATCCATCTTATATAAATGTGTTTTGTGAGTCACTAAAAACATTGCATAGTATGGAAGATGCTTCAGATTTTTTAATGTCTTGTACGTCTTATTTATTTTGTTGTATATCTACAAATAATAATATATTGATGAATGAAAATGTATACTTAAATATATCAAACTACGCACAAAAAACAGAAACAGATAGAGGGAATTGTAGCAGATATTTTAAAAAACTAATTAACCTTGGCATCATCAGAAGATGTAATATAAAAGAAATATACACAGAAACAGAAGACTCGTTTCAAGTATATGTTTTTAACCCTTATATTGCACAGCCACCCGGAAGTGTAGATGAGCACATATATAAACTCTTCGATGACACTCCATTCTTAAACAAAGAATCACTTGAATACAAAAAGAGTCGTCTCAAATCACGTGAAAGAACTATATCTCTTAGTTTAAGATATGATGTACTAAAAAGAGACAATTTCACATGCCAGATATGCGGAAGAACAATATCGGATGGAGCAAAACTTGAAGTAGATCATAGGGTCCCTGTAGCAAAAGGAGGCAAGTCTACCATGGATAATCTATGGACACTTTGCTTTGAATGCAACAGAGGGAAAAGCACAAAAAAATAATTATGTAATAATACCAACTATCTTATTCTTTCACGACTTTTAGGAAGGGTTGTAAGGGAAACCCCTTTTGGTCGCCCATGAGCTAAATTTATTTAGCGAAATGGGTTGGGGTCAAAAGGGTTTCCATTACATAAATAAAACAGAAAGGAACCACTAACTATGATACACCTCCAAACAATCAACCAAAAACCCGGCTATATTTATTCCAACGGTTCCGCTGGCAAGCGCTGGAGGCGCGGCAACATCATGTATTCCGAGGGCAAAAAGTACACAAGCAACAACGAATACATACCAATAATAGCCAAAACCAACCTTGACACTGGTGACGTTTCAGAAGCAACCCTACAGGAAGCCAAGCGCTTTTTAACTGAAGAAGGCTACAAAGAGTATGCTGCATCAAGATTTGCCGAAATGGCACAAAAGGGGTAAACATTATAAACCAGATATTTTAAGTGGAGGATGCTATGAATAATGGAATAAAAATTACCATTGAAGAATGGGCAGGAGATAACAATATTGAGCTTAGTAGCGAGCAAGTAGAAGAATTAGCTTCTGCTATAGATACTACATATGACATGATTATGCTTTGTGGTTATGGTATTGACCAGATGGAATCAAAAGAAAAGAGCGAAATAAAACAATTAAAGGCGCAGATTGATTTGTTAGAAAGATATATTAAATCAAAAGGATACAACATAATTTTGCATGATAACAAAATTACAAGAAATTATATGCGCTCTAATTTTGATAGAAGTGTTATGGAACACGAAACATTTAAGTAATCAACTTGAAAATGCGGAATTTTATCAATACGACTCAAAGGAGCTCAAAAAATGAAGCACGTAGAATTCATAAAGTACACAGGTGCATACCCAAATCTATGTAGCGGCATCCTCACCTTAAAGATTGACGGAGAAACGGTTACATTCGGTAGCAAGTACCGCAAACCAACACCAATGTACGAAAAGTTTTGGTCATCTGGTGGAAGCTGTGGATTCTCAAACAACTATAGTAGTTCATACGTCCACGAAGGGCGCTGGATTATTCATACAACAGACATTCCCGCACAATATCAAAAATACGCACATGAAATAGACGAAGTATTTAATGACAATGTAGAGCGTGGCTGTTGTGGAGGATGCTTGTGACGCGCAACACAATTGCAAAATATTTTAAAACATAAGGAGATTTACTGATGTCAAGGTACAATGCAACATTTACAAGCATCTGGGACGGAAACTTCGCAGTGTATTCAAGATGCTATGTAAGCAAAAGAAAGCGTCTTGTAACAAGAATGGGAAGAAATAATATTTCAAGTGATATTGAAGAAGGCTTGGATACGCTTGAAAAGCAATATGTGACTTTAGATAGCGGCGAAACATACAATGCTGTCCCGAAAGATGAAATGAACAACTACGAAGAAGCGGTTGTTGGATATTAACGGAGGATACTAAACATGAGTGTTATATATACGGAGCCTCGTTTTGACAAATCAGACAGAAGATATGACAAATATATAAGAGAGGTGTATTGCGTATGCGGCAAGAAAATAGGTACGCAGACTAAATACGTCGATTGTAACAACTTCGCTTTTGATGAAAGAGAAAAGCAAAATTACAAATTCTGTCCTTACTGTGGAAAACCTTTTGAAGAGTAATGACTATGAAAAACCTCAAGATATTTGAAAAACGAATTATTGATAATCATATCGGTGTTTGGTATCAATATTATCTGTTTGGAAAGAAAATTTATACAAAATTTATACATTTGTATAGATATGAATAAGGAGTGTTGATTTATGGCTATGATAGATTATGGCGCAATAGCTTTTAAAAATGGCAAACTTATTTCAACTGGTATATTTACACCAATGAAAGATATGGTGGGATGGGAAGATACACAAAATGACACATATCACAATTACTATTTAGATAAAGACGAGCCGCTGAATCTTAACAAGAATTATTTTGCATATATTGGAGACCAGGAATATACTGTAGCATTCTATAAGTGCCAAATAGTTATAGCGGAAAAAAGTCATGATAATTTTTGGTATACAATAGAATTTCTTAATGATGCAAAATTTATATGGTCAAAATGGATATGCTCCACTAAATACAACGATATTATAGTTACTAAGCGTAATGGTTATTATGTTTGCCGCTGGAAATACAAGGGCGACAAATATAAAGTCTATTTTGGGTACGGCGTTGACTTTGATTATTATAAAAAGTGGCATATCGTAAACTACTATCGCTCAATTGGTTACAAACTAAATAAACTTAGATATTTGCTATGGAGGAAATAAATATGAAAGAATTTGGTATCTACCCAACAACAAGAGAGCCGCAGCTGTGGCTTGGATGTAGAGCAATCATAACAAACAAAACATTTGATGTCCCTTTTGATAGATGGTCAGAAAGCTTAAGACACAAAGCTGGAGCAGACAATTTCATTTCGTGGGTTAATAATATAGCAATTCCTAAAATTGAATCAGGCATTAAAAGAGGACAGAAGAAATTTTGTTTTAGCTCCGACAACGGATTCTTTACCTGTGAAGCTGACGATAGAGATAGTGGCGGCTATCTCTATTGTGGTTTTTATAGCACAGAAAAGTATGATGAAATGATAAAGGTTTAAGTAACTGCTTTTAGAGATGGGTATTTTACCAATTCATATCGTGATAAAGGCGGTTGGTTTGATATGGAGTTACTTTTACCAGAAAATTATGGATGAAAAGCGTGGCGCGGAAGACATTTATGTGATGTTTGATTCGCGTACAAGCAGACAATTTTTAAACTTGGACTGGGAGAAATATAATGAATAAGTATTTTACAGTAGAGCCTGTTTATAAAAAAGTTTCAAAGGATGAATATCAAAAATTTATTGATGAGTATCCGAGAAAATTGGTTCGTGATGTATATGGTGTTTGCGATCCACCATCGATTACATATAATGATTTTGAATTGGCTGATAGGTATCCGTATTCGGTAGTGGCAAGTACATTTGTATATGATGACGAGCCGGGAGCTTATTACTATGAACCTCTTGAAGAGAGGATTTATAAAATTATGGAGAATTATAAAGAAGTTTTTGATAGGCGAACAGGGTATAAAGAAGATGTTGTCGAGCGAAATGAGAACCCACCACACTTTGTTATCGGTGAGTTAAAATGGTATTCTTTGATTGATGACAGCAGGAATCCATTGCTTACGTTTACGGTCGAAGACGGAGATGTTTTTGATACGGAGGATAAGGAGAGGATTATATGAAAATTATAAGAAATGGCGCCGAATTTGAATTAACCAGAGAAGAGCTTTTTGAAGCATATGTAGAACAAGAGCATATATGGGATGCTGATTATGTACGTTATACGCTTATTGATTTTGGAAAATACGATTCTATACCAGAAAATAAAAGGGAAGATGTAATTGAAAAAGTAGCAAGAGCAATGCGCACATTTATGTTTAGAAATGATTGCAATGAATATGATGCCCTGGAATACGTTATAGCACATAATACTAATTTATTTAATTAAAAGGAGATTAAAACTATGGAAGCTATCAAAGAAGTCAAAACCACTTATGTAACCAAGTACAGAGCTGCCGATGGCACAACATTTAACACAGAGCAAGAATGCGCCGACTACGAAAAACAATGCTTGGGGCAAGAAGCTATTTACAAAGCAATTGAATGTAAAAAAATTTATGATCCATTTGCGTTATGGGACAGCGAAATAAATATAAGCCGATTGTACATTTTAAAAAGCAAGGAAGACTATAAAGCACTGAAAGCGCATTTTACGGATGGACTAATTTATTGGGAAGAACCAGAAAGTTATCCCAAAGTTATGGCTGTATTTTCAATAAACTGTTGCTATTCTGTGGGATATGTAATTGATAAAAATCGTGCTAAATGTTTTGAGAAGCTGCTTGAAGACATTTATGCATATTTATACAAAATTAGAGAATCATAAACTTCACATTTTTAATACAGAAATTCACAAATTTAACATCAATAAATAACATATTTGGAGGTACTCATAACATGAAAACAATCATAAAAATTGACAGTAAGTTACTTCGTAAACAGATTAAGGCTTGCGTCACGAAAGCTATCAATGCCAGTGATAGCGACGAAAGAGATTTGTTTGATGGTATTGAAAATCTTTTAAGTGAAATAGATTATGCGCTTGAAGAGGGAAGTGAAATTGAGTTTGAACAAGTTAAACAGAAGCAGCCTTGCGGCAAAATGAAAATTAGAGATTTAATAAAATACCGTGTTGATATAGATATCTATAACAATGTCACTGATGAAGAGGCAGTTTGTTTATGCTGTCCACTTGAATTAACAAGTGAGGGAGAAAATAAATGGGGAGATGTATTAGATTACAGTGTTGATGTAACATGTGATCGTGGTTACTATAGTGCAGAATGTATTTGTGATGATGATCCAAATACTAAGTGGAAAATAAAAGCAAAGAAATTAAATCAGTTTCTATATAGTACAGCTGGTTATTGCTCTGATGAAGATTATGATAGGTGGTTTAAGTAAATATAAAAAGACAGGAACAAGTTAATTTTAATTAACGAGTTCTTATTTTTATAA
>ERZ1034976.1539-NODE-1539-length-17565-cov-7.378127_pt1 | contig 17565 bp, 23 predicted proteins | sample MGYA00520623_ERZ1034976 | MGnify/ENA primary metagenome ERZ1034976 (study PRJEB33766, sample SAMN09781774) | gut metagenome | biome: gut microbiome | host: Homo sapiens | place: Madagascar | study: EMG produced TPA metagenomics assembly of the PRJNA485056 data... | reverse complement strand
CTCACACATCCTGTGAAATCGCCCTCGCTGCCCACGCTCGCCGCGTAGGAATCCGAGGCCAGCCCGTCAAACACGTTCCAGTTCCTCACATCTCCAAGCTTCGAGGCGTAGATCGTGTTTCCCTTGCAGCCCCACAGCCGGTTTTCGTTCTCGCAGAGGAACTCCAGATCCGGCATTTCGCGCTTGAAGCTCAACGTCTCCGTGTCGCCGTTTTCAGCAATGGTGAACGTATTCTCATAGAACCGCAGCTCATGCCCGTCCACCTCCCGGGCGATCAGATAGACGCCCTCGCCGGTGTTGTTCTCCGGATGCTTTGTCGCACCTGTGATGGAGATCGCATCCCCGGCCTTGAAGTAATTCTCGAAGTTTACGCTGTCACATACGATGGTGTTCGCGTCGGCAGCCTCGCCGCCATACGTTCCGTTTTTGATGGTGCATGCCTTGTTCAATACGCTCTGCTCGATGTTCCCGTGGCTCCCGTCGAGGCGGTTGTACCACACCTTGTCCGGCAAAATCACCAGATAGGCCCCGAGGTTCGCCATGACCTTCTCCGTGTCTGAAAGACCGGTCAGCTTTGCTGCTCCGTCAAGATAGAGCGTCGTCCCATCCACATAGTAAAGTCCGTCGTGGGCGTACATCCCATGAAACGCTGTCAAAGTCCTCCGCAAATACCGGGCCTTTCTGGGGGAGAGGATCGGGAAGAGATCGCTCGTCATGTTCTTCTCGTCCCAGATTGTCCCGTCGCCATAGCCTAAATTGTGGTTATATCCGCCGAACTGCACCGTTGAAAACTTCTTGATGCCGTCCGCATAGCTCATTGCCGGTAGTGTAAAGCTCATGTTCCCACCTTCGTTCCGTAGAATTGATAGGTTCCAGCGCTGAAATTAAACATAATTCCGCACGTCTTTGCCTCGTTTCCGACCCACATCAGGTTGCTGCCGTCATAAATCTTCTGAACAACCGCTGGGTTTGTGTTGCCGAGAACCACAGTATAGTTGTCCGCTCCGTATGCCTGCCCAATCAGGGCCTTTTGCGTGCCATTTACCCAGACTTCAAGACCATTAGACCCAATCGCCATGTAGTTGTTTTCATTTGCCCGCATCACGATCCGGTCGCCAGCAAGATAAGTCTGACCATACGTTGTCGTGACGGTCACGCCGTCCACCTTCTGGCTCACCGTAGAAACGGCCCCTTCGGCGTTTGCAACGCGCGTCTCCAGTCCGCTGGCCGTCTGGTTCAGGCTTGAAATGCTCCCCTCTGCATTGCTCACTCTGGAAGAAAGGCCGTTCGCGGTCTGCTGAAGGGTAGAAATGTTCCCTTCGGCGCTGGTCACGCGGGAGGAAAGGCCGTTTGCAGTCTGCTGCAAGGACGAGATATTGCCCTCCGCATCCCCGACGCGGCTGCTCAGCCCCTGCGCCGTCTGCTCCAGCTGCGAAATATCGCCCTCGTTGCTGCTCACGCGGGAGGCGAGGCCCGCCGCCGTGACCTGAAGCTCTGCGAGATTCCCGTCCGTGTCAGAGAGCTGCTTCAAAATCGGCTGCGAGATCGCATCCTGAATCTCTTTCAGTCCTTCGGTGTTGAAGTTCCCGGCGTCGAGGTTGTTCAGCGTATACCGCAGCTGTTCCAGCAGCATATAAAGGTAATTCCGGATCGTCCTGATCTGCTCTGCGGGGTTTTCCTGCCCCGCAAAGTTCGGAAACTGCGTGTCCGCGCTCAGAATATTCCCCGGCATGTCAGCTCAACCCCAATCTGAATAACGCATAGGCCACAAGCCCGCCCGCCAGAGCCGTCAGAATGGTCTTGACCAGCGCCTCCCATTTGCTTCCCGGCACGGCCTTTAATTCCTTGACGTCCGTCTTGATCTCCTGCACGGTGCTCTCAATGGTATCCTGCTTCGTGGCGAGGACTTCGACCGATGTCGCCAGCGTGTGCAGCGCCCGGTTGTCCTCCTCTAGGTCGTCAATCCGATGCGTGTTGCTCTTGCTGCGGGCCTCGATTTCTGCGATCTTTGCCTGAATTCCATCATCCATCTCTTACTTCCTTTCCCGGTATTTTTATTCCTGTTCCTGCCAACCAGCCGGATATGCTGTGGGTGAATATACATTTGCATCAATTAAGCTAATGTAATGCTTGCCCTCAAACGTCACCTTGTCGCCCTTTTTGTAGGCATCATGCGCACCAGTAGGCTGCACGAATTCTGGCCATTCATCTAGCGAAACAGTCACAAACAGCGCCGGTGTCTTATCCGGCATCCAATCCGCTTGTGAGGTATGCGCCTGCACCACGCGATATAGCACATTCTTATATTGCAGCCGCTCATCGACCGCATAGGCATGGCCTGTCACCCACTGGGGAAACAGCTCTACTGCTTGCAGCGCATCTTCATCAGCTAGGCTCACAGAAGCTTTTTCAATATATGGCCGCAGTGCTCTGGCCCTTTCTGTGTAGGTCATCATTCTGCCTCCCCAAGTAAAATTTTCGCCGCCAGTTCCGCGTCGGCCTTCTCCGCTCGTAGCGTTTCCGTCTCTGTCGGCTTGCCCATCATGCACGTCACTGTGCCATCGCGGTTATCTGTGATGCTCCCGGCGACCGAATAATCCGAGTTGTCAAAGGTCTGCGTCTCGGTCTTCGTTTCGCCCGTAGGTTGGCCCTTGTCATCAAGAATTGGGTAGGTGTCGACCTGTTTAATACTCCACGCAAGGCCGTCCACAAACAGGCTCACCGCCTGTGCGTGCGTCATGGACAGGTGGATCGCCTTTGTGTCCCGCCTGTCCCAGCTCGGGTTTTTAAACATGCCGTTGATCTCAATGACCGGGTATTCCACTTCGTGAATAATAACGGATGTACTCATTTGTTCATCTCCTTTATGTCGTTGTAATTGTATACCACGGAAATCCCGCACCTGGAACTATTGCAACGCTGATTGTCATTTTGGTTGTTTCGTTTGTTACATACTGCATAAGATCAAATACTACGGCATCATTCATAGGAGATTTTAATCTTTGCTCGTTTATGGTTACGCCTGCATTGTAACTTGCGTGGAGTTCGACTTGAGAGCTACGATTTACTTCAAGCGTCTTTGATCCTGTGATATTTGTACCATCAATATACACATCCGAGGCGGTATTATCCTGCACACCTTCTATGATAACGACCAACACATCTCCACTGATCTTTATGTCATACCCTGTCCCACCAATCAGCGTCCGCCCCTTCTTGATAGCATAGGCCGTTCCGCCGATGAGCGGTTTACCGCCCTTGAGGTCATACCCTGTTCCGCCGACTTCTACCTTTTGGCCCATAGAATCACCGCCTTAACCATATTGCCACGCAATACAACCGTTGACGGTTGGCGTGGTCTCCGTCGAAAACAGCGCCTCGCCCCGCGCCATATACGTCGTGTAGTTCGCGTCCGACGCATTGACATTCGTCGTGCGGTTCAATCTGGCGTTAATCGATACGTTGTCCACATTCCCGAGGCCAACGTCCGACTTGGTAACCGTCTGCTTCGGATGCACATGATCCCCTCTGGCATACGCATCCTCCGATCCAGCCGACGCCGCCCCCGGCGCCTTCGGGGTGGTGGAAGAAGCGCTCGGTACACTGACCAGCTCCGCAGCCGCCTGCGCGATCTCACTCTTGTCCGCAGCGGTGAAATAATCCGTCCCCTTGACCGGCGTGTGACCGGCGGGGCCTTGCGGGCCGGTCGCGCCGGGGTCGCCCTGCGGCCCCTGTGCGCCCTTTGGCCCCTGCGGCCCCTCCGGGCCGGTCGCGCCGGTCGCGCCTGTTTCACCTTTCTCGCCTGTTTCACCTTTCGCGCCCTGTTCGCCCTGCGGCCCCTGTTCGCCCTGCGGGCCTTTGATGTTTACCGAGGCAGGATTGTCCTTCCCGCCGTCGTTCGTCCAGCTGAGCGTCCCGTCCGCTGATACGGACGGCGTGAACGTCGTGCCCGTCGCGCCGGGTGCGCCAGCCGCACCGGGGCTGCCGTCTTTGCCCGGTTCTCCCTGTGCGCCTGTGTCGCCCTTGTCGCCCTTCTCACCCTTCGCGCCCTGCAAGGGGCCGTTGTTCACCCACGCATGGGTCACGCCGTCGTAGATGTAAATGTCATACGGCTCCGCCGTGCCCACGCCGTAAGCGTCGCCAGCCGTTGGATTCGTCACCGCAGCGGCCAGCGCCTGCGCCGTTGCGTAGTAGCCCGAGATGGTCAATCCCTTGCCTGGTTCGCCCTGGACTCCCTGCAAGCCCTGTGGCCCTCTCGGCCCCGTCTCGCCCTGTGGGCCTGTCGCGCCTTGCGGGCCGGTCGCGCCAGTCTCGCCCTTGTCGCCTTTCTCGCCCTGAATACCCTGAACGCCCTGCTCGCCCTGTTCGCCTTGCGGGCCGGTCGGGCCGGTGGGGCCTTGCGCCTTGACGCCGGAATCGACCATTTTTCCTTCCCCGGCGCTCCACTGATACCAGTTTCCGTTCTCTCCGATATAGGCCATGTGTTCAGACGCTGCCTGCGATGCGCTGCTTGCGGCCTCCGCAGCCGCCTGTGCCGCCTTTGCCGCGTCTTTGGCCTCCTGTGCCTGTGCGATCGTCGAGGACACCAGCGCCCCTTGCAGCTCTTCCAGCGAGAGAACATCATGCCATGTGCTCTCGTTCTGATACTTCCACTGGAGCTGTCCGGAAGTCTGGTCGAACCGGATGACGACCGGCTCGCCCGGATCGCCCTTCAGCGACGCAAGCCATTCTTCCTCCGTGCCGGTGTAGCCATGCTTCACGGCGATCCCATACGCCGAGAAGTAGATCCCCAGCTCTTCCGGTTTTCCTCTGCGGTGCGTCCGGTTGTACCATGCCGCCCATTCCGTGATATGGGCGTTCGCGAGGTTCATCGAGTTGGTGTACCGGTCATATTCTCCGTTGACGAAATCGATCATCGCCATCAGATAGACGTAATAGAGCTTGTCGTGCGGAGCCGTAACGATCATCTCGCTCGTCAGATCATCCGTGCCGTAGCGCACTGTGTCCTCCGGGGCGATCATCAATACTTCGGTCTGTACCTTGCCCTCCACTTCGTTGAGGAATTGCAGCAGCATCGAGTCCGGATAGTGTGTCTCGTCCACCTGTTTCAGGTTCCGCGCCATCGTAATTGCGCTCTGTACGGTCAATTTCTTCCCTCCTTTGCAGAAAAACGGCGCAGAGAGCCTAAATACTCCCTACGCCGTGTCGTAGTGCCATTCGTGGTGGTTTCGCGGACGATATTAACGAAGTGCGCCGGATTTCTCGGCATACTGCCGCGCCTGACTTGCCATCAGTTCCGCCGTCCGCTCGTCCTGCCGCATCGAGCGGATCAGGATGTTATAGACGCCGCGCGGGATCATCACCTGTTTGCCGCGCTGGATCTGATAGCCCTTGCCGTTCCAGCCGACGAAAATGTCGTCCTTGTATTTGTCGTTGTCCCGGAACGCGAAGAAGGGGACAAGCTCATTCATGTCCTGCGGTTTGTTTGCCATCATGTTCCTCCTTGTCTGTTACCCGCCCCCTTCGGGGGCGGGCATGGTCTCAGTTTGCTGCGGATTCAAAGGTCGAGGCGGATTCAATGCGGATCATGTACTGCTCGACAAGGCGCTCCGCCGTCTTCGTCGCCTTCCAGCCAGCAGTCGCGCGCTGGTTCAGCGGGTCAGCCGTACCAGAAGAGCCAAGCTGCTTCACAATGTGCTGGAGGCCGCCGCCGGTCAGCTCCGTCACGCCGTATGCGTTGTCGCCAAGGATCAGCGTGGAATAGACACTTCTGCCGCCCTTGCCGCCCTCGCCCGGCGAGATCACAGCGTTGTCCGCTGCGCTGGAGATGTTCTCCTTCAGCGTGATCTTCGTGGCCGTGTTGGAGACGACCTCGCACAGCGTGTCGCCGATCAGGATCATGCGGCCAGCAAGCGCGTTCGCGGCGACCGTGCCGCCGTCGAAGGTGACTTCCTTCGTCGCCGAAGAGATCGCACCATTCACCAGCAGCGTCCGGCTGTCAGACGCGAGGTCTTCACCGGCGAAGATCTTCGCCTCGGTGCTCTCCACAAAGCGGACGCCCTCGATCTTGCCGATCTCGCCCTCATAGATGCCCTCCGGGTCGGAGTAGGTCTTCACGTTCACCCACTTCGGGTCGTTCATGAAGTCATAGGACACGTCCGGATGGATGATGCCGACGAAGTTGCCGTTGATGCGCTCCGCGTTCTGCACCTTCAGATAGCGGACGGCCTTGCGCACGTCGTCAATCGTCAGGTAGCAGTTCTCGCTTTCCGTCGCGCTGCCGCCGGTCAGCTCCGAGCGGTCTTTCTTGCCGCCGGAGTAGAGGACGTTCGTGCCACCGGCGAGCACTTCGCGGGTGATGGTGTCCAGCGTCCGGCCAGCCTGAGAGGCGAGCAGCTTCGTCGCCTGCACGAGGTTGTTGTCAATCGCGGTCAGAAGCAGGATGTCAGACAGCTCGACGTAATCGCCGTACTGCTCCACCTTCGCGGTCAGAACAGACATCGTGAGCTTCCGGCCATCCGGGGTCACGCCTTCCTTGAGCGGCGTGAGCGCTTTGGGCAGCGGGTCATACTTGCGGAATTCGATGGTCTTGCCGCCGTTCTTCGGGATCGGGTGCTTCTGGCCGAACTGATCGTGTACCAGCTTCGGTTCCGTCAGGTCGATCAGATAGTCCGAATAGTAGGTTTTCATTTCGTCACTCAGACCGACGTCCGTCGTGACGTTCGTGTTGCCGTCGAACATTCTCAGGTCAAAGGCAACGAGTTCATAAAGATTTTTCATAATTCTCCTTTCTCGCGAAAGGGTCAGAATGTGATAATGTCCCCTCTCGCAGCTCTGCGGGCGATCTCCGCGCGATCCTTTTTGGTCAGCTTGGAAACATCGTCCTTGATGGTGAATGCGCTCTGCCGCGCCGTTCCGTTCTCCACAGGCCGGTTTCCACGGGCGCGAATGTTATCTGTCACATTCTTTTCCGTCCGTATGCTGGCCTGCTGCATCGCGCCGGACATGATCTCGTCGAAGTGCATCACCTTGTACGCATGCTCCACCGGCGTCCCGGCCTTGAGCATCGACATGAACGTCGGATTCTCCATCTCCACAGACAGGTCAAATTGCGGGAACTTCTGCTGAAGCACTTCCGCATCCTGCATCCACTGCTGTACCTGCGCTTGTACCTGTTTCTGCCCTTCCTGCTCTTCCGCCGCCCGGCGGAACGCCTCGTTCTCACGGCGCATCCGGACGAACTCGCGGTACTGCTGTTCGCTCATACCCGCTTCATCGGCGGCTTCCGCCCAGTACGCATGGTCGCTGTCAATGGCTTTGAGAAGGTCTTTCGCGTCCTCCACGCCGTAGCGTTCCCGGAGCGCGTCCAAAACCGGCTTCGCATCGTCCAGCTGCGTCTGCAAGGCTTTCATGTCAGAGAATCTTCGGTTGATGATGCGCTGGGTGTCCTCGGTGTATACGTCCTTGTATTCCCCGGAGACCATAGATCGATACGCCTTGCGTTTCTCCTCCAGCGTGTTTGACGTCACCTTGACGTCCGTCTCTGCCTTCCCGGCGTCGGAAGGCGCGTCCTGCGTGTCAGTCACGGCCTGCTTGCCGTAGAGCACGTTTTCGCCCGATTTGCCCCGCTGGGTGTTCACGGGAGCTGCGCTTTGGGAATCGCCCATCGTCCCGGCTGCGGGCGCCGCGGCACCGCCGTCTCCGCCCTCAAACTGATGCAGCCAGAAAGAAAAAGTATTCATAGTGTACCTCCAATCGCGGGTATACGGCCCCGTGTGCCGTGTTCCTCCTGCAATGCTCCGTGGAAGACCGCCCGTGTTCGATTTGCGGAGATCGCAGAAACATAGTCCGCCACGGAGCACAATCAGGAGGACAGTATCAGTATGATGGATTTGCAAGGGGTTTTCACCCCGTAAATCAGGATATTTCCTGAATTTCTACGGAAATTTTATCTGGTGCTGTTTTCTCCAAACACTGGAGGCCGCAGCACACCATGTCGAACGGGGCCGGATCGTCGATCCGAAACGTCAAAAACGCCGCGCCGGCCGTCATGCGATCGCAGATCATCGCCTCTCTGCCCATAAGATAGCACCGAAGCGTCTGAATCAGTGCCGATACCGCCGCACAGACCTCCACGCTCCCGGTCGCGTGTCCCTGTGCCGACAGGGTGTAGAGGTTCCCGTCCCGTTCCAGATAGACCCTCGTCATCTCGTCACCGCCGCCGCGTCACTGCCGGAATCCATATCAGGCTTGCTCCGCTGTGCCAGCCGCGTCCCGTAGTCCGTCATCGGCGTCTGCGCCTTTGTCACCGCGTCGGCAATCCCGCTGCCGCCTGTGCTCTGCTTCGGCGCGGACTGTCCGGACGGCTGCGCCGTTGTTGGGGCCGCTCCGGTCGTCATCGCCACCATTGCGGCAAGCTGTTCCATCTGCGCCGACATCTGGTTTATGATGTTCAAAAGCGTCTGCCCCTGCGCGACCTGTTCCTTGATCTTGTCGATGCCCTCGAATTCCATCATCTCCAGCGCGATCAATGCGGGCTGGGCCTGTTCCGGGTTGAAGAATCCCGCCGCATACAGCTCCTTCGCCCGCTCGTTCTGCTCCATCCGGGAGAAGGGGTTCTTCTTCTGCGCCTTGATCTTGAGATCGAACACCGGCTTCCTGTAAAGCACCTCCTGCGTCGCGTGGTCAATACCGATTGCCTGATCCCGCAGACCGGCGTTGGAGAGCGTCGTGAAGTCATATCCCTGCTCGTTCGGCGCCGTCACGCGGAAGGCCCGCGCCTCGTCGTAGAACTGCCGGATGCGCTCGATCACCATCTTCGTGATCTTCACATGGGTGCGATACGATGCGGAGATCATATCTCTCGACGCCTTGTTGCCCGCCTCCTGAAGCGCCGCAATGGCCGCAGCCGCCGTCACGCCGGAGCCGGTCGATCCGTTCGAGACGTCGCGGTTCGAGGCCGTCTCCTTCATCTCTTCGATCTTCATTTGCAGGACGTTGTAATAGATGCTGCTCATCGGCGTCAGCTGGATCTCCTGGATACGCTTGTCGTCCAGCGTCCCTTCCACGCGCACAACCGGCTTCTTCCAGTCCATCAACTCATCCTCGTTGACATTCGTGGACGACGAGACGAAGAACCGCTTCTTCGTGGTCATCATCGCGTTCTCCAAGATGTTCCCGCTCAGAGAATCGATGTAGATCTGCGGATCTTTGCAGATCGACACATAGCCGAACCCCGCCGGAGTGCCCTTCTCGGGGTAGAGCACATCCAACACGACCGGATACTGCCCATCAGAATAGAATCCCGTCTGCGCGTACTCCGGATCGTTCTGGCTTGCGTAGAGCAGCACATCCCCAACGAACTTGGCATAGTGCAGCGCCGTCGCTCCGCCCGGCGTCTTGATCTTGTAATACCAGTCCACCACCACGGATTTCTCCGACGTGTCGACCGTATCGTCGTAAATGTACTGTTTCACGTCGATGGCGTTGCCTCGCATCTTCCCTGCATACTCCGGATACTGCGCATCCAGCGTCTCTTCGTCCACCAGCTCCACGACGAACAGGTTCTTCGAATCCTGAATGTCCGTCACGCCCGGCTCCCAGAAGATCTTCAGGAGGTCAATAGGCCGAATGTCCACATCCCCGACGCCGTTTTCCTTCTCCGGGTTCCAGAACACACCGTAGGCCGCTGTGCCGTGCTTCAGCTTTTCCCACCAGTTGTCAGAATAGGTCTGCTCATAGTCGTTGTACTCGAGAATGACCGGCAAAACCTCGCTCAGCGTCTTCGCGCTTCCCTCGTCGCTCTGCTCTCTCGGCAGCACGATCGGCTCCGGGTAGTTGTCCATTGCGTCGGCGTGCTTGTTGCAGATCGCGTTGAACAGCCACGCCGACGACGGGTCAGGCGTGGGATGATCCTTATCTCTGGCCTTTCTCACGACCTCCCAGTGCCGCAGCTCCCACCACAATTCGTCCTCGACAATGCGCCGCTCGAAGTTGGCCTTGCCATCCTTGTAGCGCGTCAGGATCTGCGTCGCCTCCTGAATTTCCTTTTTCCCGATGACCTGTGTGCCCTCCGGCCGGTTCAGGACTTCCAGCGCCGCGTGCGGCTCCATTCCGCCCTGCTCCTGTACGCCCGGCAGACCGTTCGGCCTCCCATATTGCTCAAACCTTGCCATGTGTTCCTCCTATCTGTAAAAGTCATATCGTCCATACCTCGGCGCGTCGTCCGTGTCGAGGGGATTGTAAGGCTTCGCCTGTACCAGCTTCCGCTCCGGCGGCGCGATCGGATTTTCCATCGCTACATACCGGCATTCGTCATAGATATGATCCTCGCCCGCCGTGTCGACGTCCTCCACGTCCGTCTCGTCGTAGACCAGCGCCGGGACTGTCCGGATGAAGTTCCTGCACGTGGAGAAGATATAGAGCATTGGCACGCCGGAATCATCAAAGGCAAGCCTGTGATGCAGCTGCATCTTGCCGTCGATGCGGGCATGGTCGCCCTTCTCGAAGTACACGCGCTCCCGCTCCATCAAGGCTCCGATGCTCTCTGTGCCGTCGCTGCCCCAGATTGCCGGGTCTCCCACGCGGTGAATCATCCGCCCACGGAGGTTCGGGTCGTCCGCCTCGATGCGTTTGATCTCCCGCGCCACCTGTGCCGGCTCCCATTTCACACCTTCGTTCGGCGTCCCCGTGCAGCCGTAGAGTTCCCGGATGCGGTACATCCGCCTGTTTCGGTCGACCGCATACCATCCTACCGAGAATGGCCTGGAATACCCCCAGTCGAGGCCGCACCAGATCGCCCAGTCCTGCGGAACCATAAACGGATCAATGACGTGTGTAAACCGCCTATCCTGATAATGCGCCGGGTCGTTGCGCCACTCCGCGAATACCTGACCGGAGAACGAATCCCAATCCCCATAGAGCAGGGCCTTCCGCTCTGCGTCCGGCATCGACGCCAGCCTTTGCACATACTTCGGGTCGTTCGCCAGCAGGGCAGGATTGTCGAATACGCTGGACGGCACAAAGATCCGCGTCTGCGTCGCGCTGTGCTGCGTCCCGTCCGGGTCTGCCCACGTCGTATCCTCCGTGATCGGCGTCATCGGCGGCGCCGCTGTGATAAACCGTTCCTTTACCCACGCATGCCCCACGTTTCCGGGGTTCGCCGTCGAGCGGATATAAACCCGCGTCCCCGGCCCGTTCGGACGGTTTCGCGAGAACAGATACATATATTCGTCGTAGGTAAAGTGCGTCAGCTCGTCAAATGCGATGAAATCATACGCCTGCCCCTGATACTTCGTCCGATCCTTCGTGTACTGCATTGAGCCGAAGATGATCTTCGCCCCGGAGGGAAATGTCCAGGTGTGGGACGTTGCGTTGTACTTCGCTCCGTGGAATGCCGCCGGGTAATAGCGCAGCGTCTTGTCGATCAGCTCCGAGAGCTGGTTGTAGGTCTTGCGGAGGATCAGCGCCTTGTAGTGCGGAATATCCACCTGACGCAGCGCCTCGATCACAAGCGCGTCACTCTTCCCGCCGCCAGCAGCTCCGCCATATAGCGCCTCATATTCAGGCCGTGCCATAAATACCGCCTGTTTCGGCTGCGGCTTCCAGACCACGTTACCCATCCTGCACCTCTGGCATCAGGATCACGCCGCTCTGTGCCTTCTCGCCTTCCTCCGCTGTCTCCTTCGGCATCCTCCAACCGAAGTTGCAGGCAAGTGTAAACTCCGCGCCCTTCGCGCCGTCCCGGTCAAAGAGCCGTTCCGCCGCATAAGCCTCCACACGGGACTTCCCGCGCGTAATTGTGTCCACGAATTCCGGCTTTGCCGCATAATTCAGCAGCGTTTGCCGCGATGTGAACCCCAATGCCAGCGCCAGTCCGACAATGGTCGGCGGCTTCTCATGGATCAGAACCGGGTTTCCCTTCTTATCGAAGACCGGCATCCCGGATGCATCGTATAAGGGTTCTCCCTTGCACTGTTCAAAGTATGCGTCGATCCGATCTTCCATTTCCTTTGCCGATTCAAACCTCGGCTTCCTTCCGGTCTTCGCCATCCCGATTCCTCCTTTCTCGTAATTTTGTGTATTTCTGCATCCAGCATAGCAGACCATCCCATGCAATTCACCCCGTAAACAGGAGAAAACCTCGGTATTTCACCGAGGTTTTTCCGAATGGCGGTACATTCTGCACCGTCCCTTTTTTGCGTTTATTCATCCTTGCCGAGCGGCACTTCGTCAGGCCATCCCATCAGCTCTTCACAGCGCGTCATCGCCGCTACATCGTCCATCTGCCGGACTTCTGTCATCAACGCCTGAACTTTCTCTATGCGATTTCCTTTGGAGACCAGCTCCTTTTGGCATTTCGCAATCATATCCCAGAGCATGCTTGCCCGGCATCCATGCGCTCCGCTATCCAGCAGCATATTGGTGAGTTCGTTTTCTTCTCCAGTCGTCAGCGACCAAGTCAGCAGGAATTTATCCAACCCCTGTAAAACCAGCTGGAGCCGTGCCCGCTGCACATCAAAGGCCTGAGAGAAATGTGGGTCTTCCTTGATCGGCCAAAACAGCATTGCATCGTCGAATACCTTCTTCACATTCTTCAGTTCCTCCACGGCCTCGCCCAGCGCCTCGATGCACGTGCCTCGTTCCGCCATCGTCAATTTTTCAACTCGAATCATACTAAGTCCTCCTTGAGACGCTTATCCAACTCTACACTCAATTTTGCGTCCTCCATGCTGCTGATCTCGCTTATTTTCGCCTGGATTTCAGAAAATGGTGTGCCGTTTCTGCTGAGCTTCTTCTCATACTCAGTTAATTTCTCGTCCACGCTCTGAGATAAGCATGAGTTTGTGAGCCATGTAAGACCGTTCTTTAAGGCGTAACCTTCTCCGGACGCAATCGTCAAATGCCAGGCATCAAGAAAATCTTCCACTGTCCGCTGGATCATGCGCAGCAGCGACAGTTCATAGCTTCTTACCGTCCCAGACTCAGGCTGCATTTCATCATATACCAGCGATGAGAATACTTCGTTGGCCTCTTCCAGATCTACGACGTGACAATACATCGCATTGCGCAGCGCCTGCCGCTCAGCTGCTGTTGTCTTTTCTACAAATGTCATGCCTGTTCCTCCTTTTTTACAGCCCGTACTTTAAACACGCCTTCGTCTTTCGTTGTTTCCACCTTCCAGCGTTCCATATACTTCCGCAGGTCTCCGCTGTGTAAAAACAGCTCATACCCGCCGTCAAACTCCGCACCATTCTCACGCGCCATCAGCGCAAGAATCGCATCCACCAGTCCCGTCACCTGTTTTGCACCGGCCCTGAGTTCTGCACATTCCTTCTCTAAGCGAATGCACTTGTCGCGCATCCCTTCATTCTGGTTCCGAAGTCCCTGAATTTTACTTTTCAGTTCTCGAATCTCCTGCATTTTGGTCATGGTCTGTTTACTCCTTCGTAAATTTCGATTCTGGACTGCGCGATCGTACAGTCCGCATAGCGGAAGGACGCGCAGTAACGGGACATATACCGCCCCGCAGAGGACTTGTCCACAAACTGTACCCGGCATCCGCCCTCGCAGCAGACCTTTCGCTGCTCGTTGTACTTGTAGAATGGACATTTCCAGTCCTTGTGCCAGTAGTCCATCCGTCTACCTCCGGATGGAGCTAGGAGGCCGTACCCACGCTGGAATGTCCTCAATCAGTTCCGTCAGGTCAGCGATCACTCCGCAGAGCATGAATTTTTCGTCATCCTGCCCCTTCCGGTATTCCTGTACCACGCGGAGCGCGTCAGAGCGTTTGATATATTCGTCATCCATTGCCGCGCCCTCCCAGCAAGCCCCGGACAAATCCGAGGATTAAGTACTTTTGATCCGGTGTAGCCAAGCTCAGCAGCCGCCGAAGCTCAGGTTCCGTCTTATCAAAATCTTTCGGTTTATCTGTATCTTTCATGTTGTCCTCCTTATGTCCCATCGCCCATCGCAAGGCGATCCGCAAGTCCTGTGACCATCTGCTTCACGCTGCTCGGCAGCGCGGCATATTCTTTGTCGGATTGCTGGCGCACGTTGTAGCTCCGCTGGAAGTTCGACGCAATGACCGAAGATACCGTGTCAGCCTCCATCAGCGCCCATTCTCTGATCTGCTGCGGCGAACCGACCAGCCTTTGAACATTCTTCGGCAGCTTCTGAAATTCCTCCTGCGAGCCGTACACGCCGTTTCGGATCGCCTTTGCGACGAGGTTCCAAGCCTCCTGCGCCGTCATCTCATTCGGCGTCCGCATCTTGACGAGCTGTGCCTTGACCTCGCCGATATTCGGTGGGAAGGTGTTTGTGCGGGAGGCCAGCATGGATTTGACCGCAAGCGCAACGTCCCGAAGCGATTCATCCTCGAACATTTCCGCCCACAGATTCACGATCTTGTTCGCCTCCGCAGAACCGATGTTGCTGTAAAACTGCGGGTAGGCCGCTTTCAGGACTGACAGTATCTCCGCCGTTTCAACTTTGTTCATTTCGCAAGTCCTCCGCAAGCTGCGCAAAGATATTCCCGTTCGCCCGGTTCCCCTGTGCGCGGTTTCCCTGTGTCCGATATGCCGTGCCGCCCTTGTTCTGCTCGCCGCTCAGCCAGCCGTTGATAAATCGTCGGATTCCGCTCTTCGTCTTCCTCTTCTTTGGGTTCGCGTCGCACCATCCGGCCATGTTCCGAAGCTCCTGCATCACATCCACAGCAGGGTAAAGCTCCGTCCACTTGATCACGTCCTCATTCGTCACCCCGTAATAGGAACCATCGTTCAGGATGATATCGATGACCGGCGGCGTGGAGACGGTTTCCGGCTCCGCGCAAGAAGCATCGTTAGATGCTTCCTCTTCTGTACTATCCTGATCTAAACCTATACTATCCTTACCTATACTATACTGTGGTTCCAAAATGGTTCCATATTGGTTCCGGTTTGGTTCCGGAAGCGCAGGAGTCTCTTCCGCCTCTGCCAAACGCTCTGTATATGCCTTGTTTGGCTTAACGCTGAGCAGCGCCAGTTCGTCTTGATAGACTGTCGGACGATAGCGGTCGCTTTTCAGTGTGTTGTGCATACGCCAGTGCTTGATAACAATGACACCGGAATCGAAGCGGATGATGAAGCGTTTGGCAAGTAGTATTTTCAGATCGTCCGCCGAGGCGCTGACATAATCCGTAATCCGCTTCGGGTTGTTCACAAAACCATCATCGTCAGCGCGCATGTTGAGGTGGAAGTAAAGGGCCTGAGCAGAAAGTGGCATCTCAAGGAACGGATCGCTGTCTATGATAGACTTCGTGAACATTCTCTTTTGTGCCATTCCGGGTCACTCCTTTCACGGGCAGCTTTTCAGCAGGGAAGGATTCTCCATTCAGCATCACTCCTCTTCCGTCGTCCCGCACTGCGGGCCGTTCTGGATGTGCTCCGCGAAAACCGCCTTGCACACGTCATCAAACTGGTATGATGCGAGGACGGCATACAGCTTGGTAAGCAAATCGAGCGCTGCCTTTGCCTCGACAAGCTCCTGATATTTTTCGTTTGTGATTTCCATGTTTCAAGTTCCTTTCCTGTAAATCAATTTTGTTTCATCCCATTCGGGATATTTGCTTCTCAGATAATTCGCCAGCACTTCTTTGAGCGCCGCACGGTCAGCGGACTGGTCAAATCGGCTGTGGCATGGGGCGCAGAGCGTCACGATGTTCTCAGGCCGTCCAAGACCGCCCTGTGCCCGAGAAATGTAATGGCACCACGGATTGCCCGGTCTCCCGCAGAGGACGCAGCGCCCGCCGTCACGCTCCCACACGGTCTGTTTGACCGCCGCCGGGATGCTAGTTGCCCTCGTCTGCCTGTGCAGCTCTCTCACCCCATTCCAGATTCATCCGCGCCAGCTCGTCCGGCGTCAGCGTCTCAATCCCAACCTGTTTACAGTCCGCAATGATGAGGTCAAGCATGATCCCCATCTGGTGCTGGTCAAAGGTCGAACTTCCGTAGTAGAGGACGACATTGGTGCATCCGGGCAGCTTTGAGGCCGTGACGTCGCTGCACCACCCGAGGCCATTGTGCTCCCATCCGGAGCGCAGCTTCTTCACTGATCCGTTCGGCACACAGACTGTTTCACTGTTGTTCGGAATGTCCGGGATGTAATGCCGGTACAGGTCACGGACGCCCATGTTGAGCTTGTCCGCCAGCTTATTCATCAAACACCACGCATAGGAGTTTGAATCATTGCTTCGCTTCTGGAAGAACTGCTTCAGGATGGCAACGTATTTCTTGCCGACCTTCATGTTCTCCAGAAACGCCAGTGCCTTCTTCGGCGTGTCGACCTTCAGCCGCAGCCACGTCCCGGCGGCGTCCATCATCCAATCAGCCTGCTCGAATGTAAGCTCCGTCAATCGGCATTACTCCTTTCCGTAGGCACCACGCCAGATACTTCAGGCGCGGCAGATATTCGCGCTCGATCCATTCCTGGTCATAGGGGATTGGATGATAGCTCAGCCTGTCCGGGTCTATCTCGCGGAACCAGTTGTCGTAATCCTCCGGTTCTAAGAGATACGCTACAATGCGAAGCCGCTTTCCAGTGGCGTACATTTCGACCTGTGCCTGCATCCAGTACGCGCGGGAGACCTTGAACGCGGCGCTTTTGTGGGTCTTGACCTCGGAAATTTCCTCCGCGTCCTCGCCGTCGAGGTTCACCCGAAGCCGGAGACCGTACTTCCGAATCTGCCGGTCCATCCGCTTAATGCCGATGAATTGCAGGATGCGGTGCTCATAGGCCGTTCCGGTCTCCATTTCCAGATTTGTGAAGCGGTCGCGGTTCAGGCCGAGCTTTTGCAACCAGAACCGGCGAAAGGTCTTCGTGCCCCAGCTCCCCATGATCGTTGCCGTGTCTGACGCGCCAAACCACCCGCTGCGGTCATGGTCGCGAATCATAGCTTTTTGAGCATCTGTTCGAAGGTGTTGACCTGATCGAACATTTTGAGAATGGAATCAAACTGCTTCTTATTCAGCCCAAGTCCCTTACAAATGCCCTCCACGGTGTACCCATCCTGCATCTTCTGCGTCAAAAGCTGCTCCACGCGCTGCTTGATGGCGAAGATGTTGTGGGTGCTCAGGTCATCCACGCCGCTGTCCGTGTCCTTCTCCGCCGTCCAGAGCTTAAACCCAAGACCGGTGTAAATCGCCACACCCTTGACAAAGGCGCGGGCATGGGCGTTGGAAATGCGGAGCTGGTTCAGCGTGTCCGCATAGACCACCAGCGCACCGTTGAGCAGCGGGTAGTCCATCGTGTACGTCTTATCGTCGATGTGAATATCGACGGACACGAAATAGCACCCAGTGCTCCGCTTGTTTTTGTCCGCCGTCGCATAGTGGCAGAACACATAGCTCCCGGCCGCATTGGTGCGCGGCGTGAAGTAGACGCTCTCCGCGCCGTTCTCATGCAGCAGCATCTTGCAGTTGCCCCAAGAGAGATAGGGCACTTCGATCTGTTTGCCGTTTTCGTCCTTTGCCTTCCGCTTGTCGCAGTACGGCATCACGTCGAGCTGCACCAGCTCGTTAAATGATTTCA
>ERZ1034976.1535-NODE-1535-length-17584-cov-24.597353_pt1 | contig 17584 bp, 10 predicted proteins | sample MGYA00520623_ERZ1034976 | MGnify/ENA primary metagenome ERZ1034976 (study PRJEB33766, sample SAMN09781774) | gut metagenome | biome: gut microbiome | host: Homo sapiens | place: Madagascar | study: EMG produced TPA metagenomics assembly of the PRJNA485056 data... | reverse complement strand
GAGTTCCCTGCTCGGATATAAGTTGGCAAAGATACCGGGAGCCATCGTCTGCACCTTCGGCGCTTCGTTGCCATCGTTTCTTATTATCTTGGCAATAGCCATATTTTTCCATCAGTTTGAAGACAACAAGGTGGTGGCAGCCCTGTTTGCAGGCATCCGTCCTGCCGTCGTGGCATTGATAGCCGTACCTACGTTCTCGCTAGCTAAGAGCGCCAGGATTTCGCTCGTCAACTGCTGGATACCTATTCTATCCGCCCTTCTGATCTGGCTTTTGGGCGTCAACCCAATCTGGGTGATTATCGCAGCTGCCGTAGGTGGCTACATCTATGGTCAATTCATTCAACCAACAGAATAATATATGATATTTCTTCAGCTTTTCATCGTATTCCTTCAGATAGGCATCTTCGGATTCGGAGGTGGCTATTCCATGATATCCCTGATTCAGGGACAGGTTGTAACGCAGTATCATTGGATGACGATGAAGGAGTTTACCGATGTGGTTGCCATCTCTCAGATGACACCGGGACCTATCGGTATCAACACCGCCACCTACTGTGGCTATACAGTTGTCCATAATGCCGGCATGAGTGGCATGATGGCAGTACTCGGAAGTGCCATGGCAACCTTTGCTCTGGTTCTCCCATCCTTGGTTTTGATGATTCTTATCAGCAAGATGCTGTACAAGTATATGAACACCTCAGCCGTCCAGAGCATCTTCATCGGTCTTCGCCCAGCCATTGTCGGATTGGTAGGAGCCGCAGCCCTGCTTCTGATGAATGGCGAGAACTTCTCTACTCCCGAAAATCCTTGGAGATTCTATATCTCCATCGCCCTCTTCTTTGCCACCTTTATCGGCGTGAAGGTAATGAAAATCAATCCCATCCGCATGATACTCTACTCGGCTTTTGCCGGACTGGTATTACTATATTAAACAAAATTAGACAATGACATACTCACAGGCAGATATTACCGTTCCATACGCTGTGGCGAACTTTGCTGAGATTCGCCACAAGGGATATTATTATGTGGACAAGACCAACTATATTCCACTGCTTGAGCGTTACAAAGCACCAGTTTTTCTCCGTCCTCGCAGATTCGGAAAGAGTCTGCTCGTTTCCATGTTGGCTCACTATTACGACCGTAACATGGCAACACAATTCAAAGATTTGTTTGGTGGAACTTGGATTGGCGAACACCCAACAAACGAGCACAACCAATATCTCGTTGTAAGATATGACTTTTCCACAACTTCCGTTGCCAGCAAGAAGGAAGATATCGAGAAGAACTTCAACGCCGTGAATTGCAGTCCACTCCGTACATTGGTGGAACGCAACAGAGACCTTTTTGGAGATTTCAGGTTCAGAGAGGATGGCAATGCCTCCAACATGTTGGTTGAAGTATGCGAGTTTATCTCTTCCCATAATCTTCCACCTCTTTATATATTAATAGATGAATACGACAACTTTACCAACCAGCTACTAGTTGTCTATAAGGACTCGCTGTATCAGGACCTGACCACAGGGGAAAGTTTCCTACGAACATTCTTCAAGGTTATCAAGGCAGGCATTGGCGAAGGTACCATCCGCACCTGCTTCTGCACAGGAGTACTGCCTGTCACCATGGATGACTTAACCAGTGGCTATAACATCGCAGAGATGTTGACTCTGAAGCCGGAATTTACCAATCTATTGGGCTTTACCCATGAGGAAGCAGCCCAATATCTGAAGTATGTCATCAATAAATATGGCCCTCAAGCCTCTTTCGAGGAATTATGGACTCTGATACTCAACAATTATGACGGTTACCACTTTTTACCAAATGCAGAACCATTATTTAACTCTACCATTCTGACTTACTTCCTCAAAAACTTTGCAGAACTGAAAGGCGGCATCCCTACGGAAATGGTAGATGAGAACCTGCGCACTGACACTAGTTGGATAAGAAGATTGACCATCACGCTTGACAATGCCAAAGAAATGCTCGACAGCCTGTTGATGGATGGAGAATTGTACTATTCACAAGCCGATTTACGCAGCAAGTTCAACAAGCAAAAGTTCTTCTCCCCAGAGTTCTACCCTATCAGCCTCTACTACTTGGGTATGACCACCCTGAAGGACAATTACAAAATGGCTTTGCCAAACTTGACGACCAAGAGTGTATATATGAGTTACTACAACGAATTGAATAGTATCAGCGACAATGCCCGTAAGTTTGTTCCTGCATACGAGGCATTTGTCAGAGACAGAGAACTAGAGCCATTATTCCATAACTATGTTAAGGAATACTTAGGTCAGCTTCCAGCCCAAGCCTTTGACAAGATGAACGAGAATTTCATTCGCTGTTCATTTTTCGAGTTACTGAGCCGCTACTTAAGCAATTGCTATACCTTCGCCATCGAACAGAACTTGCCATCAGGTCGTGCTGACTTAGTGCTGACCGGCATTCCTGGCACATCATTCCACAACGACTGCCGCATCATTGAGTTTAAATATTTCAAGTCTAAAGACGCAGGCATTGTTGATCATTTGGAAGAGGCACGCGTAGAAGATGCCCAACAAGTAAAGGCTTATGCCGCAGATATGCAGAAAGCCTATCCTCACTATCAAATTAAAGCATACGTAGCTTATATCGCAGGAAATAAGGCTTGCAAGATTTTTGAAAAGAAATGAGAAAGGTATATTTATCCATAGCCCTGGGCTTCTTTAGCCAGGGCATTCTGGCACAGCAGAGCTCCTACCGCTGGAAGGTGGAGGCAGAAGCAGGTGTCAGTTGCAGTGTGCTCGATACGGATGTGTCGGGCTTGTCGGAGACTTATTATAAGGTGCGACCGGGTTTCACGGCTGCCATCGGTGCCGAATACAATATCGTAGATCAGCTGGCGGTAGGAGCAGGCATCCGCTTCGTTCAGCGCGACTATCTGTACCAGAACCTCGGCGGCGACTCCTGGAACACCCGATACAACAACAACTTCATCAGCATCCCGCTCCATGTAGGCTACTATCTCCTCCATAATCCTTACCACGAGAAGGGATTGTGGATCAAGCCGCAGGTAGGCATCTATTACGAGTACTTCACCTCCATGCATACCAAGGGAATGTATCCGATGAACATCATGGAGGGGTACAAAGGCGATGGCTCCTACATCCGCTATAACACCACCTACGATTTCAAGAAGAATGAGAACCATCTCCGCCGCAGTCTCTTTGGCGGAGAAGCAGGCATCAAGATAGGTTATTCCTTCGGCAAGATAGATGCCAGCGTGGGCTATCAGTTCCAGTACGGTTTCTCGCATATCTACCAGGAGAAAGCCCGTACCAGCAAGACTGCCCGGCGCAACTCCAGCCTCATCACAGCCTCGGCTGCCTATAAGTTCTAGCCCCATACGCCCTGAAAGGGCAAAAGCTCCTAGCCCAGGGCAACACCCTGGGTATAATAGCAGACAGCAATACGCCCTGTAAGGGCAAAAGCTTTTAAAACATATAATTTATGAGAACCCCTATATATATAAAAGGTGGAATGCGATGCCTCTTCGCCTTCCTCCTGGCGACAACCACCACGGGGATGTCGCTTACCAGTTGTGTGGCAGACAATGATGCCAACGAGAAATCGATTTCCGATTACTCCGATACAGATGTCAAGTCGTATGGCGACCTGTTCCAGGTTTTCTGGAGCGTGATGAACCAGCGCTACTGCACCCTCAACGAGCAGTCTGCCGTATCTTCGCAGACCTGGGATCAGGTGTACAAGGAATACAAACCCAAGTTTGATGCCCTGAAGACCTTCCAGCATACCTCCGCTTTTACCCAGCAGGAGATTCAGGAAGACAACGCTAAGGCAAAGCAGTATTTCCAGGAAATCATCGACAAGATCATCGACCAGCATTTCTATGTCAAGATTACCCTGCCCGTCTCCCACTCTTCTACGGAAACGGTGAGATTCAACAGCACGCTCCGCAACAAGACCGAGTATTTCCCACTGAATGCTCACTGGAACCATACCCGCGACCAGCTCAACCTGGATGGTACAGCCTTCGGCGAGATTACCTCGGATGGTTTCTGCATCATGGGCGGTTACCTGAAGGAGCAGCCGGGCACCTATTACCTCGGCTTCAACAAGTTTGCCCTCTACGAAAACTGTTTCCACGAATATCAGAAGACCTATCTCCCCGGCAATGCCGCCAGCACCTATCATCTGGATGCTTCCAAGATAACAGACAAGGCGAAGGAACTGATTACAGATGCAGGAAAGCGAGAGAAGGCTGAGCAGCAGGCAGCGCAGTTGCTTGCCGACATGGATAGCTATCTGGCTTCGGATGATGCTGCCAAAGCCTGCGAGAAGATGACTGCTTACAGCAACCAGGGCGACTATTCCGGTCTCTATGCTCTCGCCAGCGAGGCTTACGAGAAGTCGCCGAATCTCCTCAAACTGTTGCCTGTTACTGCTGATGCAAGCGGCATGGGCGAACAGATCCGAGAGAAGCTGCAAGGCGATGCCCGTTACCAGCAGATGCTTTCAGCCTCCGGTTTTGCCAACTGGTATTGTCAGGCGCTTGCCGATTACCTCTGGCATGAGCGGGAACTCTATGCTTACTGGAGCGACCTGAAGTTTACCTACAATCATCTCTGCGTAGAAGGTTACCGCCGCCTGTTCCTGGAGCCGCTGGCTAAGGGCGAGATCAAGAAGCTGATTCTCGACTTCCGTGGCAATGGAGGCGGCAGCGTGATAGATACCCGTCTGCTTACCGACTATCTCATCACCCAGACAGCCGTCTATGCCTACGTGCGCAAAAAAGAGGACAATAATCCATACAGCTATACGCCTTGGATTCCGCAGAAGATTACGGTAACGCCGAAGAGCCTGGGCAGAAACATCCCTACCGCCATCCTGCTCGACAACTACAGTGCGAGCATGTCGGAGGTGACAACCCTCATTCTGAAGAGTCAGGGCGACCACGTGAAGACGATAGGCAGAAACAGTTACGGAGCGCAGGCGATGCTCACTTCCGACAACGAAGCCAGCAATGGCGGTTGGATAGGAAATGTAACGAGCTACCTCTACTTCTACATGCCGTTCTCGCTTACCAAGGATGCACAGGGCAACCTGCTGGAAAGCGTGGGAATCACCCCCGATTATCTGCTCGACGAGATGACCGGAGAGGAAAAGGAGAAGCTCTACCAGAACGAATCTTCGGCTGTGGATAGAGGTCTGAAGAAGGCAATGGAAGTTCTGAAATAATCCCCCAAAAGCCGGATTTTCCCCATCTTCCATTCCTCCAATCACAAAAAAGAAATCTACCTGTACGGTTGAAATTACCCAATACGCCCTGAAAGGGCAGAAGCTCCTAGCCCAGGGCAACGCCCTGGGTTATTTTGGACGCAAACCAGTCGCCCTGTAAGGGCAAAAGCTTTAAAGAACCAGGCAATAAACAAAGCTTTTGCCCTTACAGGGCGCTTTACTGACTGCTACTATACCCAGGGCGTTGCCCTGGGCTAGGAGCTTCTGCCCTTTCAGGGCGTGTGGAGCTTAGGAGCTTATAGACTTTCAGCCCGTTTCAACCGTACAGCTCGAAAGAAATTCATCAAAATACAATATTTCTAAAGCGAAGGTGTGCAACTCACACTTTCGCTTTATTTTATTATACATCAACTACTTATATCATATTCGTAAATTTTGTGTTCCCACACAAATTGCACTATGATGCAAACGTTTGCATTTCTATTTCTAGGATTTTCGTCACTTTTTTGTAGCTCCTTTGAGAAAATCATCATATATTTGCAACCGAAAAGGAAACCCGATGACATTCATCTTGTCACAAGGGTAAGCCTGTGGTTATAAGTAAATGACAATAAAGAATAGGACAGCTAACAGTATCTTTAAGAAAGAAAATAACAGAGTAAAAATATGATGATGACGCAGAGTATGTTCAAACGAACACCGATGTTGTTACTGCTGATTCTCTCATCAGTAATAACCCGAGCGCAAGAGGTAGCACTGAAGACCAACCTGCTTGGTTTGGCAACCACCTCGCTCAATGCTGGTCTAGAAATAGGCACGGGCAGGAAGAGCACTTTTCAGCTTTTCGGCGCCCTGAATCCCTGGAAGTTCTCAGGAGACAAGAAATTGCGCTACTGGAACGTAATGCCAGAATACCGCTGGTACACCTGCCAGAAATTTGGAGGCCACTTCTTCGGCATCCATGCCCTTGGAGGTGAATACAACATAAAAAATGTGGACCTGCCTTTCGGCATCTTGCCAAAGACAGAGAAAGGAAGACATTACGAAGGCTGGTATGTGGGTGGAGGCCTCACCTACGGATACCAATGGCTACTGTCAGAGCATCTCAATCTCGAAGGATCCATCGGATTAGGATACATCTACAGTCCATACAAGCTTTACGGAAGATGTGAGAAATGTCTTGACGAGGACCACCGCAACTATGTGGGTCCTACCAAAGCAGCCCTCTCCCTGATATACGCATTCTAGGAACGTTATCACCGGGATAGCAAAAACCAAAATCAAACCCTCTTTTATTTAAGATGAAGAATATGAAGAAAATGAAGCTTTATGCGGTCATTTCGCCCCTTTGCATCCTTTTTGCACAGAGCGCTTTGACTGTCCAAGCCCAAAAGATAGATGATTCGCAGCTACGGTTGGCTGGAGGCAAGATTCTGATAGACAGCGTCTTGACACAGAAGAAAAGCGATAGTCTCAAGGTCGCTTTCCGCCTCCATCTCGATAGTCTGCAGCTCAAATCAGAGCAACAGCTGGTTTTCACTCCGCTTATTGCCGGAGAAGATACCATCGCCCTGAATCCCATTGTCATCAATGGCAAAAACCAGAACATCAGATACCTGCGCAAAAGCAGCAGTCTGAAAAACAGCCAGGCAGTGGTAGTGAGACGCAGGAATGATACCGAACAGCAGGTGCTCTTCTCACAGACCCTTCCCTACAGGAAGTGGATGAAGGCTTTCAACCTCTCCATGACGGAAGACCTCTGCGGATGCGGCAACCTGATGGATCAGGATACCACCCTGATGGCGGTCATCAACCCAATACCCAAGATTGGTCGCGACCATTACGTGAAGCCAAAGGCTGAAGCCATCAAGGTGAGAGCCGAAAAGGGTGAAGCTTACCTGAGCTTCAAACTCAACAAGAGCGATATCCTTGCCGACTTCCGTGAGAATGCTGCAGAGCTGAGAAAGATTACATCCACCATCGACCTCGTGAAGAACGACAAGGATGTGAGCATCACCAATATCGATATTCATGGCTATGCGTCGCCGGATGGTCCTTACGACAACAATGTGCGACTCGCCAACAACCGTGCGGCTGCCCTGCGCAATTATGTATGCAATCTCTACACCATCGATAAAAAGCTCTTCACCTATCACGCCACCCCAGAAGACTGGGAAGGATTCAAGAAGAAGGTGGAAGCAAGCAACTTAGCCGATAAGTCTGCCATCCTTGCCGTTGCCAACTCATCCTTGGCACCCGATGCAAAGGACCAGAAAATCAAGAAGCTTTATCCGGCTAGCTATCGCTACATTATGAGTGAGATTTATCCTCGTTTGCGCCACAGCGACTATACGGTAACCTATACCGTTCGTCCTTTCGACATTGAGGAGGCAAAGGTGATTTTGAAGACCAAGCCTCAGCAGTTGTCATTACAGGAGATGTATCTGGTGGCACAGACCTATGAGCCTGGTTCTCCAGAGTTCAACGAGGTATTTGATATTGCCGTCCGTCTCTTCCCTGATGATGAGACAGCCAATCTCAATGCCGCCTGCACAGATTTGCAGAAGGGCGACCTCGTAACTGCCGAGAAACATCTTGCCAAGGCAGGAAACTCGAAGGAAGCTGAACGCATCAGAAAGATTTACGGGGAAATGAAGGCGGAACAATAAAAGTAATAACTAACAATAAAATCACATCAATCATGAGAATTAAACATTTCTTTGGATTGGCAGTTTTGGCTGCTATGACTGCTAGTTGCTCTAGCAACAACGAGTTAGTAAATGGGGGGGGCAATGGCTCTGGTGAGAATGAGACTGGTGTAGGTTATGCTACATTGAGCATCAATTTGCCAACAACAAATGGCACACGTGCTGGCGATCCTTCATTCGAGGATGGTGATGCAAAAGAGTATGATGTCAAGGATGTAACCTTGCTCATTTTCAAGGAGGCTGGCAATTCAGAAAACGACTATACATTCGTGGAGACTGCCGATTTGGGAACAATGGCTCCTTGGGTTAAGGATGATGGCAACACTGGTATCACTACAGCTGCTACTATCACCGCGAAATTGGATAAAGTTGATCTTACTAGCAATTATTATGCATTGGTCATTCTGAACAATAAGGATAAGGATAATGCTTTGAAGGTCAAGATGCCAGACACTGACCAGACATACAATGACTGGAATATGGCAACTAATGCAGAAGGTACAAAATTCGCAGATAATAAGAATGGTTTCTATATGGCAAATGCGCCTCAATTTACAACAGGTACACCTACCACACTTGTAAAGATTGATAAGGTATATGCTACCAAGCAGGCTGCAGAAACAAGTAAAGCTACAACCATACACGTAGAGCGTGGTTTGGCAAAGGTAACTGTTGCTTCTCTCCCAACAAACCTGAATCCTCCAGCAGATTCAAAATATCACGAAGATGTAGTTGATATCACAGCATGGAATTTGGATGTTACTAATAAGAGTACATTCCCTATTCACAAGACAGCAGGTTTGACTACAAACTTCGCCACAATTTGGAGTGCTTCAACAGAAGCAGCACCTTCAACAGGTCGTTTTGTTGATGGATCAAACACAGCCTTCAAGCGTGTGTATTGGGGTGTTGACCCTAACTATGGCACAGACTATACAACTGTTGCCGATTGCGAGAAAGAATTCACTGTATTGAAATCAAATGCGGAAATCAACGGTGATGCTGCAACACCACAGTACTGTCTTGAAAATACATTTGACATCAAGCATATGCTGCAGGGGCAGACCACTCGTGTTGTATTCAAGGCCAAATATACTCCTAAAGGCTTCAATGCCGGCGATACATTCTATAAGATAGGTAATAATACTGATCTTTGGAGCAAGACAACTTTGGAGGAGCAGATTAAGGCTAAAGCTCAAGAAGTTCTGGCAGATGCATCCAAGATAACATTAGACCTTAAGGCGGCAGGCAACAATATCGAGGAAAAAGCTGGAACCAAGATTTTGACAGAAGAAAACGTACTGTATGATGGTGTTAAAGTATCAACAGCCCAGATTAATTCTATCAATGAAAAGCTTGGTTTGAAAGCTGCAACAAAAACAGACCCTATTGTTGGTATCGCGACTTATGCTTCAGGTGAATCTTATTACATCGCACGTATCAAGCACTTTGGTAACGACTTGACACCTTGGAATGAGGGAGATTTGACTTATGGAGATAACGATGCAACACAGAACAACATGTACCTTGGTCGTTATGGTGTACTCCGTAACAACTGGTATGAGTTGACTGTACAGAGCGTTAGTGGTCCTGGCACACCAGATGTTCCAACCATCAAGCCTGACGTTCCAGACGATGAGAGCTACAGATACATCAGCGTCAGCGTGAAGATTCTCGACTGGGCTAAGCGTTCACAGAGCGTTGATTTGTAATCGAGTAATAACAACGAAAGGCGGAGCTTAGGCTCCCGCCTTCGTTAAAACATACGAGTTGTGTTTTCTGCTTCACCATAGTGGAAGCTAGAAACACAACCTGATATTCTGAAACATTATATTGATAATAACCAAAAAGCATCATGGCAAACAAAAAGTTACATAGTTGGATCAAGAATATACGCATGGAATGGGGATTCGACAGCTTGGCAGCTATCAGCCGCACGGCAGCATTCAGCAGCATCGTCGCTCTCGGCAGCATGCTCAGCAGCTGCAACGACTTGATGCACGATGACCTACCCTCTTGCGATATGGGAGTTGACTTGCAGTTCAAGTACGACTACAACGTGCAACGTGCCGACATGTTCAATGATCATGTAGGCGGAGTTAGCGTGTTCGTATATGATCAGCAGGGTAAATTCATCACTCGCCAAGATGCCTACAACAGTGCAACATCGCAGCCGCTGAAAGACCATAACTATACCATGCGCATGAATCTGGAACCGGGCAAATATCGCTTCGCCACCATCGCCTTCCAGAAGAAATACGAAGAAACCCGTACGCATAATGGAGCCAAATTCCAAATCGCCATTCCCGAGGAAGGCAGCGACATCAAGGAATTAAATGTAAGGCTCGACCGCACCAGTCCGAATCGCCAGAATGCCCAAAGCCATGACGGCAATGTCCAGGAGGATCATCCTGCTGTCGTAGAGAACCAATCTCTCCCACTCGACACACTCTGGCAGGGACTCAGCGACCATCTCGTAGAAGTAAAAGACTTACAGGTAACAAAACATACCATCAGCCTCGTCAGAGATACCAAGCAGCTCACCGTCCGACTGCACCAGCTCAACGAGCCTACCAACATCAATGCCGACGACTTCAGTTATCAGATAACTGATGCCAATGGCTACATCAATTACGACAATTCTCTCCTCCCAGACGAGGAGTTGACATACACCCCTTACAAGACCTGGACCACCGAGTTCAAGGATCAAGATGGCAAAGTAACAGAACGAACAGCCATCGCAGCCCTGATGTTCAGTAGAATCGTACTTCATCCCGTAACCGAGAACGACAAGAATGCGATACTGAGCATCTGGAACAAGAAGACGGGCGAGGAGGTGGTCCGCATCAACCTAGCCGATTGTCTCGCCCAAGGCAGAGGAGCCTTCGAGAACATGAACTATTCGGCACAGGAGTTCCTGGATAGAGAATACGACTACAAGCTCGACTTCTTCCTCAAAGGCGACCAGTGGCAGTATATGCAACTCGGCATCTCCATCCTCGACTGGAGCAAGCGCATACAGCGTGCCGACTTATAATCGTAAATCATTCATCGAGATGGAAGCATCGAGATGGAATAAGTAAAAGGTAAAGTTATCATGAGAAGATTTCATATCTATATAGGTTTCATAGTTTGGTTGTTGACTAGTTTATTTGCAGTTAGTTGTAACGACGAGTTGGAGGGTAACGGATATACCCCCAACTCGTCAAGCAACCTGCACGTACTGGTACCAACCGTGCTCAGTGCGAGCGGCGAGGCATACAGCGGCAGTTCTTCTGATGTACCTACCTATAATGCTACGGTAGATGAATGCCAGATCAATGATCTTCGTCTCTACGCCTTTCCTGTAGGTAATGAAGGAAAGCTCGTAGCTGAGAATCTTCCTGCACCATTGGCAAGCATGATGCTGGAAGAAAACGTTGCCAATTATCAGCTCAACATCGAGCCAGGCAAATACCATGTCTATGTAGTTGCCAATATGAGTGATGTCTTGAAAGACAAGAACATCAATACAGAAGATGATTTGAAAAAACAAGTACTGGGATATACTTCCACCCTGACTCCGGGTTTACCAATCTCCACCAATATCCCTATGATATACGAGCCAAAGGATATCAATGGCGAAACACTCGTAACAGAAATCAAGGCAACAGATAAATCAGCAACTGTTTTCGCAAACCTGAAATTCACCTGTGTCAAGGTAAAGTTGAATCTCATTTTCGATCCTGCTGAAGCAACTGTATTCAGCGGCAAAAGTTTTTCGATCAAGAATATTCTTGCGCAGCAGTTATCTCCAAGCACTTCTCTCTGCTGGGACGGAAAATTCAGCCAGTCTGAAGTTAGTAAAGAATATGCAGAAGGCTTTGAGAGTAATCAATATGATGCTGCCAATAACAAAAATGGCCTTTACTATCAAGGTGATGCGTGGACACGAAATAATGAAAATGCAAATATAAACGACAAAGATGTAATCACCCTCAACGAAGGAGCCACAGGCTCTGCCAATCCAACAAACGCCGCAGACAAATGGCTTTTCCAGGGTACATACTATTTGCCGGAGAGATACATCGCCGATGCTTCCCAGCAGTCACGACTGGCTATTAAAGGAAGCATCGATGGAAGTATCGACAACAAGTATATCATTCCATTAGGTCACAAGCAAAGCTCTACTACAGAGCTTCCAACCTTCCCTCGTGGCACCTACTACGAGATTATCGGCAACATCAAGAGTCTGGGAAACGCAACCCTCGACGGCAAGACCTTCATCAAGCCTTGGGAGCCAATGAGCATTGATGCCGACTTCAGCCACACCACGCTGTGGTTAGACAAGACAAGAGCCAAGTTAACTTCGCTCACCAACGACTCAATCTTCTACAAGACCAACGCTGCCGCCGTGGAGTTTGGCTGCGACAAGAAAATCAGTGTCGATGGAAAGGACAAGGACTTTATCATTGCCGCAAAGAAGTATAATGACCGTATCATATTCACCATCAATCCTGCGATTCCTTATACCGCTTATTCGGCAACAGAAAAGGAAGGCAAGGCTAAGATTTGGGTAAAAGCCAACAACTTGATAAAGTATCTGGATGTGGAATACAATATTCAGCCTCTTTTCGAGGTTGATCCCTTGGAGACAACCATTTTTTATGAGGCTGGTGCTGAAACTAACACAAAGAAGTTTACATGGGTTACCAACTTGGGAGGTATTGTGATTGATAAGGACAAATCAACTGTCGGTTCTTCAAAGATCACCATCAAGCTGGAAAATTCTGATACTGATGCAAAGGGTACAATCTCTGTGAAGGCAGAAAATGACCCTACAACCATTGTCGAGCATTACTTTAAGGCTCATTCTAAAGAGCTGGTTGACGGTAAGTATATAGAGCGTACTATCAAGGTGGTTGTAAAACCTCCATTCGGTGATTACTATATCTATTTCCGTGCTATCAATGACAGAAAATACAATGATGCTAAATATGAGGGGACTCTTGACGAAAATGTGTCGGGAGATCATCCTAACTATAATTGGAATGACGGTTGGTTACAGGATAAAGAGAGCAATGCCATTAATGTAGATCACCATAATTTATATATGTATTATCAATATGGTGAAAGTGGTAGTACTGATAATATACCAGAGGAGAATGTATGGTATTTTACCGGCTATTATAAGAATCCAGGAGCGAACGGTCCTGCTGGGCGAAACAGCCGTATGACTGGGGCCGCAAATAATCCGGGATGGTATTACTACAAAATACCAAAAGCTGCTAAGGGACATAATAATCATAACAAAGCAGATAGGGAAATCAAGCCAGGTGAGACTTTGATGATTTTCTACAGTTACAACAATGATGGTCCAGAATACCACCGCTGTCCTCACCACATGGAACCAGGTATTCCTCTTTTCAACTACGAAGACCATGAGGGATGGATACTCTATGACCCGACATCAGACCCTACATACCGCATCTTCGACGAAAGACCGGAAGTAGAGAATGTGACATATACAGTGTATTCTCCATATGAAATCAAGAGATGGTCTTGTAACTTTGGAATTTCTAATAACGAATTGACAGGACAATGGACACTTTACGATGAAGTAGGTAGTCGTACAGAATCGAACGGCTCCATGACTTTTTCTGAAGAAACAATTGGTGGTAAAAAATGGTATGTGACAAAGATTAAGTTGAAAGCCGTGAAAGGCTATCACGAGAAAATCATTTTGATTCAGAACAACTCTGGTGATACAAATGAGTCCAAAGTCCTTTTCGGAGGTAAAAGTTATGAGAAATATGGCGATACAGGATGGATTGAAAGAAAAGGTGGCGCAATTGTTGCATGGCATCCTGGAGTACCTAAGAGTGGTGATTGGACTGATGATAACGGAAATAAATAATGAGAATTAATATGAAAAAGATATTATCACTTTTGCTGACACTGTTAGTATTGAGCAGTTGCAGTGACTCTCTGAACGAGGACGGAGGCTCGGCACCTTCAGATGGGAGCCGACTGGAAGATGGTGGCATCACGCTCACCATCACACTTCCCGACTTTTCAAAAGAGGAACTGACAAGGGCTGGCGATACGGGATTGAAGAGTCTGAACGTAGTGGCTTACGATGATAAAGGTGTGTTCCTGTTGAACCAAAGCGTTTCCGATTACGAACTTGTGTCGGGCACCGACAACACTTACAAAGTGAAAGTGCCTGTCACGGCCAAGGCTACAAAGATTCATCTGGTTGCCAATGCCGGCGATTTGTCAGATACTCAATGTCAGAGTGGTTTGGACAAGGCTGCCATTTCGGGAACAATCAACACAGAGAATCCTGTCTGCTGGGGAATGATCAGCGTGTCAGACTTGATGAAGGAAAATCCGGAAATCAGTCTGCTGCGCCAGTTTGCCAAGGTAAACGTCAAGTATGAGAAGACTACATCCAGTGATTTTAACGACGACAATACGTTTGAATTGGAAAGCTTCCAGTTGTATGAAGCTGCAGACAAGGGAACCATAGCTCCCAAGGATTTTAACTATAATGCAGCAGCAGTCAATGTGCCAGATGATGCAAGCAAAGCTAATAGCGGATGGCAGACAGGCGAAACACCTTTCTATGAGACTGCCGCCGGTCAAGCCTATCTCATCGTGAAGGGTAAATATAATGTGAAGGGTAAATATAATAGTGTGGAGTCTTTCTATAAAGTATCCTTCCTTACCGACAACGACATGACAAAACCGATGGCACTGCTGCGCAACCATGCCTATACAGTAAAAATCACTCACGTGAACACCAATGGCTGGCCCACAGAAGCAGAGGCTATTAAAGACCCATATCCCGAGAACCGAATGAGGGTGGACGTAAAGGATGACAACCCATTAGTGACAGACATGATAGCCTGCAAGGACTATCATCTGGGAGTAAGCGACCAAGTAAGCGGCGCATGGTATGATGAGAATATTAACGCCACTGTCGTTACAACTATCAAAAACGGCGAGACGCCGACTTTCTCTACGTCCGATGACTGGATAAAAAAAGATGTTACGATCAATAAGACTGGCACTGTGCCGGACGGTCCAAACTCTACTACAGGTAAGAAATATGAGATTTCGATTGCGGTAGAAAAAAATGAATACTCTGAGGAACCACGCACAGGAACGGTAATCGTGAAGTCGGGCGACTTGACCCGTACCATCACCGTGACACAGACAGGTAAGGACTTCAAACTTGCGGAAGATAGGAAAGTAAAGCTGGTGACAACAAGCACTGTGGGCACACCGGAAGAATATAATGACTATTTCAACAAATTTCTGCCTAATACCTTGGGCATTAAGCCTGAGGATATGCAGAAAGAAAAAGTAAGAAATGATGGTCTGCACTTCGGTGTGGGAACTAACGAGTTCAGTTATTTGATTCCAAAGAAAACGGGTGATGCTGTGACTAAAGGAATCAACGGTGGCAGATTTAATATAACAGATAATGGAGATGGAAACTGGAAAGTAACGCTGAACAACACTGAAGACAAAAACTATGAAGTTTGGAAAGGTGACTTCTCCATCAAATATACAGACGCTGGTCATGAAATAACCATTAAGTATTCCGTCTATCACTGTGGACTATTCCACCAGATTGACGGCAGCAACCAGCAGCCACCTTATGACGAGAATGGTGCTCAGCAAGCAAAAGTAAGCGGTCGTTTCTATTATGGTGTGGTAAAGGTGCAAGGAAAGAGTGGTAAAACATACGTCATGCTCGACCGCAACCTCGGAGCTTCAAGCGACAGATGTTATGCTCCGGGCACCAAGGCGTTGGAAGCTAACAAGGGTGCTATTGGCGGATACTTCCATATTGCTAAAGCAAAACAGGATCAGGCAAATGCAGGTAGTCTTATCGGCAATCTGCCTAAAGGTTTCGCTATTCCCGAGAATAGTGTGTTCCAAGACATCATAGACGGCGGTAATCTGAAAGTGGAGCCCCGCTACACCTTGTCGGGCAAGGCGTACAACAGTGTTGAGATAACAACAGTCAATTCGGAGCTGCCCGTAATCTATTTGCCAGCCACAGGATATGTGGAGGGTGAGGCTTTCAGAAATGTTACTCATGTCAGCCTGTGGACACGCACGCTGCTCGCTGGCAGTCAGGGCTTCAGCCCTACGAGTACTGAGTATGGTTTCTGGTATCGCTATTTGGATGTATATGGTAAGATTTGCACCATGTCGAATCTCCGCTTCGTAAGCGGTAGTGCAGGTAAAAACACCGGGACTTACAGGGCCATGCCAATCCGCCTGGTACATGTTCTGCAATAAACACAAGATAAGTGATAAATACAATAACATCTTTTACTTATTATAAATAAAGTATAAAAACAGCTGTTTTAAAAAGAAGGGTTGGGTTTTCGTGAGAAAGTCCAGCCCTTCTTTTTGTCAGGATACTCCTGACAGGGAGTCAAGACGTCACTGAGAGGTCATCATGATGGTACTGACGGGTGGTAAAGACGCTTCCATCGCTTATTGCCTCACTACGGCATTATATTGCCCTTTACCAGGGCAATATCTTGCCATTGCCAGGCACAAAACGATACGTCGGGAGAGAAAATCCCCACTCTCTATTTTACTCTTCACTCTTCACCAAATCGCCTGAAACCCCGATAAACACTGGGGTTCCGGGAGGTGAAGAGTGGCGCACCACTCTTCACCACTCTTCACCACTCTTCACCTGGATATTTTTTCATCGGATTACGCTGAGTTAACAGAGCATTCTTGCTCCACGGATTACGCACGGATTCCGTCAGGCGTCTGTCTTCCGTGAGGCGTCCCAGCGGATTTGCAATCCGCTGTAAAAAAATGTTCGACCTATGAAACCGGGGGATTTGCAATCCCCCCTCAATCTATAAACAGCTAGCGAAAAATCTGGGGTGAAGAGTGGTGAAGAGTCGAGCGCACTCTTCACCCTACCAAATCAACTTATACACAAACACTTACGCCACTTCGGTGAAGAGTGAAGAGTGTTCTTGAAATTGGCGGATAATCGTTACAAGTTACAGCGGATTACAAATCCGCAAAGAAAAGGTCGAACATTTTTTAACAGCGGATTGCAAATCCGCTGGGACGCCTAGCGGAAGATAACCACCTCACGCATTGCAAATTCGTCGGGACACCTAGCGGAAGAAAGGAAGATTTAAAATAAATATCCGCCCACCAGCTGATTTCCACTTGCACAACAGGTGTTGTGCGGCTGGAGAGATAGGCTTTTCCGGCTTATACTATTAGTCTTTCTGGCAACAAGTAAAGGTTACTCCGAAGACTATTTACGTTAAAGCGATGCAGCAACGATAATACTTACAAGGCACAGCGATAGTACTTACAGGGCACAGCGATAGTACAGTTCGGTCTTGCAGTTTCGACGGATTTGCAATCCGTCGTATAAAAAGGTTCGACTTATCAAACCTGGGGATTTGTAATCCCCCTACTCCATAACATATTACAGATCGAACTTTTAGTCCTCCATTGAATACGTGTTTTTATTTAATGACTGAGTAGTTACCCAGAAAGACCGTGAGGCAGAGTAAGGTAATAACTTTCAAGCAAAAAAAACTCCCTATAAGTTCAGGCATCTATCGCCTGGCTTATGGGGAGAACTTGTATCTGAT
>ERZ1034976.1532-NODE-1532-length-17603-cov-7.499202_pt1 | contig 17603 bp, 17 predicted proteins | sample MGYA00520623_ERZ1034976 | MGnify/ENA primary metagenome ERZ1034976 (study PRJEB33766, sample SAMN09781774) | gut metagenome | biome: gut microbiome | host: Homo sapiens | place: Madagascar | study: EMG produced TPA metagenomics assembly of the PRJNA485056 data... | reverse complement strand
CGCTCTGGCTGGCATGATTGGCGTATCAAGGCCCACGCTGGAACGGATCATTAAGGAAGCCAGTGCATAATTTTTACAATTTTCGCAGATTCGTCCAAGGTACAAATTATAGTACTTACCACAATGTATAATAAAATCATCGAAGGAACCATCACCATCTAGGAGGCATGATTATGTATTTAGCCAACGCTCTTATCGTCCTCGCCATCATGGCACTGGTCATTCCAGCCGTACTTTTCGTAGCCTACATTATCGGGGCCGCCACCCTTCCGCCCATCTTCAACGCCGTCAATAATGTCACGCCTACGCCTGCCAGGTTTCAGCGTCAGAAAGAAGTCTTTGATGCCTGGCAATATATCACCAACAACCACCGCAATCTGCACGGCCATTACGTCTGGGACGTCAAGAAACAGTACAACCTCAGCTACAATGAAGCCGTCCTGCGCATGATTGCTGAGGACTGCCAGGATATGGGTATCCAGATGAACTACGCCTATGCTTCCATGATTTCCGGTGTAGACCTTGATAACGAGCTGCGTGCCAACGCCAAAAAGTACCAGCTGGGCTTCACCTACGAGACCAAGCCTCTGCCTGGCCAGACCGCACTCACCCGCGAAGAAGCCGCCGCTAAGCTTGCCGCTGAAAAGGAGAACGCAAAATGAAAAACAATAACAATAGCGATTTCGGCCTGATCGTCAACATCATCATCTTTGGCCTGATTTTTCTGGATGCCTTTGTCAAGCTGTGCGCTGTCAATTACTGATTTTTAAAGGAGGGCAATCTTATGTTAGGTGCAACCGCTTTTCTGTTAGGTGTCGCTGGCCTGTTTGGCTCTGCCGCCATGATGGGCGCTGAGAATCGCAGCAACTCCACCGGAGGCTACGGTATCCCCAGCGAGACCGATAATGATGTTTCCGCTCAGGTTCGTGCTGTGCGCCGCAAATGGTCCGGCACTTACAACAACCAACGCGGTGAATGGTACAACCAGCTTGGTCCCAAAGACGCTTGGCCGGAACAGCGCAAAAAGATCTGGTGGCAGCATGTCTACGAGGACGAAGGCGTTCCCGTGTCCGAGGGATACCTCAACCATATCAGCGGCTGGGATTTTCGGTACTCCTGCGAGTATGGGAGACTGGCTGAGATGAAACGGCGGCGCAGAAAATACTAAGCCGCACACGCTACAGCGTCACACATTTTAGAAGTTAATATACAATAGAAGGCCCGATGGAGCACTGCCGCAACTCCACCGGGCTTATTTTTTCGTCGTTTTGCTATATTTTATGGTATATTTTTGGCAATATTGCTGATTTTCGATGCCTATTTTGTCCGATAGCCTGCATGCCCGACCTTTCTGGCAATCATTCCATCAACGTTGTATGCTACATGCAGCGTTCATTTTCATCGTAGCATCGTTATTCATTCTTTTTTATGCTAGTCAGCAGCTATGTTCCGTATCGCTGCAAGTCGTTCAGCTATACCAGACCATAAAATGATTTTCGGCAATTTTATTTGTACCAGCGTCAGAAGTAGTGCCTTTCGCAAGGGCATATACCAATCAATCATTTTGTAGCCATTTTTGCCCACCGACCTACCGCCAGCTTTGCTTCGCAAAACTGTTGCTTTTTTGCTTGGTTTTGTTCGTTTCATTCGCCGCTGGCTCAGAAAGCAACCAAAGCCAACCAAAAAGAATATAGGTTTCCGGATCATAGTGTAGCTAAATTTGTCATTTTGTACTATATATACAATACTGCAGTTTTTGCTACACTTCAGAAATTAAGGGTGATCCGGCATCAAGAGCCAGTATGTCAGCGTTGTGGACTTTCCGTTTACCCGGCATTTGCTTGTGATGGTTCCAATTTGGACATGGTACTTCTTCAGCTTACCGTTCAGTATGCTTTGTCCGATCGGTCTTTTACCTGGTTTATACAGACCTGCTTCAGCCAAACCAGTCCGCAATTCCTGTTTTGACATTTCTTTGCAAAAATTATGGGTAATATAGTCTGCAATAACTTCGTCCCTGTATTCCCGAGGCGAGACCTGCAGTGTCTTATCCCAGACCCGTTCCTGCATAGTCGCCCTATAACCGTGATCATGTAGAGCATCCAGCAGGTCGCTCATCTGGCGCATGTTGTTGACAAGCATTGGATTAATCTGATAGGTTCCTTCTGCATGGATATAGGTCATCGCCTTACAGTGCTCGATCTGTTCCTGTGCATCCTTCTGTGCCAATATATCATTCCACTTTTCCGGCTTACCATGCTTATAATCCAGCCAGGCTTCTACTGTATCTAAGTCTTGTTGGTTCCATTCACGCTTTTTGGTCAACTGTTTTTGGCTTGGCGCACGATAATAGACCGTACAGGTATCCGCCTCATCAACCGGGCGTTTTCGGCCTTGCATCTGGATTATTTTCAGCGGCTCCCAGGTTTCAATAAAGATGTGCTTTAGCGTCTTATCTTTGATTGAGATGCCATTGTACAAGACCTCCGTTGTAAATACGATTCGCTTTTGCAGTTTGCCGTCCTTGATACAGTCTTCCAACGCATCAATTTGGCCTTTGCTATTGTTAACAGAGCAGTAACAGCCCACAGCATCGCCGTACAAGTCCTTCAGTTTCCGCAAAATCGCCCAATCATTGATAAGCACCAGGGCTTTCTCACCATCCGGTATTTGATTAAGGAGTTTCTCCCGCTCCAAATTGTTGCTGTAGATGACGGCCTTCCTGATATGTGACATCTTTTTGGGCAGGTAGTAATAGCGATTTTTAGCCAACAGGCCTTTTCTCATCCATGCAGTAAACATGTTTTCCGGCGTGGCTGTCATGGCAATTACCGTAGCGTGCTGTCTGGCCTTCATGATGGTTCTGTACGACAAGGTGGTATTTTCATTGAAAGACGCATCCGTAAAAAAGTACTGTGCCTCGTCGCATACAATACAACTAAACCGCTGGATTTCACGCCTGGCACGAACAGGATCTTTTGTCAAAAATTCTTCATAGCGCTGATAGGTTGATACCTTCATCATGCTAAACTCGTGTGCGTCATCCTCCCACACCACCAAGGTATCTACATCGTACCCATCCACACGGGTATTGGGCACACCGGCTTTGTTGAGTGCGTCGATCAACTCTTCTCTTAATGGGGCGCGGTTACACAAATACAAAATCTTCTTGAAGCGCATTCCATACGTTCTGTGGCATTCATCAACGCACCACTTCAGCATGGGTCCCAGAACGAATGCCGTTTTGCCCGTACCAGTCATGGCTTCGATTGCCACAAGCCCAGGCTCCCATTGCTTAAACTCATCGCCAATCAGGTCAGATATCCAACGAGGTTCTTCCGCCGGTTCAGGCTCCTCTTCTGGGGTTTCTGGTACAGCAGTCTCTAAGCAAGCATCTGCCTGAACGGGTACCGATATAACATCCGCTGGAATAGCTTCGAGTGCTGGTTGCGGTACAGGCTCAATAGCGACAGATTCTGCTGGTGGGACAGTGTCGGGCAATTCCGTGGTTGTTGGCGGTTCCGGTAATTGTGGTTTTGCTGCCTGTTCCCGTGCCCTTTCCGCCTCGATTTCTTCCATTTCGGCTAACAATGGGCGGTAAAAGCCATGGAACGGATAACGGGTTTCGCGAGGTTCGGTGTTATCTTCGTTTTTGCTCATAGTTGGATTCCTGCGTGTTGCCTCCTCTTTTGATGCTCACTTATCAAAACAGCGGTTCGGGCTCTTCTTCGTCAACTTCTACGGCTTTTCCAACAAATTCTCCCGTTGTTTCCGCCATTTGGCAGTCATAATCATCGAGCAGATATTCGTACAAGTCCTCGGCGGTGTCCAGCTTCTTTTCAACTTGTACGCCTTTCTCCTCGTAAGTTACTGATGTGTGCTGGCCTTCTGTCAGCCACCAGCTTATAGTATTAGCCCTGTCATGCATACCCCTCTCAAGCAGCAACAAAGCCGCCGTATAATATTCATTGTTCAAATCCACATAAATCGCACCATCGCAAACCATTCGAAGCGCTTCATCAAGTGCAAAGTCGAACTTTCGCATCTTTTCGCTTTGGTTTTGGATGAGCCTGATTGCTTCAATGAACAGATCTTTATCCAGAACATCCTTGTGCCCCACCTGAACTGGTTTGAAATCTGCAACAAAATCCACTTTTTTAGCCATAATTCGTTTTTGCTCCTTTATTAAATACAATTTTAAAATTTCGGCCTGCGTTGTCTTGCTGGCCTTTAATTCTATTGTACAGCAAGCGGAGTACCATAATTTGTACTTTTGACACATTTGTGAAAATCAACCAATCTTAGAATCCTACCACGCCATCTGCGTAACCGCCTGCTCCTTTTGGTCCTCCAGCAGGTGGACGTAGGTGTTGTAGGTGAAGGACACGCTGGTATGGCCCAGGAGCTCAGAGACCACCTTGATGTCCGTCCCCGCGCGGATGAGCTTGCTGGCGAAGGTATGGCGCAGGTCATGGGCACCTTTGACACCCTCCAGGCCTGCCGCTGCGCAGATCTTTTTATAATGCTTATTGAGTGTGGGCAGGTTAAAGCCCTTATCCGTGAGCGTAACCAGATAAGCATTACTACCGAGCGGGCACTGCTTCAGGCGGTCACGAAACAGTTCCGATGCTCGTTGATTCATCGGCACAATGCGCATTTTTCCGTTCTTTGTCTCTGGCTGGTAGATGAATTCACTCTTGGCCCCATTGCCCTCCGCCTTACGCTTAATGAGCGTGGCGTGGACATAGATTCGCTTTCCGGCCAGGTCAATATCTGCCGGGCGTAAGGCACAAAGTTCGCCCTCCCGTAAGCCGGTGTACATAGCGACTTCCAGGGCCCAGGCAGTAGCGCAGGTGGACCGTTGACAGGCCGTAATGAACCGGGCAGCTTCCACGTCATTAAAGAATCGGTAGGCTCTGGGCGGGCGCTGGGACTTGGTAGGGATCGTCACACTGCGGCAGGGATTTTTTTGCAGTACATCGATCAGTACGGCATACTCCATGCAGGCATTCAGGTAAACGAACGCCTTTTTGATGCTGGACAGCGAATACGGCCGCCTAGTTTGCGGGCAGATTTGGTCGCGCATGCTATTGATGAGGTCTTTCTGGATCATCTCCCCAGTCAGGTCCTTTAAGCGAACACCGCCCAGCGCAGGGCAGATATGCACCTTTACCGTACTCAGCAGCCGGTTGTACGAGGCTTCCTTGATCTCGTTGCGCTTGACGTTCTCAGCCCAGTCCAGAATGAATGCCGACAGGAACATATTCTGCCGCTCATCCGGGCAGGTATAGCCGTATTGCCGCTTGTAGGTGTCTACGCGGAGAGCAATTTCCTTGCGATTTTTGCCCTTGAACTCCTTAAATTTTCGCTTTCCGTTCGCGTAATTGCCCACCGAAAGGCGGTAATGCCAGTAGCCATCCGGAGTCCGAAAGAACGCGCCTTCGCCATATCCACGCCGTGTTTTTGCCATTTTTGTGCTCCTTTTTTGGTCACTCATTTGGTCACTCAATTTCAAAAAAACGACGTAGCTGCGTGGCCCATTTTTGTCCATTTTCTTCCAGTATTTTCCAGGCAAAAAGAAAAAACCCTACAAAATCCAGCGAATTAACGTTGAATTTCGTAGGGTTTTCGAGTTGGGCCGGCCGGATTTGAACCGACGGATGGAGGAGTCAAAGTCCTCTGCCTTACCGCTTGGCGACGGCCCATTATAAAGAAAAGACCGCGCAGCGTGTATCACTGTACGGTCTTTGGTGGGGTGCCTAGAGAGATTCGAACTCTCGGCCTCCAGAGCCACAATCTGGCGCGCTAACCAACTGCGCCATAGGCACCATATAATGCGCCCGAAGGGACTCGAACCCCCGGCCCACTGCTTAGAAGGCAGTTGCTCTATCCAGCTGAGCTACGGGCGCATAGCGGTTCTTGCCCTGTCCATGGGGCACGCTGCGTATGATATTATAGCAATCATGGGCGCATTTGTCAACAACTTTTTTCAATTTTTTTCTGATATTTATTTCAGGCGTCCTATTTCTTTTGCAACGGCATCTCAAAGGTCCAGGTGGTGCCGGTGGCGTCGGTCACGATGGCGCGGTAGAAAGGCTGTCCATCGGCGTACAACCATTCATTGGGGCCATCGTCTTTATAAAAGGTACCGTTCCAGACGGCGTGCATCATGGTTTCCTCACCAGAGCTGTACCAGCCGTCTGCGGCCAGCTGGGCGGCGGCCAGCGGTTCGCCTTCCTCGCCCGTGCGCAGTTCCAGCGTTACATCGGCGATTTTCATCCAGTTAGGCACGGTCAGTTCCACTTCCACAGGGTAACAGCTCAATTGCAGGTACTTTTTATTGCCGCTGCGGTTGATGTAATAGCCGTAGTCCAGGTTGCCGCCTGTCCTGCCCCAGGCCAGCTCCGGCTCGGTCTGGGTGGCAGTAAAGTCCACGGTGCCCAGTTTTTCGTTGGCAGCGGCACCGTCGGCGGCCGTCCACTGTATGGTCAGGTCGTAGGTCTGGCCCACGGTAAACACCAGCTGCGCCTGGTAGATGTCTCCGGCCAGCACGTCCATATTGTGCAGCTCGGTGGTGTCGCCGTAGGTGACCGAGAGCCGTGCGGTCATGCCTGTGGTACTCTCACTGGGCGTGACCTGCACCAGCACAGGCATCCAGCTGCTTTGCACGTCCCTATGCAGTTTATCAACTGGTACCCAGCGCCATTCCAACACGGTGGATTTGCCTTGCCGCACGGCATCCTGCAATTCGTCCATGCGGGTGCTCAAATCGGCGGTCGTGCTGCTTAACTGGGATTGCAGCATGGCGTAGCTGTCGGTCAGGCTTTGCATTTTGCGCTGATACGCAAGGTTTTGCACCACCAGCAGCAGTACCACCACAACAGCCGCAGCGGCCCCCAGCAGGCCCCACAAGCGGCGGTGCTTGCGCTGCTCGGCATCGCGGGCGGCCAGCAGGTCACGCATGGCGTCCAGCGTGACCGCCGGGGCAGGGCTGGCGGCCTCGGTACCCAGCAGTGTGTCCACCGACACGCCCAACACCTGGGCGGCGGCCTGCAAGTTGTCCAGGCCGGGCAGGGCAGTGTCCTTCTCCCACTTGCCCAGCGCCTGGCGGCTGACGCCGATCTGTTCGGCCAGGGTCTCCTGGCTCAGGCCTTTGGCCTTGCGGGCAGCCTGCAAGTTTTGGCCCAGTGTCATGGCGGCCACCTCCTTTTTTCAACCATTGTAGCAGGCAGGGTGCAAAAAGTCCAGCAAGCGGGCTTGGCAAACCTGCAACCCAGGGTTACAACAGCAAAATTATGCATAGTATGGAGGGAAAGCGAGGGATGCCCTATGATGCTTTGCCGCCTGCTGGAAGATCTGGACTGCACCCTTGTGCAGGGCCGCAGCGACATCGAGGTGAACGCCATTTGCTGTGACTCCCGCTCTGTGACGCCCGGGTGCGTATTCGTCTGCCTGCCGGGGCAGCACACCGACGGCCGACGCTTTGCCCACGCGGCCGCGGCGGCCGGGGCGGCGGTGCTGGTGTTTGAGGACACACTTCCCAATTTTGAATTTTCCCGGTCCTGCAGCCCAGCGCTGGTGCAGGCGGAGCCGGGCAAGGCTCGCCGGGTGCTGGCGCTGATGGCATCGCGGCTGTATGGGTATCCCGCGCGGCGGATGACGATGATCGGCATCACGGGCACCAAGGGCAAGACGACCACCGCCCACCTGCTGGCAGCGGTGCTGACGGCAGCTGGGCGGCGGGTGGGGTGCATTGGCACCAACGGTGCGGTGTGGCCGGGACAGCGGCACACACTGGGTTACACCACCCCCGAAAGCTGCGATCTGCAGCATATTTTGCGCGACATGGCCGACGACGGCTGCGACGCCTGTGTGATGGAAGTTTCCAGCCTGGGGCTGAAGATGGACCGGGTAGGCGGCATTGAATTTGACGTAGGTGTGTTCACCAATTTGTCGCCGGACCACATCGGTCCCGGCGAGCATGCCAGCTATGCCGAGTACCGCGCCTGGAAAAGCGTGCTCTTCCGCCGCTGCAAAGTAGGCGTGGTGAACGCCGACGACCGGGAAACGCCCGCCATTTTGGAAGGCCACAACTGCCGGGTGGTACGATATGGCATCGCTGCGCCGGCGGATTGGCTGGCCCTGCCGGGGTTTACGCCGCGGCGCACGGCAGATGCGCTGGCTACCGATTTCACCGTGCGGCTGCCCGGCGGGCGGATGGCGGATTTCACCGTGCCGATGCCCGGGGCGTTCAGCGTACAGGACGCACTGGCAGCCCTTGCGTCGGCGGGCGTGCTGGGCGTGCCGGTGGCGGCTATGCAGGCCGGGCTGCGAGGCGCGGCAGTGCGGGGTCGGTGCGAGGTGGTCCCCTGCCCCGCGCCCTTTACGGTGGTGCTGGACTACGCCCACAACGCCGCGGCGGCAGAAAGCGTGCTGACAGCCCTGCGGGCGTACCATCCCCGGCGGCTGATCACAGTGTTCGGGTGCGGCGGCGGGCGAAGCCGTTTGCGGCGCACCGGCATGGGCGAAGCCTGCGCCCGCCTGGCCGATTTGTGCATCGTGACCGAGGACAACAGCCGGGGCGAACCGTTGGGAGATATTTTTGCTGACATCCGCGCCGGGATGGACCGGGTGCAGAACGGGGCAGCGTGCGTGGAGATCCCCAACCGCCGTGATGCGCTGCTGTACGCCCTGGGGCTTGGGCGTGAAGGGGATATTCTCGCGGTATTAGGCAAAGGGCATGAGACAACAATCGACCGCGACGGGAGAAAAGTCCCGTTTGAGGATGCTGCAGTGGTGAGAGAGTACATGGAGCGGGTAAAGTAAGCGCAAATAAAAAAGCTCCCCTTGGGGGGAGCATTTAATGCAGGAAGGGTGGATTTTCCCCTACTTCGCCATCAACAGCATGCCAAGCACCAGCAGGTGCGCGGGGTAGAACGCGTAGGCGGCGTGTTGCAGGGCCTTGTTTTTGCGGCCGTGCTGGCCGTTATAGAGCCAGATAAACGGCAGTGCCAGCAGGGCGAAGCACTCCTGCTGGATCTCAAAGGGGCCGACCAGATACACCTGGCCGATGAGCATGTACTGGCTGACCACGAACAGTCCCACTGCCTGGGCGAGGCAGCTGCGCCAGCCGCCCCCGCGGGTGAGCCGGAACAGCAGGATGATGACGACTCCCGCTGTGCCGTAATCCGTCAGCAGCAGGCCGGGCAGCAGTAAGGCCGCCAGCAGACCCAACAGGGGCGGCAGTTTTTCCGGCAGAGTGGGTGCGGTACGGCAGCGATCGGCGCAATGGCAGGCCCACAGCCCGGCCAGCAGCGTCCAGGCCACGTTCTGGTGCCAGGGGTAAAAGTACGTGCCGCCCGCCACCATATCAAAAGGCACCTCGGACACGACAGCCAGTAGCAGCAGCCGCTTGGCGTAGGCGCGCAGGTCATGGGTGTGGGTGTACCCCTGGGCCAGCTCGAAGGCAAAGATGGGGAACGCGATACGCCCCACGCAGGTCATCCATTCCCGGCCGGGCACGATGGTGGCCCACATGTGGTCCAGCAGCATGCAGAACAGGGCGACAGCCTTGAGCTGGTTGGCGGTAAAAAAGCGGCGGTTGGGCATGGGAGTCTCCTTTAAATTTATAACAACACACGGGCGGATGGGTAATGTGTCCGCGGGCGGATGCAAGCATCGGCCCCCACAGGGTGAATGTGTTCTTTATTATAGCACACCACCCGTCTGCGGGGCAAATTTATACGCCCGTGCCCGTGTGTTTTTTCCAAAAAAGACGGTTGACAAAGCATCTCTCGGTCGATATACTCGGGGTACAAACAGCCATGCTGTGCAAAGTTTACGGCATCGGCCAACGTAAAAAAGGAGGGGATCGCTATGAAACACTGCCCGCACTGCAATTCGCCTATCACCCAGCCCGACCGCAAGACCTGCCCGGTCTGCGGCAATCCGCTGTCCGGCCCAACCGGCGCGGCACGGCGCGGGCTGCCCCCATGGGTGCCCGTGGTGCTGCTTTGCGCCGTGGCGGTGGTGGTCGTGTACTTTGCCCTGCACAAGCCCGTCACCCTGCCCGCAGACATTCAGGTCCCGGCCGAGACCACACCGGAATCCGCCGGGCTGGTGCTGGACGAAGCCGACCGTTTTTATCTGGACAACCTGCCCACCAACATCACCTTTACGCTGACGGTTGACGGTGCAGAGCAGCCACACGGCACCAGCGACACCGGCCGCTACTACATGGCCCGCAGTGCCCTGACCCGCACCGACACCCTGCTGCGGGTGGTTTCGCCCGAGGGGGACGGCTACCGCACGGCGCTGGCGCTGGTGTCCAAGCCCAGCAACGAGAACGCCGCCTTTGGCACCTTTGTGCCATGTGAGGCTGACGGCTACGCCAAGCCCGATGAGGAATATCTGGACGCCATGCTGACGGTGTACTACCGCGCCTACCTGCGTGCCGCCAACGCTGCCGACCCCGCCGAGCTGCGCTATGTGACCGAGCTGCACAGCCAGAGCCTGTCCGACGGCATCAAGAGCGGAGCCACCGGCGCAGTGACCTTTACGCTGGACAAGTCCGACATGGTGTGCGATACCGAACACATTGCGTACGGCGACAACACCGTGACCGTGAACGCCGCCGCCAGCTACGAGGCCGTGAACGACACCACCGGCGAGGCAGAGGCCGCCACGGATTACTACACCATCCAGGCCGTATGGCAGGATGGCATGTGGCTGGTGGACCGGAGCTGGATGATTTCGGAAAGCGATTACCAGAACGGCGTGTTTGGAAATCAGTAACTCATCGCATGGCTGCTGTAGGGGCGGATGCAAGCATCGACCCCTACATATGGCATTCGCATTTTTACCCACAAGCTAAAACAAGCGGCAGAGTTTTTACGCTCTGCCGCTTGTTTTATGTCATTATAAAAATTTACTCGGCATCCTCGGTGGTGACTTTGTCGGTCTTTCCTTCGCCGTCCAGGGCTTCCTCCAGAGTGTGCCAGGCCAGCACCGCGCATTTTACGCGGGCGGGCACGTGGGCGATGCCCTGCAGGGCGGCCACGTCCTCAAGATCGTCCAGTTCTTCGGGGGTGATCTTGCCCTTGATCATCTGGAAATAGAGGGAGATCAGGCGGCGGGCATCCTCGACCGTGCGGCCTTTGACCAGGTCGATCATCAGCGAAGCCGATGCCTGGGAGATGGCGCATCCGCTGCCGATGAAGCCGGCGTCCTCGATCTTGCCATCCTTCACCCGCAGCTGCAGGGTGATGTCATCGCCGCAGCTGGGGTTGACGCCCTCCAGGCTGTGGGTGGCACCCGGCACGGGGTGGCGGTTTTCTTTGCTGCGGCTGTTCTCGGTAATGATCTGGGTATACAGTTCGTTCAGGTTCACAGGCCCATCACCTTTCGTACATTTTCAAGATTTTCCAGCAGGGCATCCACATCCTCGGCGGTGTTGTAGATTGCCACGCTGGCGCGGCAGCAGCTGCCGATGCCCAGGTACTCCATCAAAGGCTGGGCGCAGTGGTGACCGGCGCGCACGGCTACGCCGCCCGCATCCAGAATGGTCGCCACATCGTGGGGATGCACATCGTTGACGTTGAAGCTGACGACGCCGTAGCGGCCATCGGCCACCGGCTCGCCGTAAACGGTCAGCCAGGGCATGGCACGCATGCCGGACAGCATACGGTTCAGCAGCATATACTCGTGGGCTTCCATAGCCTCCCAGCCGATGTTGTTCATATACTCGATGGCGGCGGCAAAGCCGACCTCGCCGCCGACGTTGCGGGTACCGGCCTCGAACTTGCGGGGGCCTTCGGCCCAGGTGGCCTTGTGCTCATGCACAGCGCCGATCATATCGCCGCCGCTCAGGAACGGGGGCATCTTCTCCAGCAGCTCGGCGCGGGCGTACAGGGCGCCCATGCCCATGGGGGCGTACAGCTTGTGAGCGGAGCAGGCTGCGAAATCCACGTCCAGCTTCTTCACGTCTACGGGGGTGTGGGGTGCGCTCTGGGCGCAGTCCAGCACCACCACAGCGCCCACGGCGTGGGCGCGCTTGACGATCTCCTCCACGGGGGCGCGCAGGCCCAGCACATTGGAGACCATTGCAATGCCGACCAGCTTGGTCTTGGCGGTAATTTTCTTATCCAGTTCGTCCAGCGTCAGGCGGCCGTCCTTACCGGGGTACATATACACCAGCTTTGCGCCGGTGGCTTCGGCCACGCGCTGCCAGGGCACCAGGTTGGAGTGATGCTCAGCCACCGAGATGACGATTTCATCGCCCTCATGCAGAAAGTGCATGCCGTAGCTGTAGGCCACCAGGTTCAGCGCCTCGGTGGTGTTCTGGGTAAAGACGATCTCGTCATCCTCGGCGTTAAAGAACTTGGCTACGGTATGGCGAGCACCCTCGTGGGCGTCGGTGGCACGCATGGCCAGCTCGTACACGCCGCGATGGGGGTTGGCGTTATCCTTATTATAGTAGTTCACCACGGCGTCCAGCACCTGCTTGGGGTGCTGGGTGGTGGCGGCACTGTCCAGATAAACCAGGCGGTTGCCGTTTTCATCGGCCGCCAGGATCGGGAAATCAGCCGTCCAGTTGTTCATCATCAAGCCTCCGTGCAACAGTTTCGCGCACCTCGGTGCGCAGCTCTTCCAGCGGGATCTTCTCAATAGCCGGGGCAAAGCGGGCGTCCACCATCAGGCGGCGCGCCTGGCTCTCGCTCAGGCCGCGGGAACGCAGGTAGTAGAGTTTGCCCTCATCCAGACGTCCCACGCTGGCGGCGTGCTGGCCCTCTACTTCCTCCTCACCGCACAGGATCAGCGGGGCGGTACGGTTGCGAGCCGTGGGGCTGAACAGCAGCACGTCCTCGCTCTCGTGGCCGACACCGCGCTTGGCGCCGCGGCGGAAATCCACCGTACCGCGCAGGATCTTGTCGGCATTACCGGTCAGGACACCGGCGGTGTGCATCTCGCACAGGGTATCTTTGCCGATCTGGACGGAGACATCGTTGTAATCCAGCACGTCATTGTCGCGTCCGAAGTAGACGGCGTCCAGGTCGTACTCGCTCTTGTTGTGGTCCTGCAACGTGCGGGTGCCGCAGACGGAGACCTTGCCGCCCAGCTCGATGCGCACCTGCTCCACCCGGGAACTGGCGGCCTGCTGGATGGCAACAGCGCCCCAGCGGCGGGCGTTGTTGCCCAGCAGCTGCACCTGTACCAGTTTCACGTGGGCGCCCTCGGCGGCGTTGATGCGCACGAGAGAAGCGGCCACGCCGTCCTCGGCATCGCCGCGCAGCACCTGCACGACGGTCAGGCTGCTGTCCTTGGCGGCGTCGATGTTCAGGCAGCTCAGCGCGCAGGGGTGGGCCTCGTCCAGCTTTACCTCAAAGACGGCGGGCGTCTCGATGGCAGCACCCTCGCCCACGGCGAGATGCTCTTTCACGTTGGCGTTAGCGGCCAGGAAGGCATCGGCGGCGACGCCCATTCCGGACTCGGTAAAGGTCTCGAAGATTTCAGTCTCCGGGCCGTTGGTGCGGATGCCCGCAGGCACGGCGGCGGTGGCAGCGGCAGTGCCCCAGCCATTGGCGGGGACCTGTGGCAGGGCGGCCTTATCCGGGGCAAAGTTTACGCCCAGGTGGTTCCAGGTAGGAACCGGCAGGCGGTTCATGTTCATATTCATGCTATGCTCTTCCCCTCTCAGCCAATGCTGCCCTTCATCTCAAGATGGATGAGGTTGTTCATTTCCACGGCGTATTCCAGCGGCAGTTCCTTGGCGATAGGCTCGGCAAAGCCGCCAACGATCAGCGCCCGGGCGTCCTCCTCGGAGATGCCGCGGCTCATCAGGTAGAAGATGGCATCCTCGCTGATGCGGCCGATCTTGGCCTCGTGGCCCACGTCCACGGCGTCGCAGCGGATGTCCATTTCTGGGATGGTATCGGAGCGGCTGCGGTCGTCCAGCATCAGGGATTCGCAGCTGACGCTGGACTTGCTGCCCTCGGCCCCCGGCAGCACCACGACAGACGAACGGAAGTTGGAGATGCCGCCGTCGCGGGCGATGCTCTTGGTGGAAATGTGGCTGGTGGTGTGGGGGGCAGCGTGGACGACCTTTGCACCGGTATCCAGGTCCTGGCCCGCACCGGCGAAGGTGATGCCGGTGAACTCCATGCGGGCGCCCTCACCCTGTAGGATGCTCATCGGGTAGAGGCAGCTAGTGTGGCTGCCGAAGGAGCCGGAGACCCACTCAATGGTGCCGCCCTTTTCCACCTTGGCGCGCTTGGTGTTCAGGTTGTACATGTTCTTGGACCAGTTCTCGATGGTGGAGTAGCGCACGCGGGCGCCCTCGCCGACGAAGATCTCCACGCAGCCTGCGTGGAGGTTGGCCACGTTGTATTTGGGGGCCGAGCAGCCCTCGATGAAGTGCAGGTACGCGCCCTTATCCACGATGATGAGGGTATGCTCAAACTGGCCTGCGCCGGGGGCGTTCAGGCGGAAGTAGGACTGCAGCGGAATCTCCACATGCACGCCCGCCGGGACGTAGACGAAGGAGCCTCCGCTCCACACAGCGCCGTGCAGGGCCGCGAACTTATGGTCGGTGGGCGGCACCAGCTTCATGAAATGCTTACGCACCATCTCGGCATAGGGGCCGGTCAGTGCGCTTTCCATATCGGTATACACAACGCCCTGGGCGGCCACTTCGGCCTTGACGTTGTGGTAGACGACCTCGGAGTCATATTGGGCTCCGACACCGGCCAGGCTGGCACGCTCGGCCTGGGGGATACCCAGACGTTCAAAGGTGTTCTTGATGTCGTCGGGCACTTCGCTCCACTTGCCGCGCATCTCGGTATTGGGGCGCACGTAGGTGACGATATTGCTCATGTCCAGGCCGGCGATGGAGGGGCCCCAGCTCTGCACCGGCATCTTGTTGTAGGTTTCCAGTGCTTTCAGGCGGAAGATGCGCATCCATTCCGGGTCGTGCTTTTCCTCACTGATCTTTTCCACGATCTCCGGCGTCAGGCCGGAGCTGACCTCGAACGCCGCGTTGGCCGCATCTTTGATGTCGTAAATGCTGCGGTCTACTTCGGCGACGTCGGTCTTTTCAGTTTCAAAGGCTCTCATTTGGCTTCGTCCTCCTTCAGGGCGGCAAAGCCTTCCTCGATGATCTCGCTCACCAGTTCGCCGTTGCCGGTGCGCACGATGCGGGCGTCGTCCAGCACGTGGACGTAGTCGACCTGCAGGCCTTCCAGAATTTTGGCGTTGTGGGTGATGATGATGAGGGCGTTGGTGTCGTTGTGGTAAGACTTGATGCCGTTGGCCACGGTCTTGACGGCGTCGACGTCCAGGCCGGAGTCGGTCTCGTCCAGCAGGGCCAAAGCGGGCTTGAGCATCAGCAGCTGCAGGATCTCCGCCTTCTTCTTCTCGCCGCCGGAGAAGCCGACGTTGAGGTAACGGTCGGCGTAGGCGGGATCCATGTTCAGAGCTTCCATCTGGGCGGCCAGCTCGTGGCGGAACTTCATGACCTTGACGGGCTTACCGGTAACGGCAGCCTGCGCAGTGCGCAGGAAGCTTTCCAGCGTGATGCCGGGGATTTCCTCCGGCGTCTGGAAGGACAGGAACATACCGGCGCGGGCGCGGACATCGGCGGTCTCGTGGGTGATGTCCTGGCCGCGGAAGATGATCTGGCCGCGGGTAACGTTGTAACGGGGATCGCCCATCAGGGCGCTCATCAAAGTGGACTTGCCGGCGCCGTTGTGGCCCATCAGAACGTGGGTCTCGCCAGGGTTCACAGTAAGGTTCAAACCGTCGAGAAGGACTTTGTTTTCCTCACCGACAGTGACCTGTAAATCTTTAACTTCCAGCAGCGGGCTGCTCATGGAAAAACACCTCCAAGTGAATCACCGGGGAAAAATGCCCCCGGCAGGCAGTATTTGCTCTACTCATGTATACTATACCATTTTTATAGGGATTGCAAGTTCTGAAACAGGAAAGTCACACACTTCGTCAATATCATACAAAAATAGTTGGGATTCATCGGTCGGTTTTTGTACACTAACCGGAGCACAGTATGCTTTACACAGCGGTTGTAGGGGCCGATGCAAGTATCGGCCCCTACAAGCAAGTTAAAAATAGCTGCCACTTAAGAGGCTCCCTCTGCGAGACAGACTCCCCCGATACGGGGGAGGTGGCACGAAGTGCCAGAGGGGGAGCGCTGTCAGCAAAGCTGACTGAGGGAGAGACATTTTCATAAAATGCCGCTAGGTAAGGTCTCTCCCCCACCCGCTTCGCGGGAGTCCCCTCGCAGAGGGGGCCTTTCCGCAGTTGCAAAACTTTCTCAACCACCTTGCGAAATCCTTTCGGGTGGGGTACAATAGAAATATCCGTAAACCTATCCCCTGCCCCAATTACGGGCAGCATATTATAATAGTAAGGAGGGCATATCACCCTATGTCTACTGCCAAAGAGAAATTTGAGCTGGCCCGGCAGCGCTATGCCGCCACCTTTGAGCGCCACCTGGATAACGGTGTGGAATTCATCAGCGATAACGTCTATATCGAGCCGGAGGTCATCATCACCCCCGGCACGGTCATCCTGCCCGGGTGCATCCTGCGCGGCAAGACCGTGATTGCCGAGAACTGCGTTATCGGCCCCAACACCCTGCTGGAGGATACCATCGTCGAGGCCGGCACCACCATCAACGCCAGCCAGTGCTATGAGAGCCACATCGGTCCCAACAACAAGATCGGTCCCTTCACCCATGTGCGCACTGGCACCAAGACCGCCGAGGGCTGCCACCTGGGCGCTTACGTCGAGACCAAGAACGCCGACTTTGCCGAGGGCAACACCGTCAGCCATCTGACCTACATCGGCGATGCCACCGTGGGCAAGTACTGCAACTTTGGCTGCGGCACCGTCACCTGCAACTACGACGGCGAGGGCAAGTACCACACCACCATCGGCGACTATGCCTTCATCGGCTGCAACACCAACCTGGTGGCCCCCGTCACCGTGGGCGACCATGCCTTCACCGCCGCCGGTTCCACCATCGGCCACGATGTGCCCGCCGGTGCCCTGAGCATCGAGCGCGCCAAGCAGACCGAGATCGACAACTGGGGCGAGAACAAGCTGCAAAAGTACATCGCAAAAAAGCAGAAATTGGAAGCCGACAAAAGGAACAAGTAAAGGAATTAAAATGTTAGGAATGACCTCCGGGGCAGACTGGCTGATTGCCGGGCTGGGCAACCCTGAACCGAAATATGATGGCACCCGCCACAACGCCGGGTTTGAGGCGCTGGATTATCTGGCTGCGCAGTGGCACTGCGACATTGCCAAAGCCAAGTGGCAGGGCCTGTACGGCACCGCCCAGGTGGGCGACCACAAGGTCGTACTGCTGAAGCCGCTGACCTATATGAACCTGAGCGGCCAGAGCATTGCCCCCGCTGCCAACTTTTATAAGATCCCCGCCGACCACGTCATCGTACTGTGCGACGACATCACCCAGGAGCCGGGCCACCTGCGTATCCGACCCCACGGCTCGGCGGGCGGCCATAACGGGCTGAAAAGCATCATTGCCAGCCTGGGCACCGAGAATTTCAGGCGCATCCGCATTGGCA
>ERZ1034976.1517-NODE-1517-length-17704-cov-57.902204_pt1 | contig 17704 bp, 15 predicted proteins | sample MGYA00520623_ERZ1034976 | MGnify/ENA primary metagenome ERZ1034976 (study PRJEB33766, sample SAMN09781774) | gut metagenome | biome: gut microbiome | host: Homo sapiens | place: Madagascar | study: EMG produced TPA metagenomics assembly of the PRJNA485056 data... | reverse complement strand
CAAGCAGAAATGGAAAAACAGAGAGAAGCACAAGAAGCCCATGAGCGACAAAGAGAAAATGCTGCGTTGGCGGAACTGAACAAGGCACTTGCCGAAACAAGGCTGAAGGGACAGCAAGGCACACAAGCGAACAGCTCGATTTCTTCTGCCACCTCTCCTACCGACTCGCAAGACTCAGCCAAGGGCGGTATCAACATTGAGGGCAAAATCAAGGTGAATGAGAATGCTCGAAAGGAAGCAGACGAGAATGACAAGCCAAGTGAGGTGGTGAAAAAGGTGAAGACATCATCGGATTATTTCAATACCTTGGCAGTGAACGAGAAAGAACCTACACTCATCAAGGCTATCATTGACGAGAATGTGAAAGCCGTGGATGGAAGCCGTGTGCGCTTGCGACTGCTCGATGATGTGGAAATCGGTGAGATGATAGTGAAGAAAGGCGCATACCTGTATGCCACCATGAGCGGTTTCAGTTCGCAACGAGTGAAAGGCACGGTGAAAAGCGTGCTGGTGGACGACGAGATAGTGAAAATCAACCTGTCACTCTATGACACCGACGGCATGGAAGGCCTGTATGTGCCAAGCAGCCAGTTCCGCGAGACCACCAAGGATGTGGCAAGCGGAGCCGTGACCGGCAATGTGGATATGAACACCACCAATACAGGCAGCAGTTTTTCGCAGTGGGGCATGCAGACCATGCAGAATGCCTATCAGAAAACAAGCAATGCCATAGGCAAGGCTATCAAGAAGAACAAGGTGAAACTGAAATATGGCACCTTTGTGTATCTGATCAATTCTCGTGCCAACGAGAGCAGAGGAAAATAGTTTTTCCTTTGCCGAGTGCAGCCGAGAATCAGCGAAGCTAACAGCAAAGACACCAAGAGCAAGTAAACATTAAACATCCAAAGAATACGAATATGAATATCAAGAAGACCATTGGCGCACTGATGATGTGTGCGATAAGTGCCACCCCGATGATGGCACAACAGACCTGTGCGGAGAGCTATCAGCCCTGCACCTACCAGGAGATGGAGCAGTTGACCGTGAACGAGCAAGTGACTACGGTCATTACGGCAAGCGAACCCATCCGCTTTGTGGATATATCCACCGACAAGATAGCAGGAGACCAACCCATCAACAATACCGTGCGCTTGAAGCCCAAGGAGGGACTGCATGAAGATGGTGAAGTGCTTGCCATCGTGACCATTGTGACAGAACGCTATCGCACCCAGTATGCGCTACTCTATACCACCAGACTGCAAGAGGCAGTGACGGATAAGGAGATACAACAGATAGAAAAGAATGCCTATAACAATCCTGCGGTCACATTGTCCTCTACGGATATGGCTCGTTATGCTCGTCAGATTTGGAGTTCGGAAGCCCATGTGAACAATGTGAAGACCAAAGCCCATAAAATGGTGATGCGACTGAATAACATCTATTCGTCTGGTGACTATTTCTTCCTGGACTTCTCGGTGGAGAACAAGACAGACATACCGTTTGACATAGACCAAATACGATTGAAGCTGACGGACAAGAAGACCACAAAGGCAACCAACTCACAGATGGTAGAGTTGCATCCAGTCTTCACGTTGGAGCAGACCAAGCGTTTCCGCTATGGCTACCGCAATGTGATAGTCATTCGGAAAATGACATTCCCGAATGACAAGCAATTAACCATCGAAATGACGGAGAACCAAATCAGCGGTCGCACCATCTCTTTGAAAGTGAACTATAGCGATGTGCTGTCAGCCGACTCATTCAATCCGATTTTTCTAAAATAGCAATCATATCCAATGGAAGAAAGCAAGGAGTTACAAGGATTTTACAAGATATTCAGGGCGGTCATCTACATATCCGTGTTGATGGAGTTCTTTGAGTATGCCATAGACCCAAGGGCGATAGACGGCTTTGGCGGTGTGGTGTGTGACCTGCACGACCGCATCAAGCAGTGGTTTATCTACCATGACGGGAACCTGGTGTATAGCAAGGTGGTGACATTCCTCTTGGTGTGCATCACCTGTGTTGGCACGAGAAACAAGAAACACTTGGAATTTGATGCCCGAAGGCAGGTGCTGTACCCACTGGTGAGTGGCGTGGGACTGCTGGTATTGTCCGTGTGGCTCTTCGGCTATGCGATGGACACTCGTCTCTATACCCTAAGATTGAACACCATCCTATATATGGTGGCAACCGTCAGCGGAACCGTATTGGTGCATGTAGCCTTGGATAATATATCGAAGTTCTTGAAGGAAGGACTGATGAAAGACCGTTTTAATTTTGAGAACGAGAGTTTCGAGCAGTGCCAGAAGGAGGAATACAACAAATACAGCGTGAATATCCCCATGCGCTACTACTATAAGGGCAAGTTCCGCAAGGGATGGGTGAACATCGTGAACCCTTTCCGAGGCACCTGGGTAGTGGGCACACCGGGTAGCGGTAAGACATTCTCCATCATCGAACCGTTCATTCGACAGCACAGTGCAAAAGGCTTTGCCATGGTCGTTTATGATTACAAGTTTCCGACCTTGGCAACCAAGCTGTACTACCACTACAAGAAGAACCAACAGTTGGGAAAACTGCCAGAAGGCTGTAAGTTCAACATCATCAACTTCGTGGATGTGGAATACTCCAAGCGAGTGAATCCGATACAGCAGAAGTATATCAATAACTTGGCAGCAGCGAGCGAGACCGCAGAGACATTACTTGAATCCCTGCAAAAAGGAAAGAAGGAAGGCGGTGGCGGTAGCGACCAGTTCTTCCAGACCTCAGCCGTCAACTTCCTCGCCGCCTGTATCTACTTCTTCATCAACTATGGCAAGGAACCATACGACAAGGACGGCAAGATGCTGATAGCAGAGAAAGTACTTGATCCGAAGACCATGCAGATGAAGCCAACAGGAAAGGTGTTTAACCATGCAGGAGAAGAAGTGGAGCCAGCCTATTGGTTGGGCAAGTATAGCGACATGCCCCATATTCTGAGTTTCCTGAATGAGAGTTACCAGACCATCTTCAATGTACTGGAAACCGACAATGAGGTAGCCCCATTGCTCGGTCCATTCCAGACCGCCTTGAAGAACAAGGCAATGGAGCAGTTGGAGGGTATGATAGGTACCCTGCGTGTCTATACCTCACGCCTTGCCACCAAGGAAAGCTATTGGATATTTCATAAGGACGGAGATGACTTCGACCTGAAAGTCAGTGACCCGAAGAATCCAAGCTATCTGCTGATTGCCAACGACCCAGAGATGGAGAGCATCATCGGAGCATTGAACGCCCTCATCCTCAACCGACTGGTGACACGAGTGAATACAGGGCAAGGCAAGAACATCCCAGTGAGCATCATTGTGGACGAGTTGCCTACACTCTATTTCCATAAGATTGATCGACTGATAGGTACAGCCCGAAGCAACAAGGTGAGCGTAGCCTTGGGATTCCAGGAACTGCCCCAGTTGGAAGCCGATTACGGAAAGGTGGGTATGCAGAAGATTATCACCACCGTAGGCAATGTGGTGAGCGGTTCGGCACGAAGCAAGGAAACACTGGAATGGCTATCCTCCGACATCTTCGGCAAGGTGGTACAGCTGAAGAAAGGCGTGACCATCGATAGAGACAAGACGAGCATCAACCTGAATGAGAATATGGACAGTCTTGTGCCAGCCAGTAAAATCTCGGACATGCCGACAGGATGGATCTGCGGACAGACCGCAAGAGACTTTGTGGCGACCAAGACAGGCATGAATGGCAGTATGAACATACAGGAGAGCGATGAGTTCAAGACCAGTAAGTTCTATTGCAAGACCGACTTCAATATGGCAGACATCAAAAAGGAGGAAAGCGAGTATATGCCACTGCCCAAGTTCTACACCTTCAAGAGCCGTGATGAGCGAGAGCGCATCCTCTATAAGAACTTCGTGCAAGTCGGTGAGGACGTGAAAGCCATGATAGCAGAGATATTCAATAAGAAGAATGCCAAGTGACAATACATCAAAGTAAAACAAAACGAGATTCATGACAGGAAAGATACGGACATACATCATTCTAGCACTCTTGCTGCTGTGCCAGAATATCATGGCACAGAACAAGACACCCATAACAGATAGCCCAAGCCAAAACGACTTGGGCATCTTTACATTACCACCTTTTGAACGAGCCGTGCGGTGCATCAAGTATTATGAGGGGTGGCACGACATCAAGCGCAACTATCCCTATATTGGGTGGGGACACCGGATATTGCCATACGAAAAATTCATGAAGAATCTCACCTTTCAACAGGCAGACTCACTATTGCGTTCTGACCTGAGAAAACTCTGTAACCTATTCAGAAAGTGCGGTAGAGACTCATTAGTCCTTGCCGTACTTGCCTATAATGTCGGTCCCTATAAGATATTAGGGAATGGAAAGTTCCCCAAGAGCCGACTCCTGCAGAAAATAGAGCAAGGCGAAAGAAACATACGTAGGGAATATCTTGACTTTTGCAGATACCAAAGACGCAAGATAGCCTCTATCCATAGGAGGAGACAGACAGAGCTGCTATTGCTATACAAGCCATAGAAGCTACAACGACGAAGTGTTCCCAAATAGCTATTGATATACAACTACATTCTTGCCATACCGTTGCTTACATATATATATTAAGGTGTAAATAACCAAAAAGCAACATTGTTCACAAATAAAAAGTTAGTATTATGGCAACAGTAAAAGTAAAATTCAGAGCATCCTCAGTGCCAGGAAAGGAAGGCACATTGTATTATCACCTCATCCACCAGCGCAGCCTGCGCTGGATTAGTACCGACTATCATGTCTTTCCAGACGAGTGGAACAACAAGAAGTCGGTTATCATTGTTTCTAACCGCAACAACCGACAGGCACATCTGCTGCTCATCCAGTCACAGATAGATTGGGAGATGAAGCAGATGCAGCGTATCATCCGTGATAAGGATGCAGAAGGCATCCCTTATACCATTGACAACATAGCCAAAGGGATACAGCAGCTGCCACCCTGCCAGAGCGTTTTTACTTTTTTCCGTCAGCAGATAGCCAAGAAGGAGCAGATGCAGTGCATCGGCACCAAGAACAATTATGCCAATGCAGCCAACCGATTTATGGAATTTCGTGGCAATGAAGACCTGGCCTTCTCACAAATGACAAGCGAGATGATAGAAATGTATCAAGCATGGCTATGGAATAGAGGTGTCGGTCAAAACACCGTATCCTTCTATCTGCGAACCCTGCGCACCATTTACAATAAAGCAGTGGAAGTAGGCCATGCGCCAGCCAAGGACATCTTCGCTCGTGTACAGACAGGCAACGTGCGAACCGCCAAACGAGCCATTACTGTAAAGGATATTCGCAAGATAGAAAAGTTGGACTTGCCAAGAGGATCATCCCTTGACAAGGCACGAGACCTATTCCTGCTCAGCTTCTATCTGCGAGGCATGGCATTCGTAGATATGGCATTCTTGAAAAAGAGCGACTTGAAATGTGGTTTGGTGAGTTATAACCGTCGCAAGACCCACCAAAATATCAATATCGAGTGGATGAAACCGATGCAAGCCATCATCGACAAATATGCCGAGCAAACCAGGGATTCACCCTATATGCTACCTATCCTGACAGGAAAAGAGGCTACACCCTATTCTGCATACAGAAAGGTCGAGCACAACACCAACTACAATCTGAAGAATATCGGAAAGATGATAGGCTTGAAGATACCGCTAACCACCTACGTGGCACGCCACACGTGGGCAAGCGTAGCCTTACACATGAACATACCGGTAGCCACCATCAGCGAGGGCATGGGACACAATTCCTACAAGACAACACAAATCTATCTGGAGTCAATAGACGTAGCAACCATCAATGAGGCCAATAAGAAAATCATCCAACAGGTGATTACTGCCCGTTTTTAGAGCAAAAAACGGTGAATACGCTAGCATAGAAAAGAGTTATCAGAACAGGTTATTGCTTTTAGACCTATTCTGATAACTCTTTTTTTATATATAAGAAAAGTGTACCCTTTGTAAAGGAACTATCGTAAATTCACCCGCAAAACCACTTTGTGGAAATGTTTAGCAAACTTCGCTCATTCTTATTAGGAATGATATAATTAATTGCAAAAATACTAATTTTCCCTGAATTATCTGTCAAATTTTATCATTTTTTGTATGCAGTTCCCAAAATATACTACAAATGTTTAGCTAATCGGCATTATATGCTTCCTCTAAATTGCGGATTTTCGTTTGTTTCCGAATGCTTTGCCCATTCCTAATAAGAATGAGCAACGAATGTAAAATAAATAAGCATGTGCAAGATTATATCGACTAATGCTCATAAGATATTAAGATTATGCATAATTACATAAAAGTAGCTAGGCTTCCTCAATCATCATGTATGGTTGTAGCCAAGAACATAAAGTAGAAAGAGAAAATGACGCAGGACTGCTTGAATTCACCTTCTACAGCCGACGTAAGCAAGCGCTTACCAAAGGGCATCAACATTACTGGGGCTGATAAAAAATCGGATCCAGGTATAGAAGGAATGCCTTGGGGGTATCTGTTTATCCATAACAAGACAGCCCAGGTTTTTGAAAGAAAAATGAAAGCCTATAATAAGGCAAATCCAGAATCTTCCCATGCATGTTTTATCCATCGTTCTTTTACATACAGACAAAAGAACGAGAACGGAGGAGTAAAGAAAGAATTGAAGCCAACCATTAGCGGACTTGTATTTTTGCAGGGCGAAACTGGCGACTTGCAAGATTTTCTAAGAGCGCATTACCCACAATATCATTTAGTAAATGACAGAAGCAAGGGTGAGCCTGCATCTATTAGCGACAAGGTGATGCAACCTTTTATGACAGTCTTGAAAGAAAATCCGGAGAGAGTGACCTTTCTTAGAGACCCATTCGAGAAATTTGCCAAAGACCATGTAAAACTACGTGTGAAAACAGGCATTTTCAAAGGATGCGAGGGATACATCGTTCGTATCGACCGTGACCGTCAGCTCGTCTTTGACTTCGGAGGCTATGCTGTAGCCATTCGTGGATTACATAAAGAGGACTTTGCAGTTGTGGAAGAGTAAAAAAGACTTTGTGGAATATGACATAAAGTTCACAAAACACTTAAACGATTTGTTGAGATATGGAGATAGATAGAATATTCAAACAGATTCAAGACATTATTACAAATCCTACTCCACCTGTAATTGTTTTAGGGAGTGGAGCTTCCGTTTCTTATGGTATCGCTTCGATGTGGGAATTAGCAAAAATGCTAAAGACTTTTTTTACATCGAATGTTTATCCATCACAAGAATCTAATGAATGTGTAAAACGTTTTTTGGATTTTCTTAATAGTGGTAATGGATTGGAAGAGGCACTTCTGAAAGCCAAAGTAACGGAAGAAGTGGAAGTTGATATCGTGTACAATGTTTGGAATATGATTGTACACCAAGATGCCGAAGTTTATAAAAAAGCAATATCGGGTGAGAATATTGATTTGAAAGAACTATTTGATTTTCTTATTTATGGCAGAAAAGGGACAGAGCTAAATGTGGTATCAACCAATTATGACAAGATAGCCGAATATGCAGCAGCACAAAGCGCTGCCTACATCAATACCGGTTATGCTTCAAGTTATTTGGGAGTATTAAAGCAAAACTTAGACAGTTGTCCGACACAACTAAAAAATTCATACATAGGGAAAATCAATATTTGGAAAGTTCATGGTTCTTTGGACTGGTTCAAGAAGGACAACCAATCATATTGTTTTCCCAACTTGTTAGAATTGCCCACAGGCTATCAACCATGCATTATCACTCCAGGCAACAACAAATACGAAAAAACGCAGCAACCACCTCATCGCCAACTATTAACTAAAGTCGATGAGTGTTTTACAAAGGCAAGTGGTTTTTTATGTATTGGATACGGGTTTAACGATGAGCATGTACAGCCTGTTTTATTGGACAAAGCCTCAAAAAACAACCTCCCCATCCTCATTGTAACGAAAGATATTGGCACACCTATCCGAAGCAAAGTAATGGATGGTAAACACAACTATATTGCTATTTATAGTGATGGGGTAAATGGCTGTAAGATTGAAACGAAAGAAGGAGTTATTCCAATACCAGATAAAGAATATTGGAAGTTAAAAGAATTTTGTACAATCATAAAGTAGTAATATTATGGCAGACAAATCTTTATTAAACTATAAGCCAGATGAAAGCATTGGCTTAGTGAATGCTGTCGATACAGGTACTGCAACAGCTATGATAACTGATGACAAGTCTCTTTCTCAGTTACAAATCAACCAATTGCTGGCAATACATAGCCCTCGTCCAGGACGACATATAATAGCAATGATAGTCAAAATTTTCAGAAAGTCTGTCCTTGACGATTCTGTTGAAGATCGTGAGGATGAAGAAAATGATGATTTTCAAACAGTATCGCTTAACCAAATAAAAATTGTATTCATAGGAGAGTTCATTGATTGTGAAGGTACGAAGCACAACATTTTCAGACGAAATGTGAGCGCAGTTCCTTCTATAGATGCAGACTGCTACAAAATTGAAGGAGATAGACTAACAGCATTGATGCAATGTATATCATCGGATGCAGCAAGTGTTGCGAACCCATTGAGAATTGGTACATACACAATGGATGAAAAATCCTGTGCCTTTTTGGATGGAGACAGACTATTCCAACGACATGCTGCAATTGTAGGTTCTACTGGTAGTGGAAAGTCGTATAGTGTAGCACGTATTGTTGAACAAATGGCAGATTTGCCAAATGCAAATGCTATACTTTTTGACATACATGGAGAATACTCTACAGATTCTTTCAAAAAAGAAGGCATTGTTCATTATAGAATTGCAAATCCTTCAGATTTGGATGAGACAGATAAGTTGTCAAAAGGAATATTAATGATACCTTATTGGTTGCTAACCTATGAAGAAATGCAAGCTCTTCTACTTGACAGGAGTGACCAAAACGCACCAAACCAAGCAATGCTTTTATCGAAGGAGATTATTTCTCACAAGGAAGAAATCGTAAAAGACACAGACCTTTGTGGTAAGATAACTTTAGATAGTCCTATTCCGTATGATTTGCTATCAGTCTTGAAACACTTGACAGATTTAGACGAAGAGCGTGTGCCTGGTGCTAAACTAGGTACAGAAAAAGCAGGACCATTTAACGGAAAACTGACTCGTTTTAATCAAAGATTGCAAAATAAACTGGATGACAAACGAATGGGATTTATGTTTCATATGTCAGCGGAAGAACTCTCATCAGATTGGCTAACAGCCTTTTCTGCTAAATTGATGGGAAAAGATGATACTATTCAAAATAGAATAAAAGTAATAGACTTTTCCGAAGTGCCTTCTGATGTTCTTCCATTGGTAATCGGTCTTGTCGCAAGACTTGTCTTTACTATTCAGCAGTGGAGCGAAAGTGAGCAACGTCATCCGATAGCATTGCTTTGCGATGAAGCACATCTGTATGTTCAACAAATGGAGTCAAGAGATTCTGTTTCTGAAATTGGACTAAAGAGTTTTGAACGCATCGCAAAAGAAGGACGAAAATATGGTGTAGGTCTTGTGATAATTAGTCAACGACCATCAGAGGTAAACAGAACAGTGCTGAGCCAATGTAATAATTTCATTAGTTTACGTTTGACAAACATAGAAGACCAAAATGTCATTAAACGTTTGCTGCCTGACAACCTGGGCAATATTGCAGATAATTTGTCTTTGCTGGATATAGCAGAGGCCATAGTTGTTGGTGATGCAATTTTGTTACCTTCACGAATCAAGATTGACGAACCCAAAATTGCTCCTTCAAGTCAAACTGTTAAGTTCTGGCAGAAATGGAATGCCACAGAATTGCATCAGGACTTGAATGTTGCAGTATTGAATATGATAAAACAAAGTAAGGGATAAAAAATGCAGCAAGATACAAAAGCAAAGATGGATTTTTGGTTAAGCCAACATCCAGAATCAACACATCCATTGGATGAGAGACGTAAATTTAGTTTTGTACTAGAATTATACCAGAACGACGATAATGTACAATTTGAAGATTTGTATGAATCATTTCGTCATAGTCATCCAACTTATGATGAGCAATATTCAAGAGAATTGTGTGAAAAATGGGATATCGAAACTAAAACGTTTCGCAGAATATCTTTTAGATGAAAAGTAAGTATGAATATAATCAAAACGGATATTGAAGGCGTTCTCATTATAGAGCCACGCCTCTTCCGCGACTCTCGTGGCTACTTCTTCGAGAGCTTCAGCGAGCGAGAGTTTGAAGAGAAGGTTGCCCCAATCCTGGGACACAGTGTTCACTTCTGCCAAGACAACGAGTCTATGAGCAGCTATGGCGTGATGCGAGGCCTGCACTTCCAGCGCCCACCATATACCCAAAGCAAGTTGGTACGCTGCGTAAAGGGTAGAGTACTTGATGTAGCAGTTGATATCCGCAAAGGATCACCAACCTACGGCAAACATGTAGCCGTAGAGTTAACAGAAGACAACCATGTCCAGTTCTTCATTCCAAAGGGCTTTGCTCATGGTTTCGCCGTTCTCTCAGAAACAGCCGTCTTCCAGTACAAGTGTGATAACTTCTATCATCCAGAGGCAGATGGAGGCATCAGCATTCTTGATGATACCCTCGGCATCGATTGGAAGATCCCAACAGAACATGCCAACCTCTCAGAGAAAGATACAAAGCATGCAATGCTGAAAGACTTCGATTCTCCATTCGATATCCATGTAGATTTGTACGGACATGAATAACAGATAATACATGATAGTTTTACCTGATACAAAAACTTTTGATTCCAGCATACGCTTGGTGCAACTCGTAGGAGGTGTCACCAAAGTAAATATGCTAAAGGTGTGCGACAAACTCGACCTGTATGTTAGTCCGAACTTGAAGAAGGACGAGACGGCACGTCGAGTTGCACAGGAACTACTCAACAGCCCTATCGAGATATTGAGCAACCTCAACAAGCAAGAGTTGCAAATTATCGATGAGTTTGTTAAGGGCGGTGCCAATACCTATGTCGTTCGCAAGATGCGCAAGACTCAGTACAAGCTTCAGAAACTATATTTGGTTGCCACCTATTGTGATGAGGAAAAGCAGGAATGGCACATGCTCATGCCAGATGAACTCCGTGAAGTCTTGACTAAAGATTACAAGTTCTACCTCGACTTGGCTGAGAAAGGTCAGAAAGGGCCGACTGCAAAACAGCTCCGCATGATGGCGGCAATGAAGAGAATAATGGGAGAATGAATTTATGGATTTATTGAATATAGATGCAGAACAGGAGGAGCTTCTTGTCAAGAATGCAACTATCGTATTCGACACAAGCTCTATTGGTCAGTTGTATTATCTTACTGAGGAATCCAAGAAAACAATGGTTGATATATTGTGCTGTCTAAAAGATAGGCTTTGGATGCCAGCCCAAGTATTTTTGGAATATAGCAAGAATCGTGAAAAGTTGTTGAGAAATCCGGCAGACGAACAATATTCTACGCCTAAGTTCTCGCAAAATCAGCTTGTTGATGATTTGCAGGTGTTTGTCAAGAAGCATCGTGATAATCCTTACTTCCATCCACATTTTGACGATACACAACTTGCAGATATAGAAACAGAAACCAATAAGATAAAGGAATCTTACAAGCAAATTAAAGCCATTGTTAAAGAGCAAAACAAGAAGCGGAGAGAAGAAATAGAATCCATGATACATGACTATAGCCGTGATGTATTATGGCAAGTCTTTTCCTCTGTAACCAAAGGTGTTCCATTTACTTATCCAGAGGTGATGGAGATAGTAAGTGAAGGAAGATTTCGATACGAAAATTCTATTCCTCCAGGATATAAGGACGGAGAGAATGACAAGAAAAAAGGCTTTCAAGTATATGGAGATTTGATTGTATGGAAAGAGATTCTACGATATGCCAAGAAAGAAAAGAAACCAGTCCTCTTCATTTGTGACGATATGAAAGAGGATTTGTACAGGGATGCAAAGAAATTTCTTCCAAGATATGAGCTGATAAAGGAATTTACAGACATTACCCAACAGCAATGTTGGATTATCCCTTTGGGACGTTTCCTCGCATTGCTGGAACTTTATATAAAAGATAATACAATTCTACCATTTTATAATGGCTTAGAAGCCGTGAAGGATGCTTTAAATACAAAAGAACGGCTCAAACAAATTCATCAGAATCCCACGACAGAAGTCATTATAGTCAAATGTGCTCATTGTGGAGAGGTGTTTACGGTTGAGGGTGAAGATTTTTTCTATGACTGGGAAGTTGAAGGTTTCTCTGAACGAGAGATGGGAACGGAGATAGAACATACCAGTTATGAACTCGTATCATGTCCTCAATGTGATAGCGACATTGAGGTTGAACTGAAAGTTTGGGAATATCCTGAAGGACAATACGAAGCTGAGGACATTGAATGTGAAGAAGGTAAAATCTTGGAAAATCATTTAAGTCTTCGAGATCATATCACATTAATTGAGGAAAAAGAACAATGCCAACGTTGCGGTGCTTGGACAAAAGTTGGAGAAGACGGACTTTGTGAGTCATGCAGTAATTATTATGCTTATTGCGTAGATTAATATTTATTGTCATAGAGTTTGCTTACAACGCATATAATGAAAGAAACATTTATTCAGAATAATAATAAGCGAATAGCAAAGAATATGTAGCTTCTGTATTTCCGAATGTTCTTTATTGTGGTGTAAAATTTTAGATATGTCTTATGCATAATTACAACGACATTCAAATCATAATCATGGCCGGCGGCGTAGGCAGCCGCTTCTGGCCTATGTCAACCCCCGATTACCCAAAGCAGTTCATTGATGTGATGGGTGTCGGCCGCTCCCTCATCCAATTGACAGTAGATAGATTGAAGCCAATCTGTCCTGTTGAAAACATGTGGGTAGTGACAAACGAGAAATACATTCGTATAGTCAAGGAGCAAATCCCTGACATGCCAGTAGATAACATATTAGCAGAGCCGGAGGCTCGTAATACCGCTCCATGTATTGCTTATGCCTGTTGGAAGATCCAAAAGAAGCATCCTAATGCTAACATCGTGGTGACACCATCTGATGCTTTGGTCATTAATACCTCGGAGTATCAGCGAGTGCTCAGCAAGGCATTGATCTATACTTCCGATAAGAACGCCATCGTTACCATCGGTATCAAGCCAAGCCGCCCGGAAACAGGCTATGGCTATATCGCAGCAGCAGAGCCAACATCCGTAGATGAAATCTACAAGGTTGAGGCTTTCAAGGAAAAGCCAAATCTGGAGACAGCCGAACAATACCTTGCCGCTGGCAACTATTATTGGAATGCCGGAATCTTCGTATGGAACATTGATACCATCAGTAAAGCTATCCGAACCTTCCAGCCAAATCTTGCCAGCATCATGGACGAGATGACACATTCTTTCTATACTGAACAGGAGAAAGAGGTGGTCGGCAAACTCTTCCCAACCTGCGAGAAGATAAGCATTGACTATGCCGTGATGGAGAAGTCGAAGGAAATCTATACCTTGCCAGCCGAGTTTGGCTGGAGCGACTTAGGCAGCTGGGGCAGCCTTCGTACCTTGCTTCCACAGGATGAGGCTGGCAATGCCAAGGTAGGCAAGGACATTCGCTTGTATGAATGCAAGAACTGCGTGGTTCATGCAGCCGATGAAAGCAAGGTGGTAGTTCAAGGATTGGATGGCTATATCGTAGCCGAGAAGAATGGACAGCTGCTTGTTTGCTCATTGCAAGAGGAGCAGAGAATTAAAGAATTTGGAAAATAATGGCACAATCAGTAAAAGTTAATTATATACTCAACCTTATCAATACGGGAACACAGATGCTGTTCCCATTGATAACCTTTCCTTATGTTTGCCGAGTTATAGAGGCTGATGGTATCGGACAAATCAATTTCTTCCAGTCCATTATCAGTTATATTTCCTTGTTCACTTGCTTAGGCATACCGATGTATGCCATCCGAGAGATAGCAAGAGATAGAAGTGATGTGGTACAGATGAATCGAACGGCGATGGAGATCCTGTTGCTGCATTCGATGCTGACATTGGTGGGATACGCTATAGTTGCCATCCTTTGTTTGACAGTTCCGCAGATTCAAGTCAATATTCCATTGTTCTTGATTCTGAGTCTTACCATCTTCTTTACGGCAATAGGTTGTGAGTGGTTCTATCAGGGGATTGAGGATTTTAAATATATCACCATTCGAGGATTAATTATCAAGACGGTCTCGGTAGTACTCTTGTTTATCTTTGTGAAAAGCAAGACGGATTTGCTTTACTATGGTTGCTATACCGTCTTTGGAGTCTTAGGTGGTAATATCTTCAACTTCTTCCGTCTTCGTAAGTACATCCATCGTGAGAACATCATCTTCTCAGAACTTCATATCAAGCGACATGTCAAGCCAGTCTTGAAGGTATTCTCGTTCTCTGTGGTAACCAGTATTTATCTCCAACTGAATACGGTATTATTGGGATTCTTGAAGAATGCTTTGGCGGTAGGATATTTTGCAGCAGCCACTAAGGTGATGCAAATGTTGTTGACAATGTCTGCCTGTCTTGGTTCTGTTATGATGCCACGAGCATCCCACCTCATTGCGGAGAACAAGGAAGATGAATTCAATCTTTTGATTCAAAAGTCTTACGATTTCACTTTGACGATAGCACTTCCGATAACGATTGGTCTCATCTTCTGTGCGCCAAGTCTTATCACGGCTTTATGTGGAGTTAAGTTCGAACATTCTATATTGCCTTCACAGATTATAGCACCGATTATATTAATGGTCGCAATCTCTAATGTCTTTGGCATTCAGGTATTGTTTCCTAAAGGGAAAATCAATATCGTAACTTTGAGTTGCGGTATAGGAGCGGTTGCAGATTTGATTCTCAACCTGTGTTTGATTCCGTTTTTCTCTTATATAGGTACATCAATTGCATATCTAGGAGCTGAGGTTGCAACCACAGTTTCAATGTATTTCATTGGTCGTAGGTATATACCTATAATATATTTTAAGAAATCGCATCTCACTTATGCGTTGGGTTGCATAGTGATGGCTTTCGCCTTATATGGCATAAGTCTCTTGCAGTTACCTACGTTAACAACCCTTTTGGTTCAGGGTTGTTGTGGTGTTTTGACATATTTTATTATCCTATGTATTTGCAAGGATGATATGTTGATACAGATCTTATCAAAAATAAAGAAAGATTGTTATCGCTTGATTTCATCAAGCTATTTGCTATGTTTGGTGTGATTTGCCTTCATACAGAAATGAACTTTTATGAGAATCCTTTGGCTCAGTTCTTGTATATGACAGCAGTGGTTTCTATACCTCTGTTCTTTATGACAAGTGGCTATTTGCTTTATGGCAAACAGAGTGTGGATTATCATTATTCGGTTCATAAGATAGTTGGCATTTTGCGCTTTGTTGCAATCATGACAATTACTTTCTGGCTGTTGACAGGTATGCGTCATGGAGAATCCTTTTGGTGGTTTACGGCTGGCAGCTTGATCCAAAAAGGGAACTTGGGAATATATTGGTATTTTGGAGCTATGATGATTTTATATGCTCTTCTTCCGATGCAACATAAGCTATATGTGAAATATCCTAAGGCGTTCTTGTTGGGAACGATAGTCTTAGGGATTGTGTCTAATTGTATATTCCTGTCTAACTTTTATGGTTATGAAATAGAAGAGAATACCATACAGACATTTCGTTTATGGAACTGGATTTTTTATTTCAATCTTGGAGGCATTTTAAGACGATATACTGTGAAGTCTAGCCTGGCATTGGTTCTTGTACTTTTTATATTCAATTACCTTTTCCAGTATGAACTTATTCCACTGATGCCAACGGTGTATTGTGAGTATTTCTACTGTTCACTACCAGTTATGCTATTAAGTTTCTTCTTCTTTGTTTATGCAGTCAAGATTGATGATAGCAAGTTGCAATTCGTTTGTGGGGGGGGCAAATTGTTCCTTCCTTGTTACACGTTTCACATCTTTATAATAGGCAAGACAATGGGTAAGTTTGAACAATACATTTATTCAATAAGTGATTATACGGCACCCCTCTTTTGGATAATTGTCGCAATACTTACAGTCATAATCTCATGGTTGATTATGAAATTGCCTTATATGGATAGAATTTTCCGAATTTAGTAAAAAATATAACCGATATTAATATGAACTTCCAACATTACGATTACTTAATAGTAGGCTCCGGTCTTTACGGAGCCACATTTGCACATCTTGCACATAAGCAAGGCAAGAAGTGCTTGGTGATAGACAAGCGGGCTCACTTGGGTGGCAATATCTATTGTGAGAACATCGAAGGTATCAACGTACATAAGTATGGTGCTCACATCTTTCATACATCCAATAAGAAGGTGTGGGACTTTGTAAACTCTATCGTTGAGTTCAACCGCTATACCAACTCGCCAGTGGCTAACTATAAAGGTAAGCTCTATAATCTGCCTTTCAATATGAACACCTTCTACCAGATGTGGGGTGTTACCACTCCAGAGGAGGCGCAGGATAAGATTGATGAACAGAAAGCGGAAGCTGTTGCTCGCATGAAAGCTGATGGCGTAACTGAACCACGCAATTTGGAGGAGCAGGCTCAGGTATTGATAGGAAAAGACATTTATGAGAAACTTATCAAGGGTTATACTGAGAAGCAGTGGGGAAGAAAATGTACAGAACTTCCTGCTTTCATTATCAAGCGCTTGCCAGTTCGTCTCATCTTCGATAATAACTACTTCAATGATAAGTACCAGGGTATCCCTGTTGGTGGTTATAACAAACTCATTGATGGCTTGCTTGAAGGAGTAGAGACGAAAACAAATGTAGATTTCTTTGAAAACCGCTCTTATTGGGAGGGTATCGCGGACAAGATAGTGTTTACTGGCAAGATAGATGAATTCTATAATTATCAGTTTGGTAAACTAAACTATCGTACAGTACGCTTTGAGACAGAGATTATTGATAAACCAAATTATCAGGGCAATGCAGTTGTGAACTATACAGAGCGTGAAGTACCTTACACTCGTGTTATTGAGCACAAGCACTTCGAGATGTTTGGTCAGGATGTGTATGAATGTCCAAAGACCGTCATTTCGAAAGAGTATTCCACAGAGTGGAAGGATGGAATGGAACCATACTATCCTGTAAATGACAAGCTGAATTCCGGGCTATATGCCAAGTATAAAGGACTGGCAGACAAGAAAGAGAATGTCATCTTCGGTGGTCGCTTAGCTGAATATAAGTACTACGACATGGCTCCTATTATTGAAAAAGTAATGGAGAAATTCTAATTATAAGAAATGATGTATTGTAAAATTGATGAAAAAACTTAATCTTAATATCCAGGGCTTGAGAGGAGTGTGCGCATTGATGGTCTTTGGAGGCCATGTTACAGCAGCATTCGATAATCCTTGGTTGTATTCGCAATATAATCCATTACGTGCCTTGTTGGATGGGCATGCGGCAGTGATATTCTTCTTTATGCTGTCTGGATATTTCTATTATACGAATCAGTGCATTAGTCTAAAGAAGTATGCAAAGTTGTTAGTAAAGAGAGTGTTGCATCTTACCCCCCCCAGCCCGTCCGAAAACGGCTGTTTGGGGTATATCATAGAGGGCAG
>ERZ1034976.1516-NODE-1516-length-17713-cov-25.613660_pt1 | contig 17713 bp, 11 predicted proteins | sample MGYA00520623_ERZ1034976 | MGnify/ENA primary metagenome ERZ1034976 (study PRJEB33766, sample SAMN09781774) | gut metagenome | biome: gut microbiome | host: Homo sapiens | place: Madagascar | study: EMG produced TPA metagenomics assembly of the PRJNA485056 data... | reverse complement strand
CTCCGGCTCAAAGGGCGGGGTCTCCCCTGCTATGGGCGCACTGAACGGCGGCTGCTCCGCAGCAGGCGGAACCGGCTGGACTGCCACGGGCGGCACGGGGCCGGGTGTGTTCTGCACCGGGGGCACCGGCTGCGGAGCGGCGGCAAAGGGAGCTGGGCTGGCCGCCGCAACCACCGGACGGGCGGGCACGGCGGCAGGCAGCGCAACAGGCACTGCTTCCGGCTGGGTGAGCGAGAAAACCGCCAGTTCCAGCTCAATGCGCTGGTCGGTGCCGCGGGCCATCTTTTCCAGCGCGGCGCCAAACGCGTTGACGGCGCGCACAGCCTCGGCCTGGGGGAAATCTTTCCGCGCGGCGTAGGCAGCTTCCTCTTCGGGGGAAGTTCCCGTCAGCAGGTCGGTGCCGCCGGGCAGGGCGCTGAGCATCAAATTGCGGTAATGCCCGGCCAGCTCCATGCAAAGGCGGCGCATATCCACGCTTTGCTGGCGCAGGGCGGCAATCTCCTGCAAGGCTTTCACGGCGTCCCGCGCGGCAATGGCATCACTGATCTCAAACAGATATTTGCGGTCGGTCACGCCCGCCATGCGGCGCACCAGTGCTTCATCCACCGTGTTGGAAACACCGGCACAGGTATCCAGGATAGACAGTGCATCACGCATGGCGCCATCGGCCAGGCGGCCGATCAGCTCGGCGGCGTTATGGTCCAGCTCGATCTTTTCCTGCCCGGCCACATATTCCAGCCGGCCGGCAATTTTATCCGCCGTAATGCGCTGGAAGTCATACCGCTGGCAGCGGCTGAGGATAGTAGCCGGAACCTTTTGCACTTCCGTTGTGGCAAGGATAAAGATCACATGCTCCGGCGGTTCCTCCATGGTTTTCAGCAGGGCATTGAACGCCGAGGTAGACAGCATGTGCACCTCATCGATGATATATACCTTATACTTGCACACGGCAGGCAGATAGGCGGTTTCATCGCGCAGGTCACGGATGTCATCCACGCTGTTGTTGGAGGCGGCATCAATTTCCGATACATCCAGGATGGTGCCCTCATCAATGCCTTTACAGACAGCGCATTCACCGCAGGGGTCCGGGCTGGTGGTATCCAGGCAGTTGACCGCTTTGGCAAAAATTTTGGCGCAGGTGGTTTTGCCGGTGCCGCGGGTGCCGGTAAACAGGTAGGCATGGCCAATGCGCCCGGCGGCGATCTGGTTTTGCAGGGCCGTTACGATGGCTTCCTGGCCAACAACATCCGCAAACTTGCGCGGACGCCACTTGCGGTACAGCGCACGGTACAATGCAACCACCCCCTGTAAAATATTTTGCGGCATAGAAAAAGGGACAAGGCCCGCGCGGGGTGTGCCCCGCGGCTGCGCTGCTTTGCATACGAATGTGGACTGACCGCAGCACCAGGAGACCACCGCTTAATGCTGCTCGGTTCCCCGCCTGACATGGTTCACAGGGCTCCTGCGCACGGGGCCCACATCCGTATGCAAAACAGCGCAATATACAGCCCTGTCCGCTTTAAGTATTATACTATACCGTTTGGCAAATTGCAAGTAGCGGTTGGGGGCTGGGGCAGAAAGTTTTTGTTAAAAAGATTTGAATAAAAATCCAATTGAAAAGTTCCCTCTTCATCGTTTTAGAGCCATGCACATCCCTGTTTTACCCGCTTGTTGCGGCGCTTTTATCCGGGCGGGCAGACAAATTTGCAATTATTTTTTGGCCGCGGCGGATTTTTCAGCGTAATTTCAGGTTGCGGCGGTATGATACAGGTGTTCCAAGGGAAAGCAGCAGAGAGAAGCAAGCAAGCCGTCCGCTCCCAAATAAAAGCCCTACTCCTTTATTAAGACAGGTACAGGTCAAACGGAACAACAACCAGGCAAGATAAAACAAGCATAAGATTCCAATTCAGGAGTGATATTTATGAAAAAACGTATTCTTTGCACTTTGCTGGCCATGAGCATGGTATATTCCATGGCAGGCTGTGCGGCTTCCAGCGATTCCACCACCGCAGATTCTTCTGCTGATTCCAGCAGCACAGCTTCCACTTCCAACACAGCGGCGCAGACAAGCTATTCCGGCACAGTAACGGCCATCAGCAGCAGTTCCGTTACGGTTTCTACCGACAGCGGCGACAGCGTAACCGCCGCGATCAATGACAGCACCACCATTACCCGCGGCGGCCCCGGCGGCATGGGCGGCGCACCGGGTGGTGACGGCCAGGCCCCGCAGATGCCCGGCGGCGATTCCAGCAGCAGCGACAACGGCGGTACCCCGCAGGAAAAGCCGGACGGCGACAACAGCGACACAAACGGCCAGCCCCAGGGCGGCGATGCAAACGGCAATGCACCTGGCTCTGATTCCGGCAGTGCGCCCCAGGCCCCCAACGGTGGTTCGGATTCCGGCAGTGCCCCGCAGGGCAAACCGCCGGAGAAGCCCGATGGCGACAGCAGCAATGCCCCCGCTGATGGGAACGCCCCGGCAGATGGCTACGTACCGGCTGACCCCAACGGCAGCAGCGATGGCAGTGCCCCGCAGATGCCACAGGACGGCCCAGATGATGCCCGGCAGAGCCTGACCACCGATGACATTGCGGTGGGCGATACCGTTACCCTGACCCTGAACGCCGATGGCACCGCGGACAGCATTGTACTGGGCGGCGGCGAAATGGGCGGCATGGGCGGCCCCGGCGGCATGAGCAGCGGCGTTGACAGCTATGACGCTGCCACCGAATACACTACCGATGCCGTTACCACCGGCGAAACCTACGCATCTACCGGCAGCGACGAAAACGCCGTGCATGTGTATGAGGGTGCCGCCGTTACGCTGGACAACGCCGCCATCACCCGCGATTCTGACGACAGCACCGGCGGCGATAATTCCAGCTTTTACGGTGTGGGCGCCGCCGCACTGGTAACGGACGGCACCTTAAAAATCAACAACAGCACGATTACAACTGACGCCAAGGGCGGCGCGGGCGTGTTTGCCTATGGCAGCGGTACGGCCTATGTTTCAGACACCAGCATTACCACCCAGCAGGATACCTCCGGCGGCATCCATGTGGCGGGCGGCGGCACGCTGTACGCCTGGGACCTGGATGTAGAAACCAGCGGCGAGTCCTCAGCGGCCATCCGCTCTGACCGCGGCAGCGGCACCATGGTGGTGGACGGCGGCAGCTATACCTCCAACGGCATTGGCTCCCCCGCCATTTACAGCACCGCCGACATCACGGTGAACGATGCCGAATTGACCGCCAACGGCTCCGAGGCGATCTGCATTGAGGGGCTGAATACCATCCGCCTGTTTGACTGTGACCTGACCGGCAGCATGGCGGACAACAGCCAGAACGACTGCACCTGGAACGTGATTTTGTACCAGAGCATGTCCGGCGATTCCGAAGTCGGCAACAGCACCTTTGAGATGGTGGGCGGCAGCCTGACCGCAAAGAACGGCGGCATGTTTTACACCACCAACACCGAATCCACCTTTTTGCTGCAGAACGTTGCCATTACCAATGCGGATGACAGCGAGTTCTTTTTGAAGTGCACCGGCAACGCCAACCAGCGCGGCTGGGGCACTACCGGACAAAACGGCGCTGACTGCAGCTTTACCGCCCGCCAGCAGGAGATGACCGGCGATGTGATCTGGGATTCCATCAGTCAGCTGGACCTGTATGTTCTGGATGGCAGCACCCTGACCGGCGCTGTGCTGGATGACGAAAGCAACGCCGGCAACGGCGGCGATGGCTATGCCGCGCTGTATCTGGATTCTACCAGCAAATGGGTGGTAACGGGTGACAGCACCGTGACCAGCCTGTACAACGCAGGCACCATTGTGGATGCCAGCGGCAACACCGTAAGCGTTGTTGGCACCGATGGCACTGTGTATGTACAGGGCACCAGCCAGTACACCGTTACCGTAACCAGCTACAGCACCAGCGTGGACACCAGCGCCGCCGCCACAGCGGACAGCTGGAGTGATTATGAGGTAGAAAAGGCGTAACTCACTCTTTTATCTTCTTGATTTCTTCTTTCTTCAATTTTCCCAATTTCCTCATTTCTTATTTTCACGCTCTTTTCGCTCCTATTTCGCCATTCCCCCTTTCCAAATAGAAACAGCTGCACACCGGCTTCCCTATTTTCCGGGAAACGGTGTGCTGCTATTTTATTGCGTTATATTGTCAGAGTTTTTCTTATGCCGAAAAAACAGAGTCAAAACTTAAATCCATCAGCCAAAAATCTGTTTGGCGTAATCGGCGCTGGCTTTGGCGTCCTTGGCATAAAAATCGGCACCGATCTGTTCAGCGTATGCCTTGGTCAGCACAGCGCCGCCCACCATGACCTTGCAGGGCAGGTTGGCCGCGTGCAGGGCTTCGATGGTGGCCTGCATGTTGGGCACGGTGGTGGTCATCAGGGCCGAAAGCCCCACCAGCGGCGCACCGGTCTGGCGCACAGCTTCCACCACGCGCTCCGGCGGCACATCGCGGCCCAGATCCAGCACGTCATAGCCATAGTTTTCCAAAATTACGCGCACAATGTTTTTGCCAATATCGTGTACGTCACCTTTTACGGTGGCGATCACAATACGGCCTTTGCTTTCACCCTGGCTGCCGCTGGCAGCAATGGCGGTTTTGATCACTTCAAAAGCAGCCTGGGTCGCCGTGGCGGATTGCAGCAGCTGCGGCAAAAAGATGGAGCCTTTTTCAAAGGCATCGCCCACCACATCCAGCGCGGGGATCAGCGTTTCGTTCACCACCTGCAAGGGCTCGCGGGTTTTCAGGGCTTCCCCTGCAGCGGCGCGGGCTTCGTTTTTCAGGCCGCGGCGCACGGCTTCAAACAGAGCATCGGCCCCTGCTGCACCGCCTGCCGGGACGGCGGCATCGGTTTTTGCCACCTGGGAGGTCTGCACCTGCACATTGGCATAGGCGGCAACGTAATCATTGCACTTTTCGTCCTGGCTGGTCAGCACACGGTAGGCGCGCACGGCGGCCATCATTTCCGGCGTGTTGGGGTTCATGATGGCAAGGTCCAGCCCGGCCTGCATGGCCAACGTCAGGAAAGTGGTGTTCATGTAGCCGCGGCAGGGCAAGCCAAAGCTGATGTTGGAAACGCCCAGCACGGTGCGCACGCCCAGTTCCTTTTTGCACATGGTAATGGCTTTCAGGGTTTCGGCAGCGGCGCTCTGCTCGGCAGAAACCGTCAGCGTCAGGCAGTCGATGTAAACATCCCCGCGGGGAATGCCGATAGCATCCGTTGCGGCCACAATGCGCTTGGCAACCTCAAAGCGGCCCTCTGCCGTTTTGGGAATGCCGTGTTCATCCAGTGCCAGACCAACCACGGCGGCGCCATACTTTTTGCACAGGGGCAGAATGCTGTCCAGCACCTTCTGCTCGCCGTTGACCGAGTTGACGATCGGCTTGCCGTTATAAATGCGCAGCGCGCGGGCCAAAGCATCTTTGTTGGAAGAATCCAGCTGCAATGGCAGGTCGGTGATGGATTGCAGCTCCCGCACCAGCATTTCCAGCGTGGCGGGTTCGTCAATATCCGGCAGACCGGCGTTCACGTCCAGCAGCTCGGCACCGGCTTCGGCCTGGGCAACAGCCTGGGCGCAGGCATAGGCGCTGTCGCCCTCCCGCAGGGCCTGCTGCAAGCGCTTTTTGCCGGTGGGGTTGATGCGCTCGCCCACCACGGTAATGCCGTTCACCTCCACGCAGCGCACGGGGGTACACAGGCGGCTGCGCACAATAGGGGTTTTGGCGGCGGGGATTTTATCCTGGGTCAGCTCTTTCAGCAGACGGATGGATTCCGGCTCAGAGCCGCAGCAGCCGCCCAGCATGGAAATTCCGGTGGGCAGGTAGGCGGCCATTTCAGCGGCAAACTCCGCCGGGGTGATATCATAGCTGCCGTCCAGGTTCGGCAGGCCCGCATTGGGCTTGACAAACACCGGCATACCGGCGGGCACCACACGGCAGAGCCGCTGGGCAAAGGGCAGGATTTCCTTGGGGCCCAGCGAGCAGTTGATGCCCACAGCGTCCGCACCAAGGCCGGCGGCGGTAATGCCGTAGCTTTCCACCGTGCAGCCGGTAAAGGTACGGCCACGGGCCTCAAAGCTCATCGAGGTGAACACCGGCAGGTCACAGTTTTCCTTTGCGGCCAGGATGGCGGCTTTCAGCTCATACAGGTCGGTCATTGTTTCCAGAAAGACGATGTCTGCCCCGGCTGCGGCACCGGCGCGCACCATCTCAGCAAACTGGGCGCAGGCATCCTCAAACGGCAGGGTACCGGCCGGGGCCAGCAGCTCGCCGATGGGGCCGATATCCAGTGCCACCAGGGCACCGGTTTCCTGCGCGGCGGTCCGGGCACATGCGATGGACGCTTCGATCACCTGCTGCACGGTGTAGCCGGTCCCCTTTAGTTTGCGGGGGTTGGCGCCAAAGGTGTTTGCCAGCAGGATATCCGCCCCGGCGTGGGCATAGTCCCGGTGGACGGCAGTGAGCACATCCGGCATGATAAAGGCGGCCAGTTCCGGCTTTTGTTCTGTGGTCAGGCCGCGCAGCTGCAGCTGGGTGCCCATGGCACCATCCAGCATAATAAAGCGGCGGCGGGCAAATACTTCCTCAATTTTCACAGGTGGTTCCCCTCTTTCTGTATTCGCACTTTTCGCGCAGCAGGCAGTGCCCGCACCCGGCGCGGGCCCCCGTTACCGGGTGGTCCGCCACGCCAAGGATGGCTGTTACGCTTTTGCGCGGGGTCAGCAGATTTTCCGGCGTGACCGCCATGCCAAGGCCGCGCACGGTATCCAGCGCAATGGCAAACGGCTGCTGCAAAGTCAGCGGGCAGTCCCCATAGCCGGGGGAAAAACGCCCCGTCAGGTAGTGCCCCTGCGCCTGCACGCTGGTGCGGATCTCGGCTTCCAGCGCGTTGCACAGCTCTTCCATCACAGCGGAAGCCATCGCATCCACCACAGCGGCCAGGGCAATATCCGTCAGCTCCAGGCGGCGCATCAGGGTATCAGCCCCGCTGCCAAGGGTAACGGCCATCAGCACCATGGCATCGCAGCCGCGCAGGTGGCGGGCAATATCATTCCCGGCGTTCTGCAGCGGCAGGGCGGTCAGCGGCAGCTGTTTCCACACGCCGCGCGGGGTGGCGGCAGCGCGCAGGGCGTCCTCGGCTTTTTGCAGCAGCGTCTGGGATGCAGCATCCGGCTGCCAGCCCCCTGCCCCAAGGTAGCGAAGGGTTTCGGCGCGGGTATCGTTTTGCGGGTAGGCTAATTGCACAGCGTTTCACTCCCCCTCTATGGGGCCAACAGGCCGATTACAGCAGGTCCTTGATGCCCTCATACACAGCGGCGGCAACCTTGGCGTCATTCATGGCATACAGGTGCACACCGTCCGCGCCGCCCTCGATCAGATCTCGCAGCTGCTGCACGGCATAGTCAATACCGGCAGCATACAGGCTTTCGGGGTCGTCCTGGTAGCGGGAGATCATGCGGGTAAACTCCGAAGGCAGGCTGGCGCTGGAAAGTGCCACCGTGCGCTCGATCTGGCTGCGCTTAACGATGGGCATAACACCGGCAGACACCGGCAGGGTGATGCCTGCGCGGCGGGCCAGGTTCAAAAAGCGATAAAAGTGCATATTATCAAAGAACAGCTGGGTCAGCAGGTGGGTGGCACCGGCCTCCTGCTTAAAGCGCAGGTTGGCAACATCCTGGGCCAGGGTAGCGGCTTCGGGGTGGCCTTCGGGGTAGCAGGCAGCGTGGATATCAAATTCCGGCTGGGTCTGCCACACAAACTGGGCCAGGTCGCTTGCGTGGGCAAAGTCCGGGCTTTCGGGGCGGGTGGGGGTGCGGTCGCCGCGCAGGGTCAGCACGTTGCGCACACCGGCGGCATTCAGCTGGTCCAGCAGCTGGGCGGCCTTTGCCTTATCGCTGCCCATGCAGATCATGTGGGCCAGCGGCTCTACGTTCAGGTCGTTTTTCAGGAATTCGGCCACTTCCACAGTGGAAACGCCGCCCGTGGAGCCGCCTGCACCGTAAGTAACGCTGATAAAATCCGGGTTAAGGGTGCGCATGGTGCGCAGGGTGTCCTTCATTTTACCAAAGTTGGCGGTCTGCTTCGGGGGGAAGCACTCGATGGAAAACACGCAAGGCTTGCGCTTGAACATCTGGGAGATCTGCATAGGATTCATCCTCCTGTATTTTTATTACTTTCCTCTATTTCTACCTAATTAAAACTTTTGGGGCGTGCGGGAACACTTTCCTGCCGACTTACCGGGGTCAGGCACACAGAGTCAGGCTGCCGGGGATTACGCAGCGGGAGCCAGCTCTTCGTCCGGCTGTTTTGCCGTCTGCACAGTAAAGCTGCCGTCCGCCTGGGCGGTCACGGTCACCGTGCCGTACAGGTCGGTGCGGTAAAAGTCAATGCCCTCATCCTGCATTTCCTGGATGACCTCGCGGTGGGGGTGGCCGTAATCATTGTTCAGGCCGCAGCTGGCAACCACAAGCTGGGGCTGCACCTGCCACAGCAGTGTTTGGGTGTTGGATGTGGACGACCCATGGTGCCCGGCCTTGAACACGGTGGACCGCAAGCGGAACGGATATTGCTCCGCCAGGGCGGCTTCCTCGTTGCGCTCGGCATCGCCGGTATCCAAAAAGGTAAAGTTCCCGGCTTCAAACCGCAGGCAGAGCGACATATCATTTGTTGCATCGTCACTGCCCGCCGTATCGGCATCCACACCGGGCAGCAGCACGGTCAATGTGCCGGTGCCGATGGTGTACTGCTGGCCGGTATAGGCAGTTTCCACCGGTACGCCGCATTCCTGGGCGGTTTGCAGGGTGCGCTGGGTCTGGCCGGTCACGTCAGTTTCGCTCAGGTCGGGGGTCAGCAGGGTCTGCACATCAAAGTTCTGCAAAACGGCCTGCATGCCGCCCACATGGTCGGCATGGGGGTGGGTCATCACCAACAGGTCCAACTGGCTTACGCCATAGCTGCGCAGGTCCTGCACAAGGTTCTGCCGGGCATCCTTGGGGCCTGCATCAATCAGGCAGGCCGCACCGTTCTGCAAAATCAGCACGGCATCCCCCTGCCCCACATCCAGGAACACCACTTCGGTTTTCCCCTCCGGCAGCGGGGCTGTGGTTTCGCTCTGGCTGGGTTCCAGGCCAACCCATTGGTAAATCTGGTCCCAGCTGGGCACAAAACCGTTGCCGCCGTAATTTTCGACCACATACAAGGCAACGGCGATGAGAACAGCGGCCACAATGGTCCACACCTGGGGGCGGCGGTAGGAATGGCGGCAATACCTGCGCCGCCGGTATTTACTCACCCTGGCCCAGCTGGCGTTCCTGCCACTGGGCGCGGGTCAGCAAAACGGCACGGGGCTTGGCGCCCTCATAGGGGCCGATAATCTTTTCCTGTTCCATCTGGTCCATGATGCGGGCCGCACGGGCATAGCCCAGCTTGCAGCGGCGCTGCAAAAGGCTGGTGGATGCCTGCCCGGCTTCGATGACGCATTCCACCGCCTGTTCAAACATGGGGTCGCGGCTGCCGCTGTCATCGTCCGAATCGGAGCTGCTGCCCTTGCCGCCCTTTTCGGCCACGGCACGGCGCTCCATCTCGGCAATCATCTCTTCATCATACTGGGCGCTGGAAGTGGATTTGATAAAGTTCAGCACAGCGCTGATCTCTTCATCCGTCACAAAGGTACCCTGCACACGCACGGGCTTGGAAGCGCCAACCGGCAGGAACAGCATATCGCCGTTGCCCAGCAGCTTTTCGGCGCCGCCGCTGTCCAGAATGGTGCGGGAGTCGATCTGGCTGGAAACTGCAAATGCAATACGGCTGGGGATGTTGGCTTTGATCAGGCCGGTGATAACGTCCACGCTGGGGCGCTGGGTTGCCACAATCAGGTGGATACCGGCCGCACGGGCTTTCTGGGCAATGCGGCAGATATAATCTTCCACCTCTTTGCCGGCAACCATCATCAGGTCGGCCAACTCGTCAATGATAATAGCGATATATGGCAGGTGTTCCAGCACATCGGGGTGCTGCTTGGCCAGCTTGTTATAGCTCTTGATATCGCGCACATTGTTTTCGGCAAACAGCTTATAGCGGCGCTCCATCTCGGCCACGCTGGCCCCCAGGGCACCGGCGGCCTTGCGCGGCTCGGTCACAACGGGCATTAACAGGTGGGGAATGCCGTTGTACTCAGCCAGTTCCACCACCTTGGGGTCGATCAGAATCAGTTTGACATCTTCCGGACCGGAGCGGAACAAAAAGCTGATGATGATCGAGTTGACGCAGACGGATTTACCGCTGCCGGTGGAGCCGGCGATCAGCAGGTGGGGCATTTTACACAGGTCCGCCACCTGGGCTGTACCGGCAATATCTTTGCCCAGCGCCATGGTCAGTGGGCTGCGCATGTTGATGTAGCTCTGGGATTCAAACACCCCGCGGATGCTGACGGTAGACCGGATCTTGTTGGGCACCTCGATACCGACGGCGGGTTTGCCGGGAATGGGGGCTTCGATACGCACACCGGCGGTGGCAAGGTTCAGGGCGATATCATCCGACAGGCTGGTGATACGGCTGACCTTGATGCCCGCCTGGGGCTGCAGCTCATACCGGGTCACGGAAGGGCCGCGGCAGATATCCAGGATATGGGTCTTAACACCAAAGCTGTCCAGCGTGTTCACCAGGATATCGGCGTTTTTCTTCATCTCGGCGGCCGCGCCGCGTTCATCTTCCGGCTTGGCCGCATTGAAAAGGTTCAAAGATGGGTAAGTATACGGCGGGAACTCCTCTTTGGCCTGGGCGGCAAAGGCTGCCGTAGCTTCGCTGCTGGCATCCTCGTCCGCTTCGCGGGCTGCACCAGCGGGTGCGGTGGCTGCCGGGGCGGCAGGGGCTTTCGCCATTGCTTTGGCCACGCTGGGCGGGCTGGAAATGGGAGCCGAAGCCGAATTGCCCATGCTGGAAGATACCCGCAGCCGGTTGGGGCTGCCGGGGCGGCGTTCATCCGTTACACTGTATACTTTAGGCGCAGCGGCGGCAGGCTGGGCCGTGGGCTGCGGTGCCGGGGCCTGCACGCTGACCCGCCCGGTGAGCAGATCCGATACCGGAATTCCGGCGTTCCAGGCAGCCTTGGCTGCATCGAAACCGCCCTGGTCAAAGCTGCCGCCCAATGTGGGGATGGCTGTAACAGGGGCAGGCGCTGGCTGGGTGGGTTCCGGCACCAGCGGTGTTTCAAAACTATCCGCGCTTTCGCTGCTGCCAACGTCATCCGGTTCCGGCAATTCCTCTACCGGCTCCAGCGGGGTGGAAAAATCTTCCGCTGAGGCGGCAGGTGCGTTATCATCCGGTTCCGGGGTCAGCGGGGTTTCAAAACTTTCCGCTTCATCCTCATCGGACAGGCCCACATCGGTACCGGCCACGGGGGTATCCCGCCCGGTCACGGCGCGCTGGATCAGGTCATTCAGGCTGTCTTCCTCCACCGGGGCTTCCTCAGCCTGCTGGGCTTCCGGTTCCAGGTGCAGCTCAAAGCTTTCTTCCTGCGGCTGGGGCTGGGGTTCCGGCTGGGGCGCGGGGTATTTGCGATGGTTCAACTGCTCCAGCGGGTCAAGGCCAAAGGTGCCGCCGGGGCCGATATCAATTTTCTGCAGCGGGTCATGCTGCACGGCGTTCTGCAAAGCGCGCTGGGAAGCATCCGGCCCCAGGTCCACATCAAAGTCCGAACGCTGGGCGGACGGGGCAAAGCTTTGGGTGTGCTGCACGCCTTGGGGCGCAGCCTGGGCACGCTGCATATCGGGGTATGTTGCGGTGCCGGGCTGCGTATACGCCTGCTGGGGCTGGGCCGCCGGCTGGCCGGCCTGCGCCGCGGCGGCTGCCTGGTCGGCAGGGTTTGCCTGGGCCGCATTGCGGCGGGCGGCTTCCTCCTGTTCCAGATAGGGAGCCACATCAAAGGGGCGGCGGGTGCCAGACTGCGGCGTGGCCGGAGACTCACCGGCCATGGGCGGCAGGCTGCCGGTCAGGTTTTCAAGGGATTCTTCCTCCGCTTCATGGCCAAACAGCTGGGTATCATAAGCGGTTTCTTCCTCCGCACGGGCGGCGCGGCGGGCTTTGAACTCCTGAATATAATAGCTGATGAACTGCACCACATCCACCGGGGTAACGGCAAAAAACACCATCAGCCCCATCAGGATGACAATAATCATGACGATATTGGCACCGGGACGGCCACAGACGGCCAGCAGCGATGCACCGATGGGCACACCCAGCACACCGCCGGTCCAGAACTTGCGCTGCCCCCAGGCAAACAGCATCTTGACGGTCTGCCAGGGGGTATCCCCTACCTTAAAGTCCGAGAAGATGACCGCCGTACCGGCCAGCAGCACCGCCAACAGCAGCACCTTGCCAATGAAAGTGCCCACATGGTAACCGGATGCCAGCAGATAGGCCAGATACAGCAAAAACGGGCCGACAAAATATGTAACCACGCCAAAGGTGCCAAACAGCCAGCTGCGTAGAACATTCCAGAAGCTCTGCCCCGGCACCAGCACCAGCGCAATGGCCAGAATACCAAACCCGGCCAGCACCACGCTGCGGATCAGGTTTTGCTGCTGGGCGCGGCGCTGTTCCAGCCTGGACATCCGCTTTTTGCTGCCGGAGGACGAACTGTTGTGTCTGGCCCCGGAGCTGCTGCTTTTACTGCTTTTGCTGCCGGAGGCGCGGTATGTGTTTTTACTGTTTTTTCCGTTTTTGGCGGAACTTGAACGTGCCATGCTCTCCCTACCTCTTTACTATAATATGCGTATGTTCAGGCTGCCCTGTTCAGCGGGCAGCCATTGTTGATTTGCTTTGGCGCGGCGGGCCCTGCCCCCGTTTTGAACGAAAGTTCGTTCGCCTTTTATCTGGCAGCGGGCAGCCATTAAACAGCATCCGGCGGTCCCGCATAAAGAGACTTTCCGCGCAGTGATTTTATCTGCCACCCGCCACGGCGGCTGTGCCGTGCTGTTTTGGGCAGGGGCATACTGCCCCTTATAGCATAAGGTATATTGTAGCATGAAAACGCCCGCTTGTAAAACCCCTTTCTCTTTCTATTTTCATCAAAGCCTTTCCGCCCACTGGCGGGCAGCGCCCCCTCAATATCCGGTTTTCCCGGCGTCGATTTCGGCATACAGGTAGCGCAGCGCATCGCCCAGGTTGCCGATGGCGTCGATCAGCCCCTCTTCCACAGCCTGTTCCCCGCCCAGCACGGTACCCATATCCATCACCAGCTCCCCGGTATTGTGCATCAGCTGGGTAAAGCGCCTGGCGCTGATGCCGGAATGCCCCGCCACAAAGCTGACGATGCGCTCCTGCATCTGCTCAAAATAGCGCAGGGTCTGGGGCACCCCCAGCACCATGCCGGAGTGGCGCACCGGATGCACCGTCATGGTGGCGGTGGGCACAATAAAGCTTTTGCGGGCCGAAACCGCCAGCGGGATGCCGATGGAATGCCCGCCGCCCAGCACCAGCGTTGCGCTGGGCTTGCTGACGCCGGAGATCAGCTCCGCCAAAGCGAGCCCGGCTTCCACATCGCCGCCCACGGTATTCAGGATGACCAACAGCCCCTCAATGGCGGGGTCCTCCTCAATATCCACCAGCTGGGGGATCACATGCTCATACTTGGTGCTTTTCTGGTTATCGGGGGCCAGGCTGTGGCCCTCAATGGTGCCGATCACCGTCAGGCAATAAATGGCATGGCGGCCCTTGGTGGCGGGCACAATGCCGCTGTCCGTGATCAGGTCATGTTCCAGCCGCATGCGCTCCACATCCTTGGCGTCCTTGGCAGCATGGGGGGCGGGCTGTTGTTTTGGGGTACGGTTTGGCATGGCGGGGGTCCTTTCCTTCCGACAAAATCGGTGCGCCGGGCAGTGTAAAACCCGGCTATACCCTGACAGTATGCCCCGCTGGTACGCTTTTTTATGCACAGAGGGGCGCGACTGAGCAAAAAAAGCGCGGAAAAACTTAGATAAAAAATTGACAATCGGCACAAGATTGATTATACTTTTACTAGAATTTACATCGGAATTACACAAGAGGCAGGGTGTTCCCTTTACCCCTGCCCGGAGAACGGGAGATTAGTCTTTATGTCATCAACAATGCAAAACAAAGCATCGTTGCCCGTGATCAAGCGGCTGCCCAAATATTACCGCTACTTGAGCAACCTGCAGGCAGATGGGCGTGATAAAATTTCTTCCAGCGAGCTGGCCCGCATGATGGGCACCACCGCCAGCCAGGTGCGGCAGGATTTCAACTGTTTTGGCGGTTTTGGCCAGCAGGGCATCGGCTACAAGGTGGATGTGCTGCTTGCCGAGATTGGCAAACTGCTGTTTGGCAGCGGCGAGCTGCTGCCTACCGTGCTGATCGGCGCCGGCCGCCTGGGCACGGCGGTCTCCAGCTTTATCAGCCGCGATACCAACGGCTACAAGCTGATTGCCGCGTTTGATATCAACCCCGCCCTAGAGGGCAAGGAGATCAGCGGCGTAACCATCCGCCCACTGTCCGAGCTGGAAAGCTTCTGTGCGGCGCACAAGCCAGTGGTCGCCGTGCTGTGCGTGCCGCGCCAGAGCGCCATGGACCTTTCGGACGAGCTGGTTCGGCTGGGTATTCAGGGCTTCTGGAACTTCAGCCACTATGATCTTTCGGTCGTTTATCCGCAGGTCACAGTGGAAAACGTCCATTTAGGCGACAGCCTGATGAGCCTTGGCTACCGGCTGCGCAACCATGATGAATAAAAGCCGGGCACACAGCACATGACTGTTTCCGGCGGGGTGTACCCCCAGCGCCTGCCCCGGCATGGGTGCAGGATCCTGTGGTACACCCCGATTTTCATGCTGTTTTTCACTTTATTTTAATAAGGAGCCAAACATGGCAAAGCTATATTACCGTTACGGCGCAATGAACAGCGGCAAAACCACGGCGCTTTTGCAGGTTGCTTTCAATTATAACGAACGCGGCATGCGGGTGCTGATTCTGAAAGCCAGCGTGGACACCAAAGGCGGCGATCGTATTGTTTCCCGCCTGGGGGTCAGCCACAAGGTGGATGTGCTGGTCAGCCCGGACATGGACATCCTGGATATCGTCCGGGCCGATACTGCCGCCCATGGCAGCGCCCCTGCCTGTGTGCTGTGTGACGAAAGCCAGTTCTTTACCCCGGCGCAGGCCGAGCAGCTGTTTTTGGTCACGGTGGACCTGAACATTCCGGTCATCTGCTATGGGCTGCGGGCAGACTTTATGAACCGCGGCTTCCCCGGTTCCACCCGCCTTCTGGAGCTGGCCCACACGATCGAGGAGATGAAAACCATCTGCGCCTGCGGCCGCAAAGCCACCTGCAACGGCCGCAAGGTAAACGGCGAGTTTGTGTTTGAGGGCGCCCAGGTTGCGATTGACACAGTGGATGCTGTAGAGTATCAGAGCCTTTGCCCCCAGTGCTGGTACCGGGAATACCGCGCTTTCCTGAAACGCCACCCCGCGCACCAGTGATCCATTCTTTTATTTCAATCTGTGTTCCGCCCTTTTAATAAGTAAATGACAACATATATGGCACAAGAGCCGCTGCCCAGCCTTGCAGCACCGCTTTTGTGCCATTTTTGTTTCCAACACTTTGCGGCGCAATTTTCAGAGCACCAAAAGGCTGCATATACAAGATATGTTTTATGTGCAGCAATTTCCATTCCATTTTTCGCACACATTTTGCCATCGCGAATATTTTTAGCATACTACATTTCTTTCCATTGCAAATTATGCACGAACGCGCAAAAGAAGTGCGTTTGCGTACATTTTTTGCGTTACCGAATTTGTGCGTTTGTTTTCTGTGATTCATTCAGCATTTTTACACGTTTTCCCCCATAATTTCGTTGTAACCGTTTTGCAATATATACAAATACACACAAATTGCCTCAATTTATGCAAGATTTTGCCGTAACTTTTATTAGATACAGGTTTGAGCTGTTTCAGCATTATGCACAAATCGTTTTGCCTTAGTTCGTATGTTTTGACATGAGTTAATTTTTTGCCCATTCAATTAAAGCAATATTTGTTTGTTTTCATGATTTACACACTATTTTGGATATTTTTTTGATGTTCACAATTTGTTATTATAATAGTGTTGAATGAAGCGGTCAGTTGTCAGGCCGCTCGTTATATGAACATTTTTAGGAGGACTAAAACAATGAAAAAGGCAATCGCCCTTGCAATGGCCAGCGTTATGGCTGCTGGCCTGCTGGCAGGCTGCGGCGGCTCCGCTGCCAACAGCACCGCAGCTTCTTCCGAGGCCGCTTCTTCTGAAGCTGCTTCCACCTCTACCGAGGCCGCTTCCGCCGACAGCACTGTAGCTGCTACCGAGACTCATACCGTCAACACCACCGATCCCATCACCTTGACCATCAGCTGGTGGGGCGGCGATGCTCGCCAGGCTGCATACGAGGCTGCCTGCAAGGCATTCACTGAAAAATACCCCAACATCACCGTTGAGTGCACTTACGGCCCGTGGAACGGCTGGGAGGAAGCTCAGTCCACTGCCCTGGCTGCCGGCAACGCTGCCGACGTGATGCAGGTCAACTGGAACTGGCTGTACCAGTACTCCGGCAAGGGCCAGAGCTTCGTTAACCTGAACGATTACTCCGATGTGCTGGATCTGACCCAGTTCCCCTCTAACGCTCTGGATGCCTGCACTGTGGCTAATTCCCTGCAGGCTGTGCCCGTCGCTATGTCCGGCCGTATTTACTACTGGAACATGGCAACCTTCAAGAAGGCCGGCCTGGATCACTACCCCACTACCGAGCAGGAACTGCTGGACGCCGCCAAGACCTTCCAGGAAAAGCTGGGCGATGACTACTATCCGCTGGCTGCCACCACGCTGGACCGCATGATCATGATGACCTTCTACCTGGAAAGCAAGTACGGCGAGCCCTGGGTTACCGACAGCACCCTGAACTACACCGTTGAGCAGCTGCAGGAAGGTCTGGAATGGATCCAGAGCCTGGAAGATAACCACGTGATGCCCGACCTGAAGACCATGAACGCCGCTGGCGATAAGACCATCACCGATGGTCAGGCCTGGATCACCGGCAAGTATGCCGGCGTCTTCACCTGGGACTCCAGCGCACTGAGTGCAAGCCAGAACCTGCCCGATGACGCTGAGTACGTTGTTGGCGACGAAATCAAGTGGGGCGAGGCTGCCAACGGTGGTTTTGCCAAGGTTTCCATGGGTATGGCTGTTACCCAGAGCTGCGAGCATCCTGTTGAGGCTGCTGCCCTGATCAACTTCATCCTGAACGAAAAAGAGGGCGCTTCCATCATGGGCACCCAGTGCGGCATGGTTTGCTCCAAGGCCGGCCAGGAATACGCCAAGGAAGCCGGTGCTGTCAACGAGCTGATTCTGGAAGCCAACACCAAGGTTATGGCTTTTGTTGACCAGCCGTTCGACCCCTGCTACGAGAGCACTTCCCTGAAGGACGAAACCAATGGCGTGTACAGCGATGTGTTTGAAGGCTTCAGCTACGATCAGTATGATTCCGCCGAGGCTGCCCAGATCCTGTACGATGGCATCTGCGAAGCACTTGCCTAATCCCCGTTTTCACACTTAAGGCAATACCGTACAATTCCCGCCTAACGGCTCAAACACCGCTCCGGCGGCTGCGGCACGGCATCTGCGTTGCCAAAATACTCGATAATAC
>ERZ1034976.1512-NODE-1512-length-17732-cov-8.812525_pt1 | contig 17732 bp, 11 predicted proteins | sample MGYA00520623_ERZ1034976 | MGnify/ENA primary metagenome ERZ1034976 (study PRJEB33766, sample SAMN09781774) | gut metagenome | biome: gut microbiome | host: Homo sapiens | place: Madagascar | study: EMG produced TPA metagenomics assembly of the PRJNA485056 data... | reverse complement strand
TCTGGATGCGGTAAACGCCGTCGCCTGCTGCGACGAAGTTCCACTGCTGCCACTCGGCGTTGGCGTTGTCCCACAGCTGGATCTTCGCGCCGTTGTCGATGTTATAGTCAGCGACTTCGACGACTTTGCCGTTGGCAGCACTGATGGTGTAGAACTTACCTTCGGTAATAACGGTCTGTGCAATTTTCTTCTTGGGTGCCATAATGGAATCCCCTCCTGTGTATTGTTAAAAATAGCGTATGTAAGGCGGCCTGTTTTCCCTCTGGTCGCGTGATCAGGCAGCGCATTTTGCGTGTCTACGCATACTATTATAACCAATTTTTCCCTCGCCGTCAACTTTTTGGCGCTGTTGCGGCATTTTGCACAAAAACTGCCGGGGCAGCGGATGCTATCCCGGCAGTTTTGATTGATTTCAGGCTGTTTTGCGACCTTTTTCGACGGTTTACGGTTTAGCTGTTCTCGGCAAAATTGCCGGTGTACAGGCGATAGTAACGGCCCTTCTGGGCGATCAGCTCGTCGTGGGTGCCGCGCTCGATGATGCGGCCCTGCTCCAAAACCATGATGCAGTCCGAGTTGCGGACGGTGGACAGGCGGTGGGCAATGACGAAGGTCGTACGGCCGTACATCAGGCCGTCCATGCCGTCCTGCACCAGTTTTTCGGTGCGGGTATCAATGGAGGAAGTTGCCTCGTCCAAAATCAGCACCGGCGGGTCAGCAACGGCAGCACGGGCAATAGCCAGCAGCTGGCGCTGGCCCTGGCTCAGGTTGGTGCCATCGCCGGTCAGCATGGTGTTGTAGCCATCGGGCAGATGCTTGATGAAGCTGTCGGCGTTGGCCAGCTTGGCGGCGGCCATGCACTCTTCATCGGTGGCGGTCAGGCGGCCGTAGCGGATGTTCTCCATAACGGTGCCGGTGAACAGGTGGGTATCCTGCAGCACGATGCCAAGAGAGGAACGCAGAGCGTTCTTTTCGATGGACTTGATGTCGTGGCCGTCGTAGAGGATCTGACCCTTCTGGATGTCGTAGAAGCGGTTGATCAGGTTGGTGATGGTGGTCTTACCGGCGCCGGTAGAACCGACGAAAGCGATCTTCTGGCCCGGACGGCCGTAGAGGTTGATGTCGTGCAGGACGATCTTGCCCTCATCGTAGCCGAAGTCCACATCCTTAAAGACGATGTCGCCCTTCAGCTGGGTGTAAGTGACAGTGCCATCGGCGTTCTGCTTTTTCCAGGCCCAGATGCCGGTGGACTCATTGATCTCGGTCAGGGTGTCGTCGGCTTGGAACTTGGCATGCACCAGGGTGATGTCGCCCTCGTTGACCTCGGACTTTTCATCCAGCAGGGCGAAGATACGGGCGCCGCCAGCCAGAGCCATGACGACCGAGTTCAGCTGCATGGAGATCTGAGTGATGGGCTGGTTGAAGCTCTTATTAAAGGTCAGGAAGCTGGCCAGCTTGCCCAACGTCAGGCTGCCGACGCCGCCGATGGCCAGCGCACCGCCGACCACAGCGCAGAGCACGTAGCTCAGGTTGCCCAGCTGGCCGTTGACGGGCATCGCCACCAGAGAGTAGGCGTTGGCCTTGTCGGCGCTGTGGAACAGCTCATCGTTGAGTTCGTTGAACTCCTTGATGGCGGCATCCTCGTGGCAGAAAACCTTGACGACCTTCTGGCCGTTCATCATTTCCTCGATGTAGCCGTTGACTTTGCCCAGCTCTTGCTGCTGCTTGAGGAAGTACTTGCCGGAGTTGCCGGTGAGATACTTGGTGGCCAGCATCATAGCGCCGACCATGACCAGGGTCAGTACGCTCAGCGGCACGCTGAGGTAAAGCATGGACAAAAATACGCTGACTACCGTAATGATCGTATTGACCAGCTGGGGCAGGCTCTGGCTGATGAGCTGGCGCAGGGTATCAATATCGTTGGTGTAGACAGACATGATGTCACCGTGGGCGTGGCTGTCAAAATACTTAATGGGCAGTGTCTGCATGTGGACGAACAGGTCGTCGCGCAGACGTTTCAGGGTGCCCTGGGCGATCTTGGCCATGGTGCGGTTCTGGATGAAGACGGCCAGGATGCCCACGCCGTAGAAGCAGGCCACACGGGTGATGGCATGCAGCAGGCCGGAGAAATCGTTGCTCTTTTCGGCCAGCAGGGGCAGGATGTAGCTGTCGATCAGAGTCTGCATAAACAGGGTACCCTGGACCTGAGCGAACACGCCGAGCAGAATGCAGCACAGCACCAGGATGACCTGGAACTTGTACTGCTTCATCACGTAGGCCAGGATGCGCTTGAACACCTTTCCGGGGTTCTCTACTTTGGGGCGGGGGCCTGCGTTGCGGCCGGGGCCCATTTTTACTACTTTAGGCTGCTGTGCCATCAGGCTTCCCCTCCCTTCTCGTCAAAGTCGCCGGAGCCTTTGGTCTGGCTGTTGTAGACATCCTGATAGATGGCGTTGGTCTTCAGCAGGTTGGCGGGGGTATCAAAGCCACTGATCCTGCCGTTATCCAGCACCAGCACCTTGTCAGCGTTCTCGACAGAGGAAATACGCTGTGCCACGATGAACACCGTTGTGCCTGGGATCTTCTCGGCAAAGGATCGGCGGATCCTGGCGTCGGTGGCGGTATCGACAGCGGAAGTGGAGTCGTCCAGGATCAGGATGCGGGGCTTTTTCAGCAGGGCACGGGCGATGCAGAGGCGCTGCTTCTGGCCGCCGGATACGTTGTTGCCGCCCTGCTCAATGTGGGTCTGGTACTTATCGGGGAAGCGCTCGATAAATTCATCGGCGCAGGCCTGCTTGCAGGCGTCCACGATCTCTGCGTCGGTGGCGTCGGGGTTGCCCCAGCGCAGGTTCTCGGCGATGGTGCCGCTGAACAATTCGTTCTTTTGCAGCACCATGGCCACGTTATTGCGCAGGGTCTCCAGGTCATAACGGCGCACATCCACACCGCCAATGGAGACGCTGCCCTCGGTCACGTCATACAGGCGGGGCAGCAGCTGCACCAGGCTGGACTTGGCCGAGCCGGTGCCGCCGATGATGCCGATGGTCTCGCCAGACTTGATGTCCAGGTCGATGTCGCTCAGCACCTTCTCGCCGTTCTTCTTGTAGGAGAAACTGACGTGGTCGAACTTGACAGAACCGTCCTTGACGTCCATGACGGGGTTTTCGCCGTTGGTCAGGTCAGACTTCTCATCCAGGACCTCGGCTACACGTTTGGCGGAAGCAGCGGACATGGTGATCATGACAAACACCATCGAGAGCATCATCAGGCTCATCAGGATGTTCATGCAGTAGCTCAGCATGCTCATCAGGTCACCGGTGGTGAAGGTGGTGGCGCCGGAGCTGACGATGAGCCGTGCGCCCATCCAGCTGATGAGCAGGATGCAGCTGTAGACGGTCAACTGCATGAAGGGGGCGTTCCAGGCGATGATAAGTTCAGCGCGCATCAGCAGGTTGCGCACGTTCTCGCTGGCCTTGCGGAACTTCTCGCTCTCGAACTTTTCCCGCACGTAGGCTTTCACCACGCGGATTGCCGAAACATTCTCCTGCACGCTCTCGTTCAGGTCATCGTACTTGCGGAAAGCCTCGGTGAAATAGCGGGTGGCGTGCGTCATGATGTACACCAGCACGCAGCCCAGCAGGATGACCGCGATCAAGTAAATGTTAGCCAGCTGGCGGTTGATGGTGTAGGACATGATCAGCGCCACGATCATGCTGGCAGGCGCACGGATGGACATGCGCAGCAACATCTGATAGGCGTTTTGGATGTTGGTAACGTCGGTGGTCATACGGGTGACCAGACCGGCGGTAGAGTATTTATCGATGTTGGCAAAGCTGAAGGTCTGGATATTTTTAAACATGCCGCGGCGTAGATTGCGGGCAAAACCGGTGGCGGCATGGGAGCCAAGCACGGCACCCAAAATGCCAAACAGCAGGCCAAACAACGCTGCAACGATCATCTGGGCACCAACGATGTAGATGACCTGCATATTGCCGGGGGTGACGCCATCGTCAATGATGGAAGCCATCAGTTTGGGGATGATCATCTCCATGATGACCTCGCAGATCATAAAGATCGGCGTCAGGATCGAGACCAGGCGGAATCCCTTTGTCTCACGTCCGAGTGTTTTCAGCAAGTTTCATTGCTCCTTTCCGGGGTAGATTGTTTTGCTTCGGCCTCGATGGACTGGGCGTTGTGCAGGATTTGGTTCAGCACCACGCGGGCAGCGGCCATTTCTTCGGGGGTAAGGCCCTGTTGCAGGTCCTGTTCAAAGCGGTCAATGCTGGCTCGGATGCGGTCGTGGTAGGCCACCCCTTTGGGGGTGGCGGCCATCCGCTTTAAGCGGGCATCTTTCTCGACCGAGCAGCGGGTGATGAAACCATCCTGCTCCATGCCCTGCAGGATCGCCGTGACGCTGGAACGGCGGATATGGAACCATTGTTCTACATCGCGCTGGTAGACATCACGGTTTTCGTTGTTCGCGCAGATGATCTCGCCCAGCAGCATACCGCGCACACCGGTCAGCTCCGGGGTGACTTCGGCTGCAATGCGGGTATCCATAGCGCGGCGCAGCATACGGGATGTATGGCTGAGCAGCGCACCGAAATGCTTGTTTACGCAGCCATCCCGAACCGTGGCTGGATTTTGGCAGATCATCGTTCTCACCTTCCTTATCGGGTCGTTTTGTTAGTCTGCGAATTGTTCATTCATGAATTGTTCGCACGCTAACTGTTTATATTCGTACTTGGATAGTATATCACCGATTGGGAAAATGTCAAGAGATGAATTTTAAAAAGCCCCCTCAAAGAGGGAGCTTTCTTTTACCTGCTTTCATCTAGGTATCATAGTCGTCACTTTCGTTAGCAAAACGATCCCAACAACTTTAACGAATCTAACGATTTTAACGAAAATGATACCTATTTTACATTAGATATATGTTTGCAATCGGCTCCTTCTATTTATAGGAGCTTCATGCGTCCGTTTTATTCCGGCGCTTTCATGCTCTCTACCATCGAGATGCGTTTCAGCAGCCGCTGCATGACCAGGTTGACCAGCGTGCTGAACAGCAGGGTCAGGGCAATGGCGTAGGCAAAGCTTTGGGGGTAGATCTGCCGCCCAAACATGACGGCATCGACCTCCACCGTGGTGATGACGAAGCTGTGCAGGGCAATGCCGCCTGCCAGGCCTAACAGCGTGCCGATCAGCGTTAAGGCCACGCTCTCGCGGTTAACGTAGGCGTAGACCTCTGGGTCGTAGAAGCCCAGCACCTTGATGGTGGCGATCTCCTTGACACGCTCGGCAATGTTGATGTTGGAGAGGTTATACAGCACCACGAACGCCAGCGATGCCGCACAGACGATGATGAGCACGACCACTGCATCGATGGAGTTAAGCATGTTGAGTACCTGGTTCACGTTGTCCTGCGTGAAGTTCAGGCTGGCCACATTGTCCATCGCCAGCAGGTCCGCCGAGAGGGTATCGCGGGCTTCCTGGGTGTCCTCGGGCAGGATGCTCATGATTGCGTTGTAGGCGGGAGCTTCGCCAAAACCGGCCTCGTACACCGCCGGGCTGAGGTAAACGTAATTGCTGACGTAATGCTCGCACACACCGCTGACAGTGAAGTCAGCTGTCTTATCGTCGCTGTTAGTCAGGGTAATGGTGTCCCCTGCCTTTACACCCAGGGTCTTGGCCATCTTTTCGGTCACGACCACGCCCCGCTGCCCCAGCGGCACCGCCTTGCGGGAGAGGCGTTCGTGCAGGTCAGCAAACTCAGCAAACTTGTCCACATCCTGGGGAACCATGAGGTAGACGTCCATCTCACCGTTGGGGCCATCCTGCCGGGTGGATTCCATGGCAACAGTCAGCGAATCGGTGATGTTCTCCTTATTATAGAGGTAGTCGTAAACAGGGCCGCTTTCGGTGGCCTCCTGCTTGGTAACGATGGTCATCAGGTCGTAGTGGTAAATGTCGCCGTACTGCTTGGTGATGATGGAGTTCAGCGAATCCGAGATGCCAAAGCCCGCCACCAGCAGCGAGGTGCAGCCCGCCACGCCGATGACCGTCATCCAGAAGCGCTTTTTGTAGCGCAGCAGGTTGCGGCAGGTAACTTTCCAGCTGAAGGGCAGCCGCCGCCACAGCGGGGTGATGCGTTCCAGCAAAATGCGCTTGCCGGCCTTGGGGGCGCGGGGCAGCATGAGGGCCGCCGGGTTCTCCTGCAAGGTGGTGCGGCAGGTCAGCGCCGTGATGCCCACGGTGAGCAGGATAAGGGTGCCGCCCGCAAGCAACGCCTGGCTCAACCGCCAGGGGGTGGCAATAGACGGCATATAATACATCATTTCATAGGCGGACCAGATGATGGACGGGAAGGCCTTGAAGCCGACGGCCAGTCCGGCTACTGTGCCCGCTGCAGCCGCCGTGAAGGCGTAGATCAGGTACTTTTGCATGATGGCTGCGCCCGAATAGCCCAGGGCTTTCAGCGTGCCGATCTGCAGGCGTTCTTCCTCGACCATGCGGGTCATGGTGGTGGATACCACCAGTGCCGCCACCAGGAAGAAGAATACCGGAAAGATGGTGGCAATGGCGGTGAGCTTATCCACATTGGCGGTAAAGGACGCATAGCTGACGTTTTTGCTGCGGTCCCAGACGTACCAGGTGGGGTACTCCACATCGTTCAGGGCGGCTTCTCCGTCCTCGATTTGCGCGCGGGCATCGGCCAGGGCCTTTTCGGCTTCGACCTTGGCGTCCTCATATTCTATTTCTCCGTCCCGTAGTTTTTGCAGGTTTTCGGCAATGGTTGTTTTGGCGTCATCCAGCTTTTTGCGGGCGTCGCTCAGCTGGCCTTTGGCGTCGTCGATCTGGCGGCGGGCATCGGCCATCTGCACCTTTTTGTCCTGCAGGGTGGCCCAGCCATCCTCCAGCTGGGCGCGGGCAGCCGCCAGCTGCTTTTTGCCGTCCTCGTACTGGGCCAGGCCGTCATAGTACTGCTTCCAGCCATCGTCCAGCTGGGCCTTGGCGGTGGCCAGTTTGGGGGCATTGGCTTCCAGCTCGGCACGGGCGGCAGCCAGCTGAGCCGCGCCCTGTTCGTATTGCAGCAGGCCCAACCGGTACTGGGTCAGCTGGCCCACGCCGGAAACCAGTTCTTCCAGCTGGGCTTTGCTGTCCTCGGGCAGGCTGGCCCACCAGGCTTCGACAGCGGCGTTCAGCTTGTCCCGGATGTCATCGGGCAGTTCGGGGGCGAACTGACGCGCCCAATCGACAGCATTCTGCAAAGCCGTCTGCATGGCGGCAGGGTCGGCAGCATCAGCCACGGCGGCGATATACGTCCGGGCCTCCTGCAAGCGCTGCTGTTGTTCTTCCGGCAGGGTGTCTGCGGGAATTTCATCGATGGCCGCCAGCAGGTCGTTGGCCTGGGCGCGGATGGCATCCACCTGCTCCTGTGTCAGGCCTGCGGGGATGGTCAGACCACCGTAATTCTGGATGGCTTGCCACAGTTCTTCCACCGTCTGGGGCGGCTGGGTGCCGTTGGCATCGCAGTTCTGGGCCAGCCAGCCGATAAACGCATCCACCTGGGCCGCATCCACTCCCAGCTTTTCGGCAAAGGCTGCTATCCCCTGCTGGTAGGTGTCCGCGTTGGCGTCCAGTTGGGCCTTGGCGTCGGCCAGCTGCTTTTCGGCGGTTTCGATCTGTGCCAGGCCGTCGTTGTATTGTTTCAGCCCGGCTTCGTACTGAGCCTGGCCCTCCTCCAACTGTTTGCGGGCGGCTTCCAGCTTGGGGGCGTTGGCGGCAAGTTCGTCCTCCCCTGCCTGCAGCTGCGCCTCGGCGTCTTTCAGCTGGGCTTCGGCATCCGCCAATTGGGCCGCGCCATCGTTGAGCAGGGCTTCGTTTCTGGTCAGTTCGTTCAAGCCGTCTGCATACTGGCGCTCGCCGTCATCCACCTCTTTCTGGCCGTCCGCCAACTGTTGTTTGCCGTCAGCCAGTTCGGCGGCAGCGTCGGCCAGCTGTTGGTCGGCATCCGCTTTGGCATCGTTGTACTCAGCCCAGGCGTCATCCAGCTCGGCACGGGCATCAGCTATGATGCCGTCATAGCGAGCTTCACACCGGGCATCGGCGATGGCCTCGACGTTGGCCTTGACCGTATCAATATTGGTTTGGTAGGCGTCGCCCAGGCTGTCCTGCTCCAACGCGCCTTCGGCGGTCAGGTAGACTTCGGTGTAGGCTTCGTAGGCGAAATCCTGCTGGAGGATGTAGAACACCAGCTTGACCGTGCCGTTGCCCACGCTGGCGGGCTCACGCTCAAAGCTGAAATAGTTGGCGTTGTGCACGATACCCACGACGGTGTACCCGGTGGTGCTCAGCTTGGTGTCCAGATCTTCGTTGGCTTTGTCCATCACCAGCTTTGTGCCCACAGTGTAAGTAGATTGCTTTTTGGTGTAGCTGGCTTCGATGACGCACTCGCCGGACTTTTCCGGCAGGCGGCCCTCGACGAGATTCAGCTGGTTGATGGTGTTATTCTCCGGCGCAGGCAGGCTGTGGACGCGGCTGACGACGGTGTCACCTTCCACCTCCACCAGCAAATCTGCCGAGTAGCCCGGCTGCACCTGGCGAACGCCCTCCACCTGGCGCAAGGCGTCCACATCCTCATCGGTCAGGCCCAGGGTGGAGACGATGCGCAGGTCGTAGAAGTTGCCATTATCCATATAACGTTCCATCGACTCTTTCATATCGATGGGCGTGGCGTTCAGCCCGGCCAGGAAGCCGACGCCCAGCGCCACGATGGCAAAGACGGCGGCGAACCGGCTGGCGGTGCTTTTGAAGGTCCGCAGGGTATTTTTGCGATAACTGCGTGTCATTTACCACTCGATCCTTTCCACGGGGGTGGGGTTGGGGTTCACGGTCTGATCTATCACCCGGCCGCTATTGATACGGATGACCCGGTCCGCCATAGCGGCCAGAGCGCTGTTGTGGGTGATGACGATGACGGTGCGCCCCTGTTTGCGGCAGGTGGCCTGCAGCAGGGCCAACACCTGCTTGCCGGTTTTGTAGTCCAGCGCGCCGGTAGGCTCATCACAAAGCAGGATCTTTGGATTTTTGGCCAGCGCACGGGCGATGGAGACACGCTGCTGTTCGCCGCCGGAAAGCTGTGCCGGGAAGTTGTTTTTGCGGTCCGCCAGGCCCACCTCATCCAGCACGGTGTCGGCATCCAGCGGGTCGCGGCAGATCTCGGCGGCCAACTCCACATTTTCCCGCGCGGTCAGGTTCTGCACGAGGTTATAAAACTGGAACACGAAGCCCACATCATAGCGGCGGTAGGTGGTCAGCCGCTTTTTATCAAAGCCGCTGACCTTCTCGCCGTCCAGCAGGATGGTGCCCTCGTCGCAGGTATCCATGCCACCCAGCATATTCAGCACGGTGGTTTTGCCCGCACCGGAAGGGCCGAGGATGACGCAGAACTCCCCCTTTTGGATCTCAAAGCTCACGTGATCTGATGCAGCGATACGGGTATCGCCCATCTGGTAATATTTACACACATTGTCAAACAACACATAAGGCTGCGGCATGCTAAAACTCTCCTATTTTTTAAAGTAGCTTTAGTATAGCAGATTTGCAGGGAAATGTCGTGAATGAATTTTAAAATTTATTTTTCTACCATTTCCGTCGGCTCTATCCCCAGATATGGCAGGGCCTTTTGCAGGACCTCGGCGCAGACGGGGCCGGAGAGGGCGCCGCCGCTGGTGGTCCAGCTGTGGGGTTCGTCCAGGCAGATCAGCACCGCCAGCCGTGGGGCCTCGATGGGCGCGACCGCCACAAAGCTGGCAATGCGGGCGCCCTCGTTTTTGCTGTCCAGCTTTTGACTGGTGCCGCTTTTGCCGCCCACACGGTAGCCGGGCACTGCTGCCCGGGTGCCGGTGCCTTTGGTGACCACCCCTTCCATCAGCTTGCACATCGTGGCGCTGGTTTCAGCCGAAATGACCTGCCGCTTCACTGTAGGTTCTACCTCTTTTATTATTGTACCGTCCGGGGCGGTAATGCGCTGTACAACATAGGGCTGCATTAGCCGCCCGCCGTTGACCACAGCACACACCGCTGTAAGCATCTGCAGATAGCTGACCTTGCTGCTTTGGCCGAAAGAACAGGATGCCAGTTCCACCGGACCCATCCTGCAGCAAAAACAGGATAAGGCCCCCGGCGGTTTGCCGAGGGCCTTACCCTGTTTGCAAGAATGGAACGATAGAAAAAAGAGAAGAAATCCGGGTCATCACCGCGATACGGCACGGCCCTTATATCAGACGGACGGGGAATCCGCCGGATCCTGAGTTGCATCCTCCGGAGCGGCTTCTGCGGGCAGGCGGCCGTACAGCTCCATCAGATGGTTGAGCTTTTGCGCCAGCGCCGGGGTGAAAGCACCCGGCAGTGCGCGCCAGCACCAGTTGCCGCCCAAGGTGGACGGCGTGTTCATGCGGGATTCGTGCCCCAGACCCAGCACATCCTGTGCCTGCACTACGGCCAGATCGGCCGTGCTGGCCCAGACACCGCGCATCATACCCCAGTGGTAACCTTCTGTTTTGGTCAGATTCAGGTACTCTATGGCACGGTCGGTGTCGGTCTTATCGGCGGTGGCAAACCAGCCCTGTACAGGCTCGTTGTCATGGGTGCCGGTGTAGGCCACGCAGTTGGTGGGATAGCTGTGGGGGCGGTAGTCGCCGCCGTCGCGGCTGTCAAAGGCGAATTCCAGCACTTTCATGCCGGGGTACTCGCACTTGGCCAGCAACTCGCGCACATCGTCGGTCAGGAAACCCAGGTCCTCGGCAATGATGCGGGGGCTGCCCAGTTCCTTTTTAACGGCGGCAAACAGGCTGTAGCCTGGGCCGGTGCGCCAGCGGCCATTTTCGGCGGTCTTATCGCCGTAAGGGATGGCGTAGTACCCGGCGAAGCCGCGGAAGTGATCGATGCGCAGGAGATCGTAGATGCTGCACAAGTGGCGGATGCGGCGCACCCACCAGCGGTAGCCGGTGGCGGCCATGGCGTCCCAGTCAAACAGCGGGTTGCCCCACAGCTGGCCGGTGGCGGAGAAACCATCCGGCGGGCAGCCGGCCACCTCGATAGGCAGCAGGTTTTCGTCCAGCTGGAACTCCTGCGGGCTGCTCCAGACATCCACACTGTCCGCCGCTACGTAGATGGGCAGGTCGCCGATGATCTCGACGCCCCGGGCATTGGCGTAAGCTTTCAGTTTTTTCCACTGGGTGTAGAAGAGATACTGCACAGCCTGCCAGAAATCGATGCTCGCCTTATGATAGCGGCGGGCCTTATCCAGCTCGGCCGGTTTGCGCAGGCGCAGCGGGCGTTCCCACTCCAGCCAGGACTTACCGCCGTGGGCATCTTTCAGTGCCATGAACAGGGCGTAGTCCGGCAGCCAGAAGGCGTTGTCCGCCAAAAACTGCTCGTAATCCTCTGGGGGGTTGGCCAGCAGACGGGCGCAGGCGCGGCGCAGGACGGGGTAGCGCTTCTCGTACAGTACACCATAGTTGATGCAGTCGGGCGTGCTCTCCCAATCGATTGTGCGGTACTCCTCGGGCGTAAGCAGCCCGGCCTCGGCCAGCTGGTCAAGATCGATAAAGTAGGGGTTGCCCGCGAAGGTGGAGAAGGATTGATAGGGGCTGTCGCCGTAGCTGGTGGGACAAACCGGCAAAATCTGCCAGTAATGCTGCCCTGCCGCATGCAGGAAGTCCACAAATTCACGGGCCGCAGCCCCCATGGTACCGATACCGCCGGGGGACGGCAGGCTGGAAATCGGCAGTAAAATACCGCTGGTTCTCATAAAAATACTGACCTCTTTCTAACGGAATATACTTTCGGGCCCTCTATCAGCCCTTAACCGCACCGGCCACAACACCGTCGATGATGTACTTCTGGCAGGCCAGGTACAGCACAATGACGGGGATGACCGTGATCATAATGCAGGCCATCATGGGGGCCATCTCGACCTTGCCGTAACTGCCGCGGAAATACTGGATGGCCATGGGAATGGTACGGTACTGCTTGATGTCCAGCACCAGGGTGGGCAGCAGGTAGTCGTTCCAGACCCACATGGTTTCCAGGATGGCAGTGGAGATCATCGTCGGCTTCAGGATGGGGCAAACCACTTTGAAGAAGATCTGCAGCGGGTTGCAGCCGTCGATCATGGCGGCTTCTTCAATGGCGATGGGCATCGACTTGACAAAGCCGGTGAACATGAACACCGCCAGACCGGCGCCGAAGCCCAGATAGATGATGCAGATGTTGTAGGGGTTGTTCAGTTTCAGGGTATCTGCCGTTTTGGCCAGGGTGAACATGACCATCTGGAACGGCACGATCATGCTGAAGACGCACAGGTAATACATGCCCTTGGAGAGCACGCCCTGCACACGGGTGATGTACCATGCGCACATCGAGCAGCAGAGCAAGATCAGCGCGACGGAGGAAATCGTGATGATAAAGCTGTACCACAGCGAGGAGAGGAAGTCCATCTCCGCGATGCCGTAGATGTAGTTCTTCAGGCCCACGAAGGTCTCGGCGGTGGGCAGCTCGAAGGCGTGAGTGGTGGTGATGGCACGCTCGGTCTTGAGCGAGTTCATCAAAATCATGAACACCGGGTACATCCAAAGGATGCAGATGATGGTAAGCACGACCGACAGCACCGAGTTGATGCGGCGATCCTTAGCAGTCTTGCCCATTATTGCTGCACCTCCTTAGAGCGGGTTAAATGGAGCTGGATCAGAGAGATAACGACCACGAAGAGGAAAAAGACCACAGCCTTGGCCTGGCCGATGCCCTTCCACTGGGGTCCCGAGCGGGCGTAGAACGTATCATAAATGTTGTACGCCAGCATCATGGACTGCTTGGCCGGTTCGCCAGCCGTCAGAGAGAGGTTCTGGTCGAACAGCTTGAAGGAGTTGGTCAGCGTCAGGAAGGTGCAAATCGTCACGCTGGGCATGACCATGGGAACCTTGATCTTAAAGAGGATCTGGCGGGAGGTAGCGCCGTCAATGCGGGCCGCTTCGATCAGATCGGTGGGCACGTTCTGCAAACCGGCAATGTAGATGATCATCATGTAGCCGATCTGCTGCCAGCACATCAGGATGATGAGGCCCCAGAAGCCGTAGGTGGCGTTCAGCGCGAGCAGCGGCTTGCCCAGGGCAGAAAGGATACCGTTGAGCAAAATCTGCCAGATGTAGCCCAGCACGATGCCGCCGATCAGGTTCGGCAGGAAGAAGATCGTGCGGAATGCGTTGGTGCCGCGCATGCCGCGGGTAAGCAGCAGTGCGATGCTGAAAGCCAGCACATTGATAAGCACGGTGGACACGATGGTAAAGGCCGCCGTGAACCAGAACGCATGGGTGAAGGTATCATCGATCCAGATCATTTTGTAGTTGCTAAGGCCAGCGAACTGCACGTTTTTAACGGTAGTGAACTTGCAGAATGACAGCCCCGTACCCCAAATGAAAGGCCACACAAAGCCGATGATAAAGGCGATCAGCGTTGGCAGCACAAAGACGGGCCAGTAGCGTTTTATGGCTTTTTCCATAGGAAAGCCCCCTTTTCAGATTCTCTTTCTTGCTTCGTTTCGTTAAAAAAAGCGGGGCGGGCGATTTCCGCCCGCCCCACAGATATTGCGTTTTAGTTTTGTTTGGATTATGCAGCAGCGTTCAAAGCAGCCTCGGATGCCCAGCCATCCACGAAGGCGGTGACAACATCATCCCAGCTGCCGGTACCGGCGGCGTAAGCGGTCAGAGCAGAACCAACGCCGTTCTTCCAGTTCTCGGAAGGCATGGTGGAGAAGTTCCAGGCCACGGGGGTCTTGCCCTCAGCGGTCATTTCATTGTCGACCTTGACGAAGAGGTTCGGGGACTCAGCAGCGGCCTTGAAGGGGATAACAAAGCCCATGTCGTCGGCCATAGCCTTGGTGCCTTCGTCAGAAGAAACGCACCAGTAGATGAAGTCCAGAGTAGCGTTGATGTCTTCCTCGCTGGCTTCCTTGTTGACGCACCAGTAGTTCTCGGTGCCGGTGCACAGGCCCTGGTTGGCTTCGTCGCCGACGCCAATGTAGATGGGCATCATGGTCAGGTCGTCATCGGTGAAGGGCTTGCCATCGCCGACCAGGTTGTTGTACTCCCAGGAACCATTCTGGAAGAAGACGGCCTCGCTGTTCAGGAACTCGTTGCGGCTGTCGTCGCCGGTCTTGCCAGCCAGCTCAGCGGGATCGCAGGTGGAGTTGTTGATGTACAGATCAAAGATGTCTTTGTAGTTGTCGAGGTAGGTACCCTTGATGGCATCGGTGTTATTGATGCCGTCTGCCTGATACTCGAAGTAGATGGGCAGGTTGGCCAAGTGGGTCTTGAAGCGCCAGTCAGAAGAACCATCCATGCCGGCGGAGGTGAATGCAGCGAAGCCAAGCTCGTCCTTGCGGGCGGTGATGTCCTCGGCAACCTTCTTCAGGTCGGCGAAGCTCTTGATGTCGTCCACGCTGTAACCAGCCTTTTCCAGCAGAGTCTTGTTGGTGATCAGACCGTAGCTCTCGATAACGTAGCCGATGCCCAGGGTGGCGTCGCCGTCCTTCAGGGCGTAGGAATCGCTGGTCAGCTCACTGGCGATCTTGGAGCCGGACAGGTCATAGCAGTAGTCCTTCCAGCTGGCCAGGCCGACAGGGCCGTTGACCTGGAACAGGGTGGGCGCATCGCTCTTGGCCATTTCGCTCATCAGGGTGGTCTCATACTGGCCGGAGGCGGCGGTCACGACGGTGACGGGAACACCGGTCTCCTCGGTGTACTTCTTGGCCAGATCCTGCCAGGCTTCATCCTGCTCGGGCTTGAAGTTCAGGTAGTAGACCTTGCCGGCTGCATCAGCAGTAGCAGCGGTAGAGGTGGAGTCAGCAGCGGATGCGGTGCTGTCAGCAGTGGAAGCAGCGGCGGAAGAAGCGCTGCTGCCGCAGCCTGCCAGCAGGCCGAGGGCCATGGCGGAAGCCAGGCTCAACGAAAGGGTCTTTTTTGCATTCATGGTCGTTTTCCTCCTTAAGAAAACAAGTTAGATCCAAGTGAGTGAATTCGTTTGCGCAATTCGAATACATTTTCCGTTCGGATTGCCTATATTATACACGGCATTTTTTCAAAAAGCAACCCGTTTTTGTCTACATTGCCCAAGTTTGTAAGTTGTTATGAAACTAGCGCGCCACAATTGTGCACATTTACTCCATATTTGCGCATTTTATGTCATAGGCCATTGCGCAAGTTGCGCGTGCGGCAGGTTTCGACAGGTACAAAATTCCCGGAGCAGCCGAGATCGATGCTGTTCCGGGGCGGAAAAAGGATCTATAATGTTTTATATAATTCCAATAATTGTGCTCCAATACGGGGTAATGCCCGCTCCTCTGCGGTTTGGCGGGCGGCTGCGGCAGTATCGGGGAGTTTGTGCTGCAAAAGTGCCTGTAAGCGGGTGGGCAGGTCCTGCGTGGTGCGGTAGGTGTGGACGTTTACGCTGTCCCGCAGCCAGCCGCGATAGGCCGGGATGTCCCGCACCAGCGTAGGCGTTGCGCAGGCCAGAGCTTCTAATATCACGATGCCCTCGGTCTCCTCATAGCTGCAAAACAAAAAGGCGTCCGCCCCGCAGTAGGCCGTGCGCAGCTCTGCCTGGGAGAGAAAGCCCGGAAACCGCAGGTTTTCCGGTGCATCCGCCATGGCGGCTTTGACGTTATGCGGCACAAGGTGCGGGTCGGTGTAGCCGAACCACAAAAACTGCACCTGCGGCATTTTGCGAGCCAGCGCAATAAAATCCAGTATCCCTTTGCGCTGCATATAATGCCCTACGCTGATGACCACGGGTTTATCCGCCGCCAGGCGGTACTTTTCACGCAGGATAGACCGGCTGGCGGGGTTGGGGGCAAAAAACCGGGTATCCACGCCGTTGGAAAGCGGCACGATGGTCGGGCGCAAACGGTAACCTGCCAGTTCTTTGGCTGAGTAGGGCGTGGGTGTAATGATGAGGTTCGCCTGGTTATAGCACAACCGCAGCCATTGTTTGAAAAGCGGCGCCAGCAAGTTGGAGCCGGTGAAGGAGTTGCGGAAGTCCTTCTCGGTAGAATGGCCGTACCAGATGACCTTTTGCCCCCGGCGGCGGGCATGGCGTGCCGCCCAAAGTGATACCGGCAGCACGGTGTTGATGTGTACCACCTCGGCACGACAGTCCCAATCGGTGACGACGTGTACGCCGACGCTTTCCAGCGCCGCCCGCTGGTGTTTGGCTGCCTGCCCTACCCCGCTTTTGCTGACCAGCGCCAGCGAGCCGCTGTAAATATGTACGGTGCGCATGGCGTTCACCTCCAAAGACCCAGCAAATTTTGCGCAACTACGGTCAGGCCCAGGCTGTACAGCGCAATGGACGCCGGTTTGCACAGCAGGATGATGGCCGCGTACAGCCGCCAGCCGATGCGCGTGGTGCCTGCAAGAAAGCAGAGATAGTCATCAGGCGCAACCGGGATGAAAATAAGGAATGCGAACCACTTGGCAAACCGGCTGCCGCTGCCCATCCAGCGGTCATATTTTTCGATCACCTTGGCAGGAAAAGCGCTTTCCAGCAGCGGGCGGCCGCAGGCGCGGGCGATGGCAAACGCTGCCAGCGACCCGGCGCAGATGCCGATATAGTTGTACCAGAAGCCTTTCCACGCGCCGAACAGGATGACCCCGGCCAGACACCCAAGCCCGCCGGGCAGGATGGGGATGACCACCTGCACGGCCTGGAATGTGATGAACACCGCCGGACCTGCCCAGCCGAACCGGCTGATGCAGCTGGTCAGCGCTTCCTTGGAGTCAAACAGTCCGGCTTTCCAAAAGACATATGCCAGCACGGCGCAGAGCACCAGCCCCAGGATAGACGCTGCCTGGTTGATTTTTTTGATCATGCCACATTCCCCCCTGCCGCACTGCGGGCGGCGTATTTGCGGCCCAGTGCCGCCGCGTAAAGCTGCACTACGCTAAGACCGAACTGCTCCTTCGTGTAAGGCTGCACGGCGCGGCGGGCGTTTTGCTGCATGGCAGCCAGTTGGGGGCCTTTGGGCAGGGCTGCGGCACGGGCAGCCAGCTCGGCAGGCGTGTGGTAGGCCCAGCCGGTCTCCCCTTCCCGCACCAGCGCGTCCAGACAGGGGTCCGCATGGCAAAGCAGCGGCAATCCTGCGGCCATGGCCTCGATGTAGGTCAAGCCCTGGGCCTCGCTGGTGGAGGCGCTGACAAATACATCCCCCAGCGCGTAGTAGCGGGGCACCTCGGCAGGTGGGACGGCCCCTACGAAAATCACGCGGTCAGCCACGCCGAGGCTTTGCGCCTGCTGTTCCAGCGCGGCGCGCTCTGGGCCGTCGCCGACGATGAGCAGAACAGCGTTCGGAAAATTCTGCATAGAATCGACAAGTTCTGTTGTTTTCTTTTCCTTGGCCAGCCGTCCCAGGCTGAGCAGGACGGTCTTGTTTGCCTCTTTCGGCGGCAGACCCAGGCGGCTGCGCAGGGCATCATCCCGGGGCACAGCAAAGCGCTGCAGGTCCAGCCCCGTGGGGATGATGCACACCGGGCAGTGCACGCCGTAGCCCGCCAACAGGCGGCTGATTTTGGACGTGGGCGCGATGACTGCGTCGCAGCCGGCGCAGATCATGCGGGTGAACAGTGCCGCCATCTTGCGCCCCATGCTGCGGCTGGGGGAAAAGTAGTGGGTGTAATCCT
>ERZ1034976.1507-NODE-1507-length-17782-cov-38.079483_pt1 | contig 17782 bp, 10 predicted proteins | sample MGYA00520623_ERZ1034976 | MGnify/ENA primary metagenome ERZ1034976 (study PRJEB33766, sample SAMN09781774) | gut metagenome | biome: gut microbiome | host: Homo sapiens | place: Madagascar | study: EMG produced TPA metagenomics assembly of the PRJNA485056 data... | reverse complement strand
GCTCTTGCTTGCTGCTTTAGCTGATGGCTGCCCAGTTGATATGGGTTTTCTTCAAATCCCTGAGGCGGTTCCAGAGCAGGGCGTTGTGAGGAGCATTGCATTCGGGATCGTTGTCGATGATTTCCTGTGCTTCTGTGCGTGCCAGTTGTACCAGTTGACCGTCTCTGGCAATATTCGCTATCTTCAGGTCGAAAGCCATGCCGCTCTGCTGCGTTCCCTCCAAGTCGCCGGGACCACGGAGTTTCAAGTCGGCCTCGGCGATACGGAAACCGTCGTTCGTATCGCACATGATATCAATACGTTTGCGGGTTTCTTCTGAAAGCTTATAGTTGGTTACCAGAATACAGTAGCTCTGGTCGCTGCCTCTTCCTACACGGCCTCGCAGCTGGTGCAACTGGGACAGACCGAAGCGCTGTGCATCCAGGATAACCATCACAGAAGCATTGGGCACATTTACACCAACTTCTATTACGGTGGTGGCAACGAGAATCTGTGTTTCGCCCTTTACAAACTGCTCCATCTCTACCTCCTTTTCAGCAGATTTCATCTTGCCATGAATCTTACTCAATTTGAATTCCGGGAATGCCTGTTTCAGCGTTTCGTAACCTTCTTCCAGGTTCTTCAGGTCGCTCTTCTCACTTTCTTTGATCAGCGGAAAGACGATATATACCTGTCTGCCGAGATTAATCTGGCGGCGGATGCTCTGATAGAGGCTGGTGAGTTGGGTATCAAACTTATGTAGCGTCTGTATCGGTTTTCTGCCCGGTGGCAGTTCATCAATCACGCTCACGTCCAGGTCACCATAAATGGTCATGGCGAGGGTGCGGGGGATAGGAGTGGCGGTCATCACGAGGATATGAGGCGGATTCTCGCTCTTGTTCCACAGCTTGGCTCTCTGTGCTACACCGAAGCGATGCTGCTCATCGATGACAGCTACGCCTAATCTTCTGAAAACCACAGGGTCTTCGAGGATGGCATGGGTGCCTACCAGAATCTGGATGTCGCCCGTAGCCAGGTCGGCAAGAATCTTTTCTCTCTTCTTTCCCTTTACGATGCCTGTGAGCAGTTCCACCCGGATGTCCATTCCCTGCAGGAAGTCACAGATGGTTTGTAGATGCTGCTCGGCAAGAATTTCGGTAGGTGCCATCATACATGCCTGATAACCATTGTCCAGCGCAATGAGCATGGTCATGAGTGCCACGAGCGTCTTACCTGAACCCACATCACCTTGCAGAAGACGGTTCATCTGTCTGCCGCTGCACATATCGGCTCTGATTTCATGCATCACCCGTTTCTGTGCTCCTGTCAGTTCGAAAGGCAGATGATGGGCATAGAACCCGTTGAAGATGTCAGCGATGCGGTTGAAGACATAGCCCCTAAACTTGCGGCGCTGGTCGGTGGCATACCTTATTATATTAAGCTGCACATAAAAGAGTTCCTCAAATTTAAGGCGTACCTGTGCTTTCTGCATCTCCTGATGGGAATGCGGATAATGAATCATGCGGATGGCTGCATCGCGTGAAACAAGATGCAGACGGTCTACGATATGGCTGGGCAGCGTTTCGGGAAGAGGAGGAAGGATGGTGACCAACTGCTTGGTCATCTTCTCTATGGAACGTGAGGTGTAGCCGCGTTTTCTCAGGTTCTCGGTAAGCGAGTAGTAGGGCTGCATGCCCATTTCTGAAATCTGGAGATTGGTGGCATCGTCCATATCGGGATGGGTAAACTGGAATCTGCCGTTGAAGACGGTTGGCTTTCCGAAAACGAGATATTCGGTTCCCACACGGTAAGTCTTCATGATGTATTGGGCACCGCGATACCAGATGAGGTCAGCCACACCGTAGCCGTCTGAGAAATGGGCTACCAGCAGCTTGTTGCGCTTGCCGGTATCTATCTCGTCGTAGCTGAGTATCTTGCCTTTGAGCTGTACAAAGGGCATGTCGGCATTGAGTTCGCTGATGTGGAAAACCTTGGAGCGGTCTACATATTTATATGGATAGTATTCCAGCAGGTCACTATAAGAGTTGATGCCGAGCTCCTTGCTCAGTATCTCTTTCTTCTTGGGTCCTACCCCTGGCAGGAACATGATGTCTTGGTCTAAAATACTATTCATAATGATGCAAAAGTACAACATTATGGCAAAACAGCCAAAATGTTTAACTCTTTTTTTCCGCAATTGTGGCTTTTTTATTTGTTTATATTGATTTTTCTTCGTACCTTCGCACCGAATAAGATTAAAACTTTCATGAATAGTAAGAAAAGATATATGGTGATAGCTTTGCTGGCGCTTCTGGTTGTGTCGGCAATGGCATATAATGACGAGGCTAAGCCTTGGACCTTCTGGAACTGGAAGTATGGCTCCGTTTCCAGACCGGGTATTCATGCCGATCTGACGGGTATGAAGAATGTAGGTATGGGCGGTATCTGGCTGATGCCGGTACGTGAAGCCGGTGAGTGTCTGGAATCTCAGGACGGGGTGGCACAGCTGTCGCCTGAGTTCTGGAAGATGATGGATTATTCCTTCCAGCTAGCCGACTCTCTCGATTTTGATATGGGCATCCATGTCCTGCCTGGCAATCCGCTTGTCCTCCCTGCTGAATCGATGCAGAAGGTTGTCTGGACCGATACCATCGTGAAGGGTGGAAAGAAGATTGAAGGCTTGCAGATGTGGCAGCCCGAGAGTTATAAGGACGGAAAGATGCAGTCTGCCGGAAGCGAAGGTGGATATTATCAGGATATTGCTGCTTTTGCCATCCGCTTTAAAGGAAAAACGGGTCCTGCCTGGCGCAACGCAACCGATTCGGCTGCCCGGAGCGAGGCGGTGCCGATGACTGATGTGCTCCCCTTGAAGATGGAAGGGGGAATGGTGATGGGTGTCATGGTGAATGGTATCTTGCAGAATAAGTTGCCTAAGGGCTCCTGGTGCCTGTTGCGGATGGGACATACCTCAACGGGACAGACTCATGCAACGGATGGGAAAGGTATGGGACTTGAGGTGGACAGGTTCTCACCGGCAGCCGTACAGAAACTATTCAATTCCTGGTATGCGCCGTTACTGAACCGTCCGCATGGCGATGTGGTGTCGTATCTGTATATCGACCCGAGAGAGTGGGGCAGCCAGAACTGGGGTTGTCAGTTTGCCGAAGAATTCAAGGTGCGCCGCGGCTATGATCTCATCCCCTATCTTCCTGTCATGGCAGGTGTTCCGCTGGAGTCGGCTTCCCGATACGAACAGGTACAGAATGATATCCGTCTCACCATCGAGGAACTGGTAAAGGAGAAGTTCTTCCAGACCTTCACCCGTCTGGCAGAAGAACAGTATGTTGAGGTTTCTTGTGAGCCTATCCCGCGTACCGATCATCCCGACGATATGTTCCGTGCCGTAAGCAGAGCCCATATCTATAATGAAAATCCGGTCCAGGCTGTGGCTTGTACAGGAAACTATGGCGCACAGAACGGAACGCCCGCCTTGCTCAAACCTTCGATAGACCGCCACCTGGCGCTCGGCATCAACAGGTTCATTTTCCAGCATGATATTGTCCGGCATCCAGAGGCTCGAGGTTTCATGGATTACATCACCATGTGTCAGCATTATCTGCAGCAGGGCAGACCGGTGGTTGATATCGCTGTGTTTCATCCTTCGGGAACCTCCGCACAGAAGAACAGCTATCGTGCCCCTCGTGGTTACAAATACGATTTGATCAACAAGGATGCCTTGCTGAAATGGAATTTCGAATACAGTCCGAAAGGTAAACTGCCTGGAAATCAGGATTATCGTATTCTCGTGGTTTCGCAGCCGGATAGCTCTCTCTCTGCTGAGATAAAAGCGAAACTGGAGGAATTGCGTGAGGAAGGCATCATCATCATCGACAAGCCTTATCAGGCGAAGAACTTCTCGCAGTATGGCATCGATCCGGATGTCATACTGCCTGAGAATATGGATTATGCCCACCGTCTGGTTCTGGAGGCAACGGGTAGGAAGGATATCTATTTCCTGATTAATCAGGAGAATAAGGAGCGCCAGATTACGGCAACCTTCCGTACCGGTACTTCCAGAATCCGCCAGATAGTGAACTTGAACTTGCCTGCTTATGGCTCAGTCTTCGTCATCCTGTCTAACAGGGATGACATGCAGATTATCAGCCCAGCAAAGCTTCCGCTACCTTGATGTCGAATGGAGTGGTAATCTTGATGTTCTCACGGTTACCCTCTACCATTGCAACCTGACAGCCAAGACTTTCTACCACCGAAGCATCATCGGTAAACTGTTCCTTGTATTCCTGGTTGAAAGCCTGCTTTGCCAGACCGATGTCGAAGGTCTGGGGAGTCTGCACCACGCGGTAATCGCTGCGCAGCACGTTCTTTCCGCCTCCGTGCTGGTCGATATAGCGCAGGGTGTCGGTTACGGCATATACAGGGATGGCTGCATATTCTTCGCGAGCCGTCTCGAAACATTCCTCGATGACTTCTTTAGATACGAATGGGCGCACGCCGTCGTGAATACCCACTACGCCATCTTCATTATCAGGAATGAGTGCCAGTCCGTTTTTGGATGACTGGAAACGGGTGTCGCCACCATTGGCTATCTGGTGCTTGATGTTGAAATGATGCTCCTCGCAGAGCTGGTGCCAGTATGCCTGCTGACTCTCCGGCAGAACCAGGATGATGTTCAATGCAGGGTCGTATTCATGAAAACGCTCTATGGTGCGCATCAGGATAGGCTTGCCCGCTACCGGCAAGAACTGTTTTGGAATCTCACTTCCCATGCGGAGGCCTTTGCCTCCGGCTACTATGATTACGTAATCCACTTTGTTACTAATTAATAGTTTATAATTTATAGGGCTTACTTGCTCTGCATGAGATGATCATACATCATGCCATCCTGCAGGGCAGCTACGGTTTCCTTGCTTACGAAATAGCTCAATATCTTATAGGCGTATGGGAGGGTTGCAGCAGGACCTTCGCCCGTAATCACGTTGCCGTCTTCCTGGAAGAGGGTGGCGGTATATTCGGTGTTCTCGCCGAAATACTGCTCGAAACCAGGATAACAGGTAGCCTTCTTTCCTTCGAGAATGCCTGTGCTTGCCAGAACCATTGGGGCTGCGCAGATGGCACCGATTCGCTTACCAGCCTTGTGCTGGGCGATGAGCGCCTGGCGTACACCTTCGTGCTCGTTGAGATTCGTACTTCCTGGCATTCCGCCCGGAATCATCAGCATGTCAGCATCTTCAAAGCTGGCAATATCCTCAAACTTCAGGTCAGCCTTGATGGTTACACCATGCGATGTTTCTACCCATTCTGTACCCGTTACACTTACAGTCTTGATGTCTACACCACCTCTGCGGAGGATGTCAACCGGAGCCAATCCTTCGATTTCCTCGAAGCCATTGGCAAGAAATTCATATACCTTAGCCATAATTTATTTATTTTTTGTCTTGTTATTCAAATAATATGATTACCTTTGCAAAAGTAAGAATAATTATTGAAATAACAAAATAAATGGCACAGCAACATTTAAAATTCGCAATATTTGGTAATGAATACCAGGCTAAGAAGTCGGCTTCGATAGAGAAAATCCTTCTTTATCTCGAAAAGAAGGAGGCTGAAGTTTATGTGGAGAATGCTTATTACGAGTTTCTTACCCGCGACCAGCATCTCGATGTGAAGGCGGCTGGGGTGTTCGAGGATTACAACTTCGATGTGGATTACGTCATCTCTATGGGTGGTGACGGTACCTTCCTGAAGGCAGCGAGCCGTGTGGGAGCCAAGGGTACGCCTATCATCGGTGTGAATATGGGCAGATTGGGCTTCCTTGCCGATGTGCTGCCTAGTGAGATAGAGTCGGCGCTGGACAGTCTTTATGCCGGTGATTGTCTGATAGAGGAGCATGCGGTGATTCAGGTGGAGGCAGAAGGTGGCATTCTTGCCGGCAATCCGTTCGCCCTCAACGATATCGCCGTACTGAAGCGTGATGATGCTTCGATGATTTCCATCCGTACGCAGGTTGATGGCGAATTCCTCGTCACTTATCAGGCGGATGGTCTGATTGTTACTACGCCAACAGGTTCTACGGCATACAATCTATCTAATGGCGGACCTATCATCATTCCGCAGAGTGGCAGCATCTGTCTTACTCCGGTGGCTCCTCACAGTCTGAACATCCGTCCTATCGTCATCAACGATACGGCTGTCATCACGCTCGATATCGAGAGTCGCAGCCACAACTATCTGGTAGCCATCGATGGTCGTAGTGAGCGTATGACGGAGGAAACCCGCCTTATCATCCGAAAGGCTCCTCATAGCATCAAGATTGTGAAGCAGCGCAACCAGCGTTATTTCTCTACCCTGAGAGAAAAACTGATGTGGGGGGCTGACCAGCGCGAAAGATAATTAGAATAAGAAAATAATTAAAATAAGAAAAGAGGTATATCCCGAAGATGAATCTTGGGTATACCTCTTTTTCCTAACCTAAAACAACTAACTAATAATTTTGTTCACACAAAACTAAACCTAAAAACATAAACCTTAATAAACCTAAAAACTTAAAAACTTAAAACTGAAAAACTTAAACTAAAAACTGAAACTATTCTTTGAACTTATTTGTTGTATTCTGCTGTAACATTCTTCACTTTATATTTCTTACCTTCTTTGGATGTTTCGATTTCGAAGTAAGCCGTACTGGTGAGACCTGTTATATCTACAGTCTGCGGCTTATCAGTGCCATTATTGAATATGACGTTCACCAACTCGGTTGCATTATCAATGCTGACTTCCTTGTAGTACCATGTCTTACCACCGATGGTCTTTGTTTCTGTCATCTTTTCACCAGGCCACTCAACAGATGCTGCTTTCTTCCATGTATAGCAGTATAATGGGCTCCATTTCACAGCATCGGCATTCACATAAACCATAAATTTATATGCCTTGAACTTCTCAATCGTATATTGATGAGTGGCGATATTTCTAACTTCACCATTCACAAGCAATCCAACCTTCAAGGTACAAGTACCATTGATGCTGATTTCCTTACCACTTTCTACTGTTGTGCTCTTTGCATTAGGGGTAGAGCCATCCAAGGTATAAACCAATTTGGCTCCCTCTGTCTGGCTGACTGCAGTAAGTGTGGTCTTGAAACCTTCCTCGTATGAGCCGGAAGGCACGTCGGTCCAAGAGGTTTCTGCATCATTAGAGAGAAAATAGGCATAGTGATAACCGGAAAGAATCTTTGTATAGCCTGTTTCTCCTGCATATTTATCAGCATCATTACCTACTGCCACAAGAAGTTTGTGCTTAGTACCAGTAACCTCGTTCACATAAAGAGTTTTCTTGCTCTGCTTGTTGTCATAATTGCTCATATTAGTGATGCCTGCATATTTGCGGGCTGCAATCATCTCCTTTATCTCAGACTTATAAGCATTCCAGTGTGGCTGGAAGATACATGGTGTGCCTGGCATGGCGAGCATATAGGCATTGGCTGCTATGGTATCTTTGCGCAGAGGGTCGTTCTGTTCTGATTCAGAGCGTTTCTGTGTATCATGATTTTCTACAAAAGTAACCGCATAACGACGATAATTGGCATCGTGCATAAGATTGTCGTTACTGTTGAGCTTTGACCAGTCTGAAGATGTTGCCACCTTTCCGTTAGCCGCTCCGTTTACGGCATCGCGTACATTATAACGGAACTGGAAGTCGAAGGCTGCGCTCTTCTTGTTAGTTCTGTTTATCCAACTTTCTATTTTGTTGTTACCATCCCAGTATTCACCTACAGAGTATTCTACACCTGTGGCATCATTATAGTCGGCAACATGGCTACCATCGAAGCCTTTCACCATATCATAGCGGAAACCGGTGTAACCCAAATCATCCTTCAGATATTTCAGATACGCTTTGATCACCTTCTGCACATTTTCGCTTTTGTGGTCGATGTCACGGCAACCTCCGAAGTCTGTACCTTCATCAATGTTCTGGCTGAGGCTTACCCCGTCTGTGGCAGCCTGGGTTGCTGTAGTTCCGCCATCATCATTCTTGCAGATGTCTGTAGATTGCATCTGGTAGGTCACTCCCTTGTAGGTTTCTGCAGGGAAGGTATACCAGCCATCCGTATTACGGTGGTTGACCACTACATCTGCTATTGCGCCTATGCCAGCGGCTTTAAACTTGGTAATCAGATTTCTGAGTTCAGCCTCAGATCCGAATGATGAGTTCTGATTGAAATAATAATATGGCATATAACCCATCACCTGAGTGGTCTCCAAACATTTTCCGCTTTGTGGAAGCCAAACAAGGTCGATATAATTTTTCAGCTCATCAGCCTGCTTCTCTAAGACCTTCCATTGTGATTCATTATAAGAATCCCAAGAGAATCCTTGCAGCATAACGCCGCTATAATCGCTAGCCCAGCCTTGCGAATTGAGATTTGGTTCAGGCTCAGGTTCAGGCTCAGGACTTGGGGTAGGCGCTGGCGTTGGCTCAGGATCTGGAAGATCTGGGTCATTGCTGCTAGAGCATGCTCCAAGTGTGAGTGCCATTGCGGCAAGGAGTGTAAAATATATCTTCTTCATAATTATCATTGTATTTTGCGATTACTATCTTATGTTTAATTGTAAGTTGTATTCTTTTTCGTTGGCAAAGTTACGATTTATTTCATTAGCTTGTTCAAAAATTGATGCAAATCAAGCATTTTTCTTGTGCAAACGTTTGCATTTACTAATAAAGTTGTTTCTTTAGGTACGTCTTTAGGTACTTTAACTTGAAAGACTTGATGAAGATATATTTTGCTTATAATTTTGCACAGATGAAACAGTAAAGATTATGGCGAAAAAGAGAACTAAAACAAAAGCAAAGGAACCCATCAAGATTTGGGTGAAACCTTTGAAGAATGGCAACAAGGCAATCTATCTGCGTACTTACCAAGCAGGAAGCAAGGGTAGAGGCTATACCTACGAGCGGTTGAAGGGATTGTTGCTGGTAGATGACAAAAGAGGAAGCGACAAGGAGGCTAAGGCAAAGAATGAAGCTACTTTGCGCACCGCTATGCTCATCCGATGTGAGCGAATCAGGGAGTGGAGTATGAGCCACGGTAACTATCAGCGAGAGATGGTGACCAAGGATATGCTCTTAAAAGACTGGATGCTGCTATATGCTGATCAAAAAAGACAGCAGGGACAGAGCGGCAGTCATGCTGTCAACATCCAGCATGCCCTCTTGCATTTGATAAGATACAAGGGTGAGAATATTCGCATGGCACAACTGGACAAGGTGTATTGCGAAGGCTTGGTACAGTATCTGGCTCATGCCAAGACCATTGGTACGGATGTGCCCAAGCGGGGCGAACATCATGAGAAAGACTTGGCGAAGGGTACGGCACGCCTCTATTACAATACGTTTGTTACCGCATTGAATGAGGCGGTGAGAGAAGGTATCATACCTGAGAATCCCACCAAACTACTGAAGAAAGAAGAGAAAAAGCTGATTGGTCAGGGAGAGAGCCGACGCTGCTATCTCAGCATCGAGGAAATCAGATTGTTGATGGCTACTCCTTGCAAGGATGAAACCGTGAAGCAAGCTTTCCTCTTCGCTTGTTTCTGTGGTTTGCGCATCAGTGATGTCAGGACATTGCGATGGGCAGATATCGGAAAAGGTACGGAGGGATACTATATTAGCAAGTTGATGGTGAAGACCCGTCATGTGGTAACGGTACCCTTGTCGGAGAATGCTTTGTCGTGGATGCCAGCAAGAGGACAGGCAAGGGCTGATGACAAGGTATTTGAGCTGCCATCGTTCTTCTCGGTCAACTATCGATTGAAGCAATGGGCTAGGGAGGCAGGCATTGACAAGCCAGTTACTTTTCATGTATCTCGTCATACCTTTGCCACCACCTTGCTCACGATGGGAGTGGACCTCTATACCACCAGCAAACTGTTGGGACATCAAAACATCATAACCACGCAAGTATATGCCGAGATAGTGAACAGAAAGAAGGTTGAGGCGGTGAACCTTTTGGACCAAATCAAGCCTCTTTAGGTACGCTTTTAGGTACATGATGCTTTCAGAAACTTGAAGGAGAGGGCAAGTTGCAAACTTAAAAATCAAGCAAATGATGAAGCAGGTAAAAATTAAATTGCCTCTCAGAGCGTTGACCCTAGCAAGCGGTCTGCTTCTGACGGTGAGTTCCTTTGCGCAGAGTAATGCAATTAAGGGACATGTGAAGGATGCTTCTGGTGAGCCTATCATGGGTGCTACCATTACAGTTAACGGTAAGGCAGTAGGCATTACCGACATGGATGGTAACTTCTCAGTTGATGCAGCGCCAGGTGCCAAGATTACATTCACCTATCTGGGTATGACACCGCAGACGGTGAAGGCATCTAGTAACATGAACATTACCTTGGAAGATGACTCTAAGTCTTTGAACGAAATCGTAGTCATCGGTTATGGTGTAGCTAAGAAGAATGATTTAACTGGTTCTGTTGCCGCCCTCAAGCCAGATGAAAAGAATCATGGTATCATTACATCCGCACAGGATATGATCCAGGGTAAGATTGCTGGTGTAAACGTTAGCTCTTCAACGGGTGCTCCTGGTGAAGGTGCACAGATTCTTATTCGTGGTGGTGCTTCTCTGACAGCAAGCAACAAACCACTGATTGTTATCGATGGTATGCCTATGGATAACAATGACACAAAGGGTGTGAACAACCCTCTTTCTCTCGTCAACCCTAACGATATTGAGAGCTTCACCGTATTGAAGGATGCTTCAGCTACAGCCATCTATGGTTCCCGTGGTTCTAATGGTGTCATCATCATTACAACCAAGAAGGGTCGCAGCGGTCAGAAGCCACAGGTTTCTTACAATGGTACAGTCTCAGTAAGTACTATTGGTAAGAAGTTGGATGTGATGAACGCATCAGAATACGTTGACTTCATCAAGAACTATTATGGAGAAGATTCTTCTGCCTACCAAGGCTTAGGCTGGAAGGAATACAACGCTGACGGAACACCTAACTATGCTGCCGGCACATACGATACCGACTGGCAGGATGAGATTTACCGTGCAGCTGTCAGCCATGAGCATAATGTCAGCTTATCAGGTGGCATTAATAAGAAATCATGGTCAATGCCTTACCGCGTCAGCGTTGGTTACACTGGTCAGGAAGGTATCTTGAAGGGTTCTGACTACAAGCGTGTTACAGCAGGTTTCAACATCAGTCCTTCTTTGCTCAACAAGCACCTCAACCTGAATATCAATGGTAAGTATTCTTACTCTAAGACAGTTCCTGGTGGACAGGATGCCGTTGGTGCAGCTATCACAATGGACCCTACCCGTCCTGTTAAGAGCAGTGACGAAAAATTCAAGAACTGGGGCGGCTATTGGCAGTGGGCACAAGAGAGTAAATCATACGACCCAACCTTCCCATACGACCGCAATTCAGATGCTCCAGCCAACCCTGTTGAAAAGGTAGAGAACTACGGATTTAACAAGAGTGCACATGTTCTTTTGGGCAACGTAGAGGCAGACTATAAGATTCATGGTTTCGAAGACCTGCATCTGCATGTCAACTTAGCTGGTGAATATACCACCGGTGGTGAGTATGATCACAAGAATCCACAGTCTACCTACGCATACTACTATGGTGGCGAAAGCGAAAACACAGAGAAAAAATATAATGTAACAGCTACAGCCTATGCTCAGTACACAAAGGATTTCAATAAGGCTAACCACTTCGACATTACTGCAGGTTACGAGTATAGCCACATGAAATATTGGGGCGACCAGTGGAGCAGAACCATGTATCCATCTACCTACGAAGGAAAGAATGACAAGGGTGAAGCTCTTGCTGGTACAGAAAAGGCTTACGATACTAGCAGATGGAGAGGTCAAACCTATATTGTGAGTTGGTATGGCCGTGCCAACTATTCTCTGTTGGATCGTTACCTTCTTACATTTACCGCACGTTATGATGGCTCTAGCCGCTTTGCTGATGGACACCGTTGGGGTTTCTTCCCTGCAGCAGCCTTCGCATGGCGTGTTAAAGAAGAAAGTTTCCTGAAAGAAGTTGACGCTATCAGCGACTTGAAACTTCGCTTGGGTTGGGGTAAGACTGGTCAGCAGGATACTGGCAGAGAGTATTATACCGCTACATACAAGAAGAGTACAAGTAATCACCACCTCTATCCTATCGGTGGCGGCGACAACACTGGATTGCTCTATCGTCCATTGGCATACAATGATGACCTGACTTGGGAGACAACCACTACTTGGAACGTCGGTCTCGATTACGGTATGTTCGACCAGAGACTGGTTCTCAACTTTGATGCATATTACCGCAAGACTACTGACCTTCTGAGTGAAACAACCATCCCAGCAGGCCAGAACTTCGACAACAAATTGTTGAAGAATGCTGGTACCTTGGAGAATAAGGGTTTTGAAGTTGCTGTAACAGGTCGTCCAATTCAGACCAAGGACTGGTTTGTAGAACTGAGTGTAAATGCTGCCTACAACAAGAATGAGATTACTGAGCTTGCTGGCGGTCGCGATATGATTGAAGCAGGAATGACGGTAGGTCAGGATCAGCCAATCACCTATCATAAGGTAGGTAAGCCAGCCAACTCTTTCTTGGTTTACCAGCAGGTATACGATGAGAACGGACGCCCTATCATGGGCTGCTATGTAGACCGCAATGGTGATGGTTCTATTGACGAGAACGATAAATATTTCTATAAGAATATCGTAGCTCCTTGGACAGGTGGTTTCAGTTTCAAGGTTTCATACAAGAACTGGGATCTTGGAAGTAACTTCCGTGCAAGTTTTGGAAACTATCTCTACAACGGATACGCAGAAAGCAAGGCTAACACTTCTGTTCTCTGTAATCCAAAGGGATATTATGAGAACTGCACCAAGGAATTGACAACATTAGGTTGGACTTCATACAACTATCCACTTACCGATTACTTTGTACAGAATGCCAGCTTCTTGAAGTGCGATAACATTACTTTGGGCTATAATTTTGACAACGTATTGAAGATGGGCAAATACAAGGGTATCTCTGGTCGTATCTACGCCTCATGCTCTAACGTGTTTACCATCACAAAGTACAAAGGTCTCGAGCCAGAACAGACATCAGGTAAGGACAGCAACGTATATCCACGCTGCCGCACATTCCTGCTCGGTTTGAACCTCAACTTCTAACAATTTAAAATAGATTTCGATATGAAACTCAATAAATTCAAAACAATCGTCCCTGCTGCAGCGCTTCTGCTTTCAGCAAGTTTGTGCTCTTGCATGGATGATTTGGACAAGGGAAACATTGATCCAAATGGTGACGCAAATCCAAACATAACAGGCTTGTATAGCAAGTGCTATGCTGGACTTATTATGGAAGGTAATGATGGTAATGCCGATTTCAACATTCAAGACAACGGCAAATCCACTTTGATACGTAACATATACAACTTCAATGAGTTACCTACTGACGAATCAATCTGTTGGTGGTCAGATGGTGGTCTCACTGATATCAGTTACAATCAGTTTAAGCCAGATAATGAAACTCTGAAGTATTTGTACTATCGTATGATGTCTAATATCTCATACGAGAATCATTTCTTAGGACTCGAGGCTGCAAAAGAAGATAAGACCAAGTATGCAGAGGTACGTGTTATCCGTGCTTACCACTATTTATTGATGCTTGACTTCTGGGGCGACCCTTCATTCACAGATAAGATTTCGGCAGAGACTCCACGCCAGGCTCACACCTACAATGCTAATTATGATGCAAGCAAGAGTTACACTCGTGCAGAGCTTCTTCAGATGGGTCGCGAGTTCTTGTTCAACTGGGTAGAAAGCGAATTGCTTGCTGCAGAGCCAGACCTATTGGCAGCTAAGCCTGAGAAAGATACTGATGCTGACTATGGTCGCGTAGACAAGGGAACATGCTGGTTGCTCTTAAGCCGTCTGTACCTCAATGCCGGTACATACCTCAACAATGATGGTCAGAACAATCCTCATTGGGACAAGGCGCTTGAATACGCAGAGAAAGTAATTAATTCAGACTATAAACTCTTCCTCGAAACAGATATGTCTGCAGAGGCAAAGGCTAACGGCTACAAGCCATACGACATGCTCTTCATGGGCGACAATGGTTCGAATGGTGCAAGCTGCGAGGCCCTTCTGCCATTGATGCAGGATGGCGACAAGACCCAAGGCTACGGAGGTTCACTCTTCTTCGTTGCTGCAAGTATAGATGCTAATTCCAGAACTGTTACAGGTGAAACATTAGGTACATCTGCTACCAACTGGTCAGGTATGCGTGTTCGTCCTTCATTCTTAACCAAATTTGTCAACAAGCCTTCGGATTTCGAAGGTAAGACTGCTGAACAGATTCGCGCTATGGGTATTGATGACCGTGCCATGATTTGGGGTGTAGACCATAAATTAGACCTGGGTAAGAATGACGCCTTCAAACAGGGACTCACCATTGTAAAATGGAATAACAATTACTCCAACCATGGAACTACACATGATACGGAAAAAGTAGATACAGACTTCTTCCTCTTCCGTGTAGCAGAGGCTTACCTCAACGCTGCTGAAGCAGAAATGCATCTTAACGGCGCAAATTCTGATAAGGCTAAGGGATGGATTGATGCTCTTCGCGATCGTGCCCACGCAGAAAAACGTCAAACATATTCTCTTGAAGACGTGCTTGATGAGCGTGCCCGTGAGTTGTACTGCGAAGGTCTCCGCCGTACCGACTTGATTCGTTTCAATCAGTTTGGTGGCAGTCAGGCTACATACAATTGGGAACTTAAGGGTGGTAACGAGAAGGGTACAACCTTCGACAAGAAGTTTAATGTATATCCTCTCCCATCTTCTGAGATTCTTGCCAACCCGAACCTGACACAGATTGACGGATATAACGAGGTTCAAAACTAAAGTATAAAAGAATTATTAAAGAAAACGCAATATGAAGAATAAATATATAATTGGTGCTCTGCTTGTCGGCATCATCAGCTTATTCGCATCATGTTCGGATGACAACGACTCTAACCCTACGCTGATCCAGCCTACGGAGTTCAAGTTGAATACTCCAGAATATGTAAATTCTACTATTGACTTGGAGCATTCTACAGGACTTGGTCTTACATGGTCACAGCCTAAGTACACTGCCGACAATGCCCCAATCAATGTAACATACGAGGTACAGGTATCTCCAACCAACACCTTCACAGTTTCTACTGATGAAGCTGCTGCAGACGAGAGTGGCGAAAAGGTTCCAGACTACGCTGTTCTTAGCCACACTACACAGTTATGTAAAACTTCTGCTTCTGCTGAAGAAATAGATAAGGCATTGGTAAAGATACTTAAATGGACAGAAGACAATGTTCCTGCTGAGCAGGAGATGTACGTTCGTGTTAACGCTTACATCCTTGAGGGCACTAGCCACCTGAACCCTATCGCTTCAAACTCAGTAAAGCTCAACGTAAAGCCTTACTATATTGAACTGAAGGATGCTGTTCCAACAATGTGGTATCTTGTAGGTAACATGTTCGGTGGCAAGTGGGCAGGTGACAAGAGTATTGGTGTTGATGCGCTTCCTATGTTCTTGAAGCCTAACTTCTCTTATGACAAGAAGACTGGTGCTGGTGAGATTGAATACACCAACTACTTCCTTACAGACGAATTCGACGAAAAAGCAGAATCTGCTGTAGCAGGTTTCAAGATTCTGCCTTCAAGCTTCGTTTGGGACTACAGTATGGACGGCGGTGGAAAGTTGAAGGACAATATAGCCTATCGTGGTTCAACTAATAGCGATGGTGGTCATATCCTTGCAGGAGCAGACGGTTACTACACAATCACATTGAACACAGCAGACAACACTGCCAAGATGGTGAAGTACGAGGGTAATGTAACCAACTATGGTACTATCCAGATTGCAACCTCATTAGACGATTTCGCGAGCGACACTCCAATGCTTCCTTACAACACAGAGGGCGTTGAAAACCACGCTTGGTACTATGTGATGGAAGTTCCTGCCGGACAGACAGTAAGCTTCAAGTTCAAGATTGCTGGTTCTTGGGATACCAACTGGGGTTATGGCAAAGCAGACGGCGATATCAACATGTTCGGTAAGTGCGAGGCTAATGGTCATAACATCGGTTTGACTGAAGGCAAGTATTGCATCTCATTCAACGATATCACAGGTGCATTCAGCATCGTTAAATTGTAAATCACTTAAAGTATAGACAATTATGATTAAGAAAATATTATTGGGAATGACCCTGCTGATGTCTATGGTATCTTGTACCGAGGACTACACAGACTGGGCTAACCCACAGACAAATCCTGAGGAGGAAGCTGTATCATTTGGAAACGGTAGCGTTACTCCAGAAGGTGTCATCAACTTGGCAGATGTTACAGGAGATAAGGTAAAAGTAGCGAGCATTGTTGCTCCTACTTCTACCAAAGATACTTACACGCCTAGTTTCAAGATTAATTTCGATGGTCAGTCATTCGACATTGATGCTGATGGTAACATGGCAAAAGCTGACTTGGTAAATTACATCACCAATAAGTATGGCAAGCGTCCTACAGAGCGCGACATCGATGCTACTCTTGACGCATGGCAAAGCAATGGTTCAACAGCCGTGAAGATGGCTACATCTGAAACATTCCAGGTTAAGGCTATTCCTGAGGCTCCAGTTATCGAAGAAGGCTATTACCTCGTAGGCGACATGTTTACTACAGATGACGTAAATGGTTGGACTAAGGGTGTTGCAAAAGCATTCAACCACAGCGACAAGGATGTATATGAGGATCCGGTCTTCACCGTATCTTTCGAAACAACCAAGGCAGACCAGTATTGGAAGATTATTCCTAAGAAAAACATTGATGCAGATGACCTCTGGGCTCCAGGTGTTGTAGGACCTAAGGTTGACGGCGACGACAGTATGACTGGTGCGCTGACAAACGGTGACGCTAAGGCTGGTAAGATTGCCAAGGCTGGTAAGTATAAGCTCACCATCAACATGATGGACTACTCTTATACCTTAGAGGAGGTTAACTACGATCCATTCATCTACTTCATCGGTAGTACTGATGGTTGGAAATCCAATGATCAGAAGCTTGCTCTCGTAGACGATGCAAAGGGCGTATACACTGGTTATGTTTATTTGGCCGATCCTAACAATGCTGGCTTTGAGTTCAAGTTCCAGCGTGCGCCAGGAAACTGGGACACCGCTATTGGTGCAGGTACATTTGTAAGCTTTGCTGGAGCTGCTATCGGCGTCGACAATGGCAACCTCGGCGTAAATGCAGGCGAAGGTGTTTACTACATGGATGTTAATCTTTCAGAAGGCACTATCACAGCCACTAAGGTTGAGACCATGGGTATGATTGGTGGCTTCAACAATTGGGATGGCGACGCAGTCATGACTTGGAATGCTGAAGAGTATTGCTTCGAGGCAACAAATGCAGGTGTTACAGCAGATGGTTGGAAGTTCCGCGTAAATGGTGGTTGGGACATCAACCTCGGTGGAAGTCTCAACAACCTGACAGCAGGTGGCGACAACCTTACAGTTGCAGGCAACACAGTCAAGTTGTATCCTACAAGAAAGACTAAGGACAATATCTACTGCACAGTAGAATAAGTATTTGTTTCATCATAATAAAAATAGTATAACCAATAGGCGGCTCTCAATTCCGGGAGCCGCCTATTTTCTTTTTCTCCTCATGATTTCTCTATTATTTCCTTTATAATCTATAAAAAACTCAAAAAAACTTTGGTATTTT
>ERZ1034976.1504-NODE-1504-length-17792-cov-3.929300_pt1 | contig 17792 bp, 13 predicted proteins | sample MGYA00520623_ERZ1034976 | MGnify/ENA primary metagenome ERZ1034976 (study PRJEB33766, sample SAMN09781774) | gut metagenome | biome: gut microbiome | host: Homo sapiens | place: Madagascar | study: EMG produced TPA metagenomics assembly of the PRJNA485056 data... | reverse complement strand
TACATGGAAACCAACCGCTTTGTAGCTATCCTTGGTAACTACAGCTTCCTCTGGGCTGTTCTCGCACTGCTCGTACTTGGTGGTGCTGCTGGTGAATTCCAGTTCAACTTCTCTGGCGAAATCATCCGTGTTCCTGACTTCATCGGATTGTTCCAGGTAGTATCTCCATTGTTTATCGGCTTTGCTGCTGATCCTGGTGTTTGGGTTGCAGCTCTTCCTTATGCAGTTATGGCATGGATTATTGCTTACGGCGACTTCGTAACGGTACAGCAGCTTGGTCTTAAGGCTGTTCGTGACGACGAATACATCGAATTCGATCCTAACCGTACCAACGTTATCTGCGGTCTCCGTAACTTACTCCTCGGTCTGTTTGCACCTTATCCTGCACTCGCAGGTCCTCTGTCCGCTCCTTACTGCGTAGCTACGTATGCTCGCTATAAGCAGTCTGGTCGCCAGGGCATGGATTCCATCTATGATGGTTCTGGTACGAACCTGATCTTCACCGTTCTCGGTCTGTTTGTATATCCTCTGTATGAAGCATCTCTCGCAGCTTCCGCAGCATTGCTCGTAGTTGTACTCTGCATCCAGGGTTGGCTGTGCGCAGTTATCGCATTCGACCTCGTTCGCGACGAAATGGACAAGGGCATGGCTGGTATGATCGCTGGCTTCGTTCTTGCTCGTGGCGGCGGCGTCGGCTTCGTAGTTGGTGTAATCTTCTACCTGCTCATGTGCGACAATGACAAGATCCGCGACGACTATGCTTACAACAAGGAACAGCAGCGCATTGAAGACGAAGAAACTGAAAAGCAATTGAAGGCTTTGCATGATCGTCTCGAAGCTCTTAAAGCTGGTAAAGTTCCAGAAGAGAAATAATGTAAGTAACAACGTCAAAGACTGTTAACCAAATATCCCCTTAAAACTGGCATCCCCCGTATGGCGAACACCATGCGGGGGATGTTTTTAATGCTTCTGCTCATCAAAGGCGCACAGCGTTCAATGCGATAGACTATCTGCTTAGCTGGTGGAAAAGCTTTCATGTCTTAACCGCAAATAAAGAGTGATAACAGGAGTTGTTCTCTGGGAGTCTAATACTAACTTGAGCTTAATACTATTTAGCTTTAATGCCGCTGTGATTGAAAGTTGCTATTCTTGGGAAGTCCGCACATCTGCTTGATACCGCTTCCCCCATTGTTCCATGCTAGAGATAATAGGTCTCATTGAATTTCCCGTTTCGGTCAGAGCATATTCGGATCGGGGAGGATTATCTTCGATAACCGTTTTGCTAATGATGCCATCAACTTCAAGTGCTTTAAGATTGTCGCTTAAAACTTTCCTACTGATTCCTTCGATAGAGCGATGTAATTCTCCGAATCCATAAGGACGATCAAGTAGACGCTGCAAGATAAAAATTTTCCATTTATTGCCAATGAGTCTAATGGTAGTGGCTACAGGACAAGCAGGAAGTTCGTCTTTAGTTAACATAGCGACTCTTTTCCGAAGTTGTTAGTTGAAAGTCTACTGTTGTGTCTCGCTGATACATTATGGTTACTGCACCATCGTCGGTGCATCATCATGGTTAATGCGCTTTCTTCAATTTACTATGGGCAATACACCAGGTTAAATCTAAGCTTAATTCGATCCCATAAAAGATATTCCAAATGGCGTATGACTTTCAGGATTCTTTAGTAATTATCCCGACCAAAAAACAATAACGGATATTTTTACGTTTATAAACGATCACCACATCCGTCCTTGCGTGGCTGCCTGCTATTCGTTTGAGGAAATAGGCAAAGCACATCGTGCTATGGAGAATTCAGATCTAGTAGGGAAAGCAGTGGTTGTTTTCGGTTAATTTTGAAATTTAAATGGCGGTTCCAATGATCCGCCATAGTTGCTTGGCAGTTTCATCCCTAACAGATATAGCTGTTTAACAGCTTCGTTCCTAACATGCATAATTGCTTAGTGGCTTCACTCCTAACATATATTCTGCGCTTCAATACATTGTTCCTTTATTCCGGCTTCAATACTTCACCCCATAAAAGCAAGTGGGACTGAAAACTTTTGTTTTCAGTCCCACTATCGGGATTCAGTTCACTATGTGAGTGGTTCTGATTGAGCGAGGTATTGTCTGTTACACAAAGCTGACTAATCCAGCTTGCCGTAACGCTCCTCGGTGATCTGATCAAGCGTTTTGCCTTGAGTCTTAGGACACCAGATAACACCTACTACCAAGCTGATGAGCAGTACGACGCACATGATAACTGCAGCAGGGAAGAATCCAGCAGGATTTGCAGAGATATCACCCATGATGGCACCTACACCAACGAGCGACCAAATGCCCAAAGCGCCACGTACTAAGAAGAACATGATGCCCTGAACGCCGCCACGATATTGAGTTGGGAAGAGCTCGGTACCCCACAAGGCATAGAAGCACTGTGCGGAGAAACCAGCAGAAACGCCCCACAAAATAACGTAAGCCCAAAGAACCCAACCCATGGAGTCGCTGGTGCCGTTCTGAAGAGCAAGACCAAAGATTGCGATGCAAACCCAGGAAAGCAAAGCTAAGAGAGCAGAAATTCCGAACAGGATACGATGGGGAACCTTGTCGCCCATTTTGCTGAAGACGATCAAAGAGAAAGCTGCAACAAGGATCCACTGAACAATGCCAAGCAGGCTCTGACCAGTAGAGTCAATATTGCCAGCAGCGGCATACAGGTAAGGCATGAACTGACCGTTGGTGCCTGCAGCCAGGTTCCAAGTCAAGTAAACCGCTACCAAGAAGATGATGGTCTTTACGTTTACGGAATTCTTAAGCGCATTTGACATCATGCGGCCAAAGCTTACATGCTCAGTGGTGTCCTGCTTGTCTGCCCAGTCTGCAGATTCTTGAAGCTTGCGCTGCAAGTTCCAAGCAATCAAAGCAACAACGAACAAAACAATGAACAGAATACGAGTTGCCAGCATGCCGTCGAAAGGACCATAGGTGCCTGCAGGCAGCAGCGTTTTGCCGTCAGCCGCAAAACCAGGAAGAATGAAGCTCATGATCAAAGACAGAGCGAATACAATAGCAGGACCGCAGCTCCATGCGAACTGGCTGATACCAATGTTGGAAGCACGGCTGGTTGATGAAGAGGTTTCAGAAATGTAGCTCCAAGAAGCAGGAACGCCAGCGCCTACCGAAAGGCCAGAAATAACAACACCAACAACAACCATAGGAAGATTAACTGCGCAAGCAGCAATAAGTACGCCTGCTGCATATACCAGCAAGTTGTACTTATAAATGATCGTGCGACCAAATTTGTCGGTCAAAAAACCACCAATCAAAGCACCAACAGCAGCGCCGAATGCGTTTGCGCCGATAGCGCCAAGAATAGCGGTCCAAGTTGCTCCGAATCCAAAAGCTGCCGCCCAAGCAGTCAATGCAGTACTGCTAGCAACAATGCAGCCTGAATCCAGGAAGTTGGTAAGAGATACCGCCATGGTTCCCTTACGCTCTTGAGATAAAGCCATTACGTTTCTTTCTAATCGAAGGTTTACAAATGCTTGTTTAGGGGACCCTGTCATTCCTGCAATTCAAAGCCGCGCATGCTGCCAAACGGCATCTGAACGGCTGAGGAACAAACAGAGAATCGCCTAAACGTTAATCCAAATGGAAGGCGCAGGGCAGGTCTACGGAAACAGGGGAATTATCTTCGTTTGTTTCCATGACACTTGCCATGAAATCCCACCATTTTTTACAAATTTCAGTATTGGCGGATTCGTCATAACGCTCTGGATCGTCAAGTTCGATATAACCGAACAAAATGTTGGTTTCTTCGTCGATGAAGATCGAATAGTTATGTCCGCCATATTCATGAATCATGTCTGCCATTTCTGGCCATAATTCGTTGTGACGTTTTTCGTATTCTTCAGCGAACCCAGGGTAGAGCTTCATTTTGAACCCGTGGATCGTGCGGCCCTCGGCCGTCTTGCGAATCGTCATGTCTGCCTTCTCTCGGTTCTTCTTGCACTGCCGAGACGCAGCGTCCCGACGGCATTCGTTGCAGGTGCTCGCCAGCCCGAAAGTTGACGAGCACCTGTTGAACGTTTTGTCTCTAGTTCTCGTCCAAAAATGCCAGGTTGGGTTTCACGTTGAAGTCGTGGCATACCTGAAGCAGTTGTGCGTCGGAGATCAGATACCTCGGTTCGGCACCGCCGTTCGCGGCGCGTGCGGCGAGGTAGAGCCCTGCAGACTTTTCGATCGTATGCATCATGCCGAACGCCGCATCGAAGGTGTTGCCTGACACGAACATGCCGTGTTGAGTCCACACCACTGCGTCGTAGCGGTCCATTAGGTCTGCCGTGGCACGGGCGATCTCGGCACCGCCAGGTACCATCCAAGGTACAAGTCCTACGCCCTGCGGGAAAATAATCACACACTCAGTCATCGACTTCCACAGGATGCGCGTCCACGTGCGTGGGTCAGGCTCGATGAGCGTGGACAGTGTGATGATGTTAGGCGTATGCGCATGGTAGATGACGCGATTTGCACCGTCGGTTGCCGCCATGCGGATGCTGTGGTTCATGAAATGCGTGGGGAATTCGCTGGTGGGTTTACCGCCGTTTTCTAATCCCCACACAACACGCCAGGAATCGCCTGCATCGTTAATCTGTACGATGCCCAGTGCGTCTTTCGGGTACAGCGATACGTTGCGCATGTATTTGCCCGAACCTGTTGTCAGGAAGTAAGCACCTTTCAGATTGTCCGCCTGCACGTCCATCTTGACCCACGGGCGGCTCGTGTCGAATTCCTTTTTGCAGGCCTTTATATCCTTATTGGTCATGCGGTAGGTTAGGTTGCCGCCGTTGGCCTCGTGCCAGCCCTGCTTGAATCCGTCTTTACACAGACGGACGAAGCGCTTCACGCAATCGGTCTTCTCTACAGCCATGTTCTCGTTCTCAGCTCCTTTAATCTTTCTTGAAAAGGATGTCGTCCTTGTAGGCATTGATAAATGCCCTTAGCAGACGACTTCGACTTCTACATTCAAAATCTTCGCAACCTTCTTGATGGTGCTCGTCCAGCTGCCTTGAGCCGCAGCAAAGTGATGCGTAGGGCCGCACTCGCACCAGCGGTTGTTCCACTCTCGTGCACCCAAGGAGAAGCGCGTGCGGAAGGTGGTGTCGCCGTTTTGTAGGGTAGGACCGTCCTCAATGACGCCTTCGCTTACGATGAACTTGAAGTGACCGTCGGCATCCTGTGTGATTGCCAAGTAGGTGACTGGGCCGGGCTTCGGGTAGAAGCGTGTGAGGAAGCCGCCTCCGGTTTTGCCGTGGAACACTGGAACGATCTCCATTGAGGCCTTGCGTGCCGTGGAGAAGCAAGCGTCGCCTGAACCGGAGTGGCCGATGAGCACCACGTCGTCGTCGAAGTCGAAGGTGTAGAACTCGGAAAGCTGGCAGGCGCCCGAGAGGGTCTTCATGATGCTCATGCCCATGGCAACCTTCATATCGCCTTCCACTGCGCAAACTGTGCCTTGTTTAATGAGCATGGAGAATGCCGGAATTAGCATGGAGTCGAGCACGCCCGCCTTGCCCTGAGCCAGACCGTCGTAATGGCTGGCGACCATACCTAAGTGTTCGTCGCGTACCCACTGCTCGAAGGCCAACACATAGCGAGCCATCTCGCGGATGCTCTCTTCTTCGTAGTCACCCTTGATCTCAAAGGTGTCGTGAATGTCGGCAATCTTTGCGGCAATCGCCTCTTCATCGTTCACGTCATCGGCGATAGCCCACATACGTTCCCAGTCGAACTGCTTGGTGTACACACCCATGCGGTTGTAGAGGTTGGTCTCGTCGATGTAGAGATCCATCATGCCGGGATACGGCCTGCCAATCTGAGCGATATTAGTATCGCGGAAGCGGCGACGTACTTGTGCAGCACGGCACCAGTCTTCGATCTGGGCGGCAGCCTCGGGGTCGCCGCCTTCGACGACGCCCGTGATTACAGCATGGCGTTTGCCTGCGCGGTTGAGGTCGGCAATCATTTCGCCCACAGCTCCGCCTGCATAGCCAGTGCCTAGCCACTCAGCAGTGCCTGCTGTATCAAAGTCAAGACAACGCAGTTTCTGTAGGTTCACTACCACGATCGGCACGTCAAGGTCGCGTACGGCAGGGAGCATGTTGTAGCTTGTGCAGTAGGTAAGCAGCTGCAAGATAACGAGATCTACATCTGCTGCGCGGAACGCATCGCCTGCAGCCTGTGCCTGTTCTTTCGTAGTGACCAAGCCGCCGTCGATAAGCTCGACGGTGTTGGGCAGTGTTTTCTTGAATGCGGCATACTGTTCTTCAAATTCGGGTACCAGCTCTGGGAACTGGGGCAGGTACGCCTGCAGCGCGATGGAAAACACGCCGACTTTCGCTTTTGTTTCTATTAGCATAGGCAACCTCCTGTTGTCTGTTTGCTTGCTGTACATCTATATGCTGTACACACAGCTGATGCTGCGTGCGACATACTTGTCTATTCCTGCGGGTCGACCATGTCGATATCAAAGGACGCACGGATCATATCGCGTGCCGTTTGTAGATCCTCGATCTGGCCGCTGGCGATCATCTGGACAATTAAGTTGCCCAGGCTGGTGCCTTCGATAGGTCCGGCGAAAACGGGAATACCGCATGCTTTGGTGGTTAATTCGTTCAAATAGGCATCCTGACAACCGCCACCTACGATATTGATAGAAGTGTAGGTTCTGCCTGTAAGCGAAGCCATTTCTTCAATAGATTCGGCATAGCATGTCGACAGGCTTATATAAACGCAGCGCATTAATTCACCAACCGTTGTCGGGATGGCCTGTCCTGTCTCAAAGCAGGCTAAGCGAATCTCATCGATCATGGAATCAGGTGCTAAGAAGCGGTCATCGTTTACGTTGACGTGAGCTTCGAAATCTTGTGCCGCTTTGGCTTCTTCTATTAAATCGCCAAAACCCATTTCGTGTGTGCTGCCAACAAAAGGAGGCAATTCGGCTTCAAGCGTCGCTTTTGTTTCTGCTTGAGCTTCGGTTTCTTGTTTTCCTTCGACGTATGACACGCCATTAAGTTCACGGCGAATGGACTGAATCATCCAGAGACCCATGATGTTTTTCAAGAAGCGGAAGCGTAGCTCATAGCCGCCTTCATTGGTGAAGTTCTGAAAGCGTGAAGCGTCAGAAGTAATAGGGCCTTCGTTTTCAACACCGAGCAAACTCCAGGTACCTGATGAGAGGAATACCGCATCATTGTCGCGAGCAGGAACCGCCAAATAAGCGCTGCCAGTGTCGTGAGTAGCCGGGGCAATAACGCGAGGGGCATAGCCAAGTGTTTGCTCAATTTCGGGTTTCACTACGCCTAAGTCTGTTCCAGGCATAACTACGTCGCAAAACATTTCTTGGGGTATACCGAATGCATCAAGAATTACGCTGTCCCATTGTTGGGTGCGTGCATTGAGTAAACAGGTAGTAGTGGCGTTGGTGTATTCATTAACCTTGGTGCCCGTAAGTAAGAACGCCAAGTAGTCAGGAATCATCAAGAAGCTTTCAGCCTGTTCTAGCTGTTCAGGATGTTCGCGCTTGAGCGCAATAAGCTGATAGATAGTATTGAACGGCTGACGTTGGATGCCGGTGCGGCGATATACCGCATCAGGTGCCATAATGCGGTCAGCAATTGAATACATACCGTTGGTTCTTTCGTCACGATAAGCAACCGCATCGCCAATCAGTTGATCGTCCTTATCCAGTAAAACAAAGTCGACACCCCAGGTATCAATGCCGATAGTTTTTGGGACAAAGCCCGCTTCTTTGCATTTCGCTAATCCCGCAACAGTTTCGCGGAACAGCATTTCGATATCCCAGCAGTCATGACCGCCTGATCGTTTTTGGATGTTATCGAAGCGGTGAATTTCGGTAAGTTCAATGCGTCCATCTTGTACGGTGCCAACAACGACACGACCTGAAGAGGCACCAATATCAACTGCTGCATAACAATTCGAAGAAGTCATTAGTTGCCTCCTTCTTCGATGCCAATCTGTACGATTTGCATCACGTTGGTGGGACGAGGGGAAGGAACTGTTGGATCTACTCCTACATCATCAGTGCTTGGTGAAGTAGTGCGATCCCCTAGGGTGAACACCGCAATATCCCCTTTGTGGACATAACCTTTTTCGGTAACAACCGATCGTGCTTGTTCAAGAATGAACGAAGAATCGCCCACTACTTTTCCTAAGAGGGGTGTTACACCCCAGGCAAGCTGCAGCGAGCGACGGTTTTCTTCAGAAGAGGTAACCGCATAGATAGGTGCTTTGGGGCGATAATTGGAAACTAAACGTGCGGTACGTCCTGTCATGGTGGGGGTAACAATACAGGATGCACCAACGTGTTCAGCTGCAGTAACGGCAGCAAGTCCTACCACCGCAGAGATACCATTGGGTTCTGAGGTGCGATTAGGAATAGAACCTTGCTCGTAGATGTGCGGTTCGGTAGCTTCAGCGATCTGAGCCATGGTTTGAACTGCAGGAATAGGGTACATGCCGATAGCTGTTTCGCCCGACAAGGTAAGAGCATCGGTGCCGTCGTAGATTGCATTTGCGATGTCTGCGACTTCTGCGCGGGTTGGGCGAGGATTGTGGATCATGGATTCCAGCATCTGAGTTGCGGTAATAACAGGGCGATAGGCCTGATTGCATGCCTTGATAATCTTCTTTTGAAGAAGAGGTACCTGATTAGAAGGAACTTCTACACCCAAATCACCACGGGCAACCATAATGGCATCCGATGCGGCGATGATTTCTTCAATGTGGTCTACTGCGTGCCCGTTTTCGATCTTTGCAACCACGCGAATACGGTTTCCGCCGTGTTCTGCCAAGAAAGAGCGAATAGCGCAGACATCTTCAGCGCAGCTTACAAATGATGCAGCAACAAAGTCCACCTCTTGTTCAATGGCAAACAAGAGATCTTCTTTGTCTTGCTCGGTCATGACAGGAAGAGGGACGTTGGTTCCTGGAAGGTTGAGCTGCTTGCATTCACCAAGTATGCCTGAATTTTGAACGGTGCATTGGATTTCGCTACCGTTCACACGGTCGACAGCTAACTCAATTAAGCCATCGTCTAGCAAAATAATAGTTCCAGGTTCTACATATTGATAGAGACCAGGGAAAGTTTGGTGAATACGGCGAGAAGTGCCGAGAATGTTTTCTTCAGTAAGAAAAATATTGTCTCCCGCTCGAAGAAGAACAGGCTTGTCATCTTCTAGTTTGCCTGTACGAATTCCTGGACCTTTCGTATCAAGCATGATTGCGCAGGGCGAATCAAGTTCGCGGCGGATTTTTTTCAGGCGGTCCATTCGTGCTTTATGTTCGGCGTGAGAGCCATGAGAAAAATTACAACGTGCGACATCCATACCGGCAAGAATAAGATTCTTAAGCGCGGATTCGGAATCCACGGCAGGACCGAGCGTGCAGATAATTTTTGTTCGTTTTGCCATAAGTACTGTTCGCCTTTCAGTAGGAGCGAATTTCGGCTATTGGCGGAAATAGAATATTTACGGGTAGAACCGCAGGGTTGCTAATCCGCTAACAGCTTGAAACTAACCGCTCAAGGGCAACATTACTATTGTAGGGCAAATTAGTTATTCTGCAGCTTTTTTTACTACAAAACAAAGAAGGTGACATGAACTATGCCTATCCTTCTTTGTTTTGTGGAATGAAATCGAAGAGATGTCTTAAATGGAGATCTAAATGGGACTAAAGCACTTAATTATTCTTGGTAGGGGTACTTGTTAATAAGCTCACTTATCGTTACAAATTGATAGCCCTCTTCTTTTAGTTTAGGTAAGGCTTGTTTAAGGGCGGCAACGGTTTCTGAACGATCGCCACCACCATCATGCATAAGGATAATTTCACCAGGACCAGCGCTTTCAATACGTTGCGCTATTGTGTCTACTCCTGGTTTTTGCCAGTCGCCCGTATCAACATTCCAGCCAATTTCCGCATCGATAAGATCGCTTAAGTCACTTGCAACCGATGCATCGAAGTTTCCGCCCGGTGAACGGAACATCAAGCTGGCGTCTTGTCCTGTAGCATCCTTAATTGCTTGCAGGCCCTTCTCGACCTCCTGCTTTCGTTCGTCGCTTGACATCAAGATCAAGCTTACGCCTTGGCCGCTGCCTTCAGCATGATCCCATGTATGGGTTCCGATTTCGTGCCCTTCGTTTGCTGCACGTTGAAGAAGGTCTTCGTGACCTGAGATCTTTTGACCGACTGTAAAGAAGGTTGCTTTCGCATCGTATTCTTTAAGGGTGTCGAGAATGGCGGCGGTTGAGGTATCCCAAGGGCCGTCGTCGAAGGTGAGGGCAATAACCTTGTCACCATTGGTATTTACGTTGTAGTACTGTACGACGCCGTTAACAGGCTCTTTGGTGGTAACCTCTGCTGTCTTGCCGGACTCATTGCCCGTGCGCACCACTTTTTCGCCGGGTTCTCCCTTTTGGGTGTACAGATGAACTGCTCCAGTGCCTTGGACTTCAAGGGTAGGTTGGAGGGCTTGAGGTTCGCCTTCGGTATATTCCTCTGTGATATCAGAACCGTTGGTAAGGGAGATGTCGTCACCTTCATTTAAGCGGGTGGAAAAATCTTCGGTACCTTGTCCGTTGATGGTAGCAGTAGCGCGCGTACCTTCGCCTTCGCGCATGACCGATCCGTCAACAGCAACATAGTTTCCAGGTGTTACAGAAACCGTATTGGTGTCAAGCAGACCTTCGATAGTGCGTTGCTGGCCTTCGATGGTTTGCTGTTGTCCGTTAATGGTTACGCTAACAGCCTTGTTGGCATCCCAGGTAGTAAAAGCGAAAATGCCAATTGCTACTACCGCTAGAGCAACCGCGCCAGCAATAAGTTTACCGCGCAAAGATCCTGAAGGTTTGCGACGGGAGCGTTGGGCGCTGAGATAGCGTTCGGCCCCGAAATCAGACGATTCAGGTATCCGACTGGCGGCACCTTGGGGATGTTGAGCTGTACTGGTACGAGCACTGCGTTTCTGCGAGGCGCTTCGACGGGTGGGAGATGCGTTTTGATAAGCGTCTTTTGTGTCTTGTTGTGGCATGGCGCCGCTTGCAGATGGCTTACTCTGACGAGGCATTGCGCCGCTGGCAGACGGTCTGTCCTGACGAGGCATGGTGCCACTGGCAGATGGTCTACTTTGATGTGGTATAGCGCCGCTTGCAGATGGTGTTGCCTGCTGAGGTATGGGACCGCTTGTCGCTGGAGCATCTTGTCGTGGAATCTGCCCACTTAAAGTCGCCTCACCAACGCGTGGCGTTCTACTCGTGCGTGAAGGATTAGCATTCGAACGATGCGTGTTGCGGTAGGTAGGCTGCTTTATGTAGGCAGAGTCCTGAGCTGCTTTTGGTTGATTAGTGTAACCAGACTCTTCAGGATGACGAGCCCAATAGTTTTGCCTTTGGTCAGCTGCTTTATTTTTTTGCGCCTGGGCATAGCGTTGAGCAGGCGAAGGCGCGTTTTGATTAGGATCGTGTGCGCTATACATTTCGCGTTCGCGTTCAAGCTCATCGCGCGCATGAGGGACGCTCATTCGCTGTGAGGCAGATACGCGTGAAGAGTTAGCGCGATGCGATGGGTAGGGCGCACGTGGCGAATAAGACGCGCGCGAAGAGGCTCGACGAGTAGGATGATTATGTGGATCGTTTTGCTGCGTCATTTTTTTCAACCAAGAAATATCGGGGAAACGGATACTAGCTCAGGTTCGTTTTGCCTTGAGCGCTATCGAAGCGCTGTGCTCTTAGAAAGGGCATAACAAAACGTTCTTCGCGTTGCCTCATTGTACTCGGAGCACCCTATAAATAAAGAAACAATTTATAAACGTTACTAAAACAGTCTCTATTTCAACTTTGGGTTAAAAAGAAAACCCTTTAAGAGATGTCGAGAGAACTTTTAAGAAAGATATCGAGGAAGATATTTCGTCGAAAAGTACTTGCTTAATATACCCTATAGGGGTATATAATACGGGCGAAAACTAGAGAGAAAAGCGAGTACGAATGAGTGAATGTCATTTCAAAGAGACCGAGCGTGCCGATAAGCTCCAATCAGATGTGAAAAAACGCCTGAATCGCGCAATAGGTCAACTTAACGGTGTTAAGAACATGATCGACGACAATCGTTATTGTGGCGATGTGTTGACTCAACTTGCAGCGGCGGAGAGCGCGGTGCATTCAGCTGCAGAGATAATCTTGCGTGACCATTTAGAAACATGCGTAAAGGATCGAATTCGTCGTGGAGATGATGAGGTTATTGAAGAGGCAATGCGCCTTATTAAAAAGTTCGCACGTTCGTAGATATCTCGCAGGCTTTCAGAAGGTTTGACTCTGAAAGAGTCGATCAGCATGAGAGCATTTGCGAAAGTAGGTGAAATATGCCGATTAAGCAGACCTTTGATGTAACGGGAATGACGTGCGCCGCGTGTTCTTCCCGCGTAGAAAAAACAACTAATAAAGTAGAAGGGGTTTACAAGGCAAACGTTAACCTGTTGAAAAATTCGATGGAGGTTGAATTTGAACAGGACGCTAACGTTTCTCTGGTAACGCAGGCGATAGAAGTTGCGGTGGACAAAGCGGGATATGGTGCCATTCCGCGCAATCCTGATCGAGGAGGTATGCCTGCCCAGCTGCCGTTAGGGCAACAGGATATTTTGCATCAAGAATCATCGAGTTTTGATTTAGATGATCAGGGTCGGTTTGCCTCTCCTTCCAGCACTCAAGAAAATACCGTAAGAGCATCAAATATTGCGGAGCAGGAGCGCAAAGCTATCTTTAGGCGATTGATCATCTCCCTTATTTTCATGGTGCCCCTTTTCTATATTTCTATGGGACATATGTTTGGCTGGCCTCTTCCTTCGTTCTTCTTGGGTCCAGAAAACGCGATGGTATGGGCCCTTACTCTTTTCGTCTTACTTATCCCGATTTTGTGCGTGAACTTCAAATTTTTCCGCGTTGGGTTTCGGGTGTTGATACATGCTTCTCCTAATATGGATTCCCTTATTGCGCTTGGCTCAGGGGCTTCGACTCTCTATGGCCTGTATGCGCTTTTCCAGATGGCGTTTTATGCGGGTCATGGGAATCTGGAGCAGGTTCACGGATATGCCATGAATTTGTATTTTGAGTCTGCTGCCATGATATTGACCCTGATTACCCTAGGGAAGTATTTCGAAGCGCGAGCCAAAGGGAAAACCACTGATTCGATTTCCCAGTTGATGGATCTTTCGCCTAAACAGGCTCTACGGTTGGAAAACGGAGTAGAAACCTTAGTTAACGTAAGGCAGGTGCGCGTAGGTGATGTACTGGTAGTAAAGGCAGGAGAGGCAATTCCTGTTGATGGAGTAGTGCTGGAAGGGCAGGGTTCGGTTGACGAATCGGTTATTACGGGCGAATCGCTTCCGGTGACTAAACGTACTGGATCTTCAGTGACGGGCGCTACGCTAAACACGAGCGGCTGGTTTACTATGCGTGCCGAACACGTAGGCTCTGATACGGTTTTGGCGGGTATCGTTCGATTAGTAGACGAGGCAACCAGTTCCAAAGCTCCAATTGAAAAACTTGCGGACAAAATTAGCGGCGTATTTGTGCCAGTGGTTATTGGCATTGCTCTAGCGACGTTTATCGTTTGGATGGCGCTGGGTGCTGAATTTCCTACCGCGCTTTCTTATGCCATTTCCGTACTGGTTATTTCGTGTCCTTGTGCACTTGGTCTTGCAACGCCAACTGCTCTTATGGTCGGTACGGGACGAGGGGCAGTAAATGGCATTCTGATAAAAAATGCTGAAGCCCTCGAAACGGCGCAAGAGGTGAAAACGGTTGTATTAGATAAAACAGGGACCATCACCCAGGGAACACCGCAGGTAACTGAATTGGGAATTGTAGGAGATTCAGGGATCGCAGGAGACTCGGGGATTGCAGGAGACTTGGGAGTCTCAAGAGATTCAGGGATCGCGGGAAGTTCAGGGATCTTAGGAAGCTCAAGAGCAAGAGGCGCTTCAAAGCTCGTTGAATTTAGCTTGCAGGAAGGTCCCTTGAGTTTCGATTCGGTTTTTTCTGCCCAGTCTGCCGAGATACAGAAAAAAATAATCCATCTTTTACAGGTGACAGGCGCCCTTGAGAAACATTCCGAGCACCCTTTAGCAAAAGCTCTTATGAGCCTTGTGGAGCAAAGTAACGTCGCGATCGGTGAGGTAAAAAACTTTACCCAAAGCGCAGGTGAAGGGGTAGCAGGCGAAGTAGAGGGCCATTGGTGTCTTGCGGGGAACGCCCGCATGATGGAGTCGCACCATATTACGATCGATGCTGCTTGGACAGAAGAGGTAGCAAGTGAAGGGAAAACAGTTCTCTATATTGCGCAAGACGATGTGCTTTTAGGCTATGTAGCTATAGCTGATGTGGTTAAGCCCACGAGTGCCTCTGCGATAAAACGCCTCCGTGAAATGGGCATAAAAACGGTAATGCTTACAGGCGATGCGTTGCTTACCGCAGAAGCAATCCATAAGCAAGTTGGTACCGATGAAGTGATAGCAGGAGTGCTCCCGGCAGACAAAGAAAAAATAGTGCGAAATCTTTCTCAAAAAGGAAAGGTTGCAATGGTGGGCGATGGTATCAACGACGCGCCTGCGCTCGCACGTGCCGATGTAGGGATCGCTATCGGTGCCGGAACAGATATAGCGCTTTCGAGTGCCGATGTTGTACTTATGCACAGTGACCTGCTTGATGTGCCTGCTGCGCTGGATCTATCTCGTGCGACCTTGCGCAATATCAAGCAGAACCTTTTCTGGGCCCTGTTTTACAATGCGCTTTGTATTCCAATTGCGGCGGGTGCTCTTGCCTTTATTGGCTTTAGTTTGAACCCTATGATTGCGGCAGCGGCAATGAGTTTTAGCTCGGTGTGCGTGGTTACCAATGCGCTGCGTTTGCGCCAATGGAAGCCGAAGACCAAGGCGGAAGTGGGTATGTCTGGCACAGATGGGCCTGATTTGGGTGTGTCTAATTCGAGTGTTTCCGACTTAGGCGCGTCTGATTCAGGTATGTCCGATTCAGATACACCCGATTTAGACGGTTTAGATACGTCTGATTTAGACGTTTCTGGCTCGGCTTCTGAAGCCAATGAAAATACTGTTTCTAACACCAGTTGTGAGATGTCAAGAAAAAATGACGATGTAAAAGAAGCTCTAGGAAAGGAAGAAGCAATGGAAAAGGTATTGCACGTTGAAGGAATGATGTGCGAAAAATGCGTAGCGCACGTCAAGAAAGGGCTGGAGCGCGTAGCAGGAGTTGAAGAAGCTCTTGTAGATTTAGAAGCAAAAAAGGCAACAGTGAAGCTTAGTGCGGAAGTGTCAGATGAAACGCTTATTGATGCAGTGGTTGAGGAAGGGTACGAAGCCAAGATGGCTTAAATACCTCTTTTGGTTCTGCGCCGAATCTTTTGATGTAGGTAAAAATTTGAGCTCGAATACAAATACTGAGACGAATACAAGAAAAGGGTTGTTGAACCATCGTTTTATGGATGTTCAACAACCCTTTATTATTTCGCTTTGGTCATTTCGCTTTGCTGGCTCTTTAAAGAGGAAAGTTTTGATGAGGAGGGTGCTCTAAAGAAGAGAACGCTCCAGGGAGGTACGTAAAAAGCAGCCTGCCTGAACTTTTCCTTTACGAATGTTTTTACGCTTTAGCTGCTTTTGCCTTCTCCATAATCTCATGAGGAGAATCGAAATCGTCAAAACGTGCGCTACCAGGAGCTTCCATACGATCAAGCGGCAAAATTACCAATCCGATGTTGTCTACATAAGCGTAGATTTCCATACCGCGCTTGCAGCGGAAGGTGCATTCGACGCAGGGATTTTTGTCGCAGTAAGCGAAGGCGTCTTCATCGGCTAAGGCAAATACAATGGGAGGCCACTTTTTTGGTGATACGTATTTAGTCATAACTCCCGTAAATGTTTTCAACGCAAACCAACGAGGCTTGCAGGTTGAGTCAACGGAACGCCAATCAATTTTTACACAGTTATTGTTTAGACCACCCATGATTTGGTAGTTAAGCTTAAAGCGGTCTTCAACTTCTGCAGCGGCAATAGGCTGGAGTTGCTCCATTGGCTTGCCGCAACAGGTAAGTTGATATTCAACATGAGCATAGGAAGGCTCAAAAATGAGCGATCGCTCTCCGTCGTTGATAAGTTGATTGTCAACCGCGCCGTCAATACCTTGGACTACTGCGCCACATTCAGTGCAATGAAAGTAAGGAATGTGAGCAGAGGTTACGCGTGGTTTCCAGGTTGCATGGGTGCGAGTAGGGCTATATTCTGCCATCAAAATACCTCTTCCCTCGGCAGTAAGTAGAGTTTCGACCTAGACAATACGGGCTTGGGTCTAAAACTCTTGCTCGGATTTTTTATGCGTGTCACATTGTAATGCGCAATCGCCTTAAATGCACTGGGTGTATTTAAGGGATAGACGAGGACTTCACAAGTTGAGTGATAATTTCAACGAGAATAAATCGATTCGAGTAGATTGATTCGCAGTAGTCCAATGCTTGGGGCTTGTTCTTGACAGACGGCACCAGTAAAAACTACGATTTGTAATATTAAAACCAGAATCCCGATACGGAAGGGGAGCGCGCATGAGCGTATATCAGGAGGCATACTGCCTGCCCGAATTCAAGTATGAGTACGAGCGCCTGAAGGTAGACGTTCGTGGTCCTATCCACGTTGTTTCTTTCGACGACGCTGCTAATCTCAATGCAATGTCTTATCAGCAGATGGCTGACTTCAACGATTATTTGAAGAAGGTTCGCATGGACCCAGAATGCCGTGTAATCGTTCTTACCGGTGAGGGCAAGTCTTTCTGCGCTGGCTTTAACCTGAACGAGCTTAACTATGAGCCACCTGAGGATATGGGCCGTGCTCAGCGTGATCACTGCATTATGCAGACTATCTGTTCTGATCAGGCTGTAAACATGCGCAATGCTATGCAGCCAATCATTGGTGCTCTGAAGGGCCATGCAATCGGCGGCGGTCTCTCTTTGGCTTGCGCTTGTGACTTGCGTGTTTGCGGCGAATCCTTCAAGATGCAGGCTGGTTACCTCAACATTGGTCTTACCGGTACTGACATGTCTGGCTCCTATTATCTTCCTCGCATCGTTGGTTATGCTCGCGCTGCTGAAGCACTTATGACTGCTCGTCGTATTGGTGCTGAAGAACTGCTTGAGTGGGGCTTCGCAAACAAGGTTGTTGCTGACGAAGACGTCGTAGAAGAAGCAGTTAAGATGGCAGAGGCAATGGTTAAGAATTCTGCTCCTCTTGGCCTTCGTCTTACAAAGGAATCTCTGCAGTGCTCTCTCGACAACTCTTTCGAGGCTCAAATTAAGATGGAAAATCGCAACCAGGTTCTTGCATCTCAGACCGAAGATGCTCGCCGCGGTGTTCGCAAGATGAATCCTAAACTGCGTGAAGAGGTAAAGGCTCATCCTGAGAACTTTGCATTTACCAATATGTAAAATCACTACGAAATAACTCGGCGTATTGTGATTTCAAACGTCGCTCCTTTAAGGGGCGACGTTTTTATTTAATGGTTTCAGTCTGTTGAGGATGTGAAGCATCTGAAACGATAAACCATCCGCTATGCGAACGGAAAGCAATCTGCGCTGCATTACCACCTTTGCGGATGAATAACAATCTGCGTTGCATTACCATCCTCTGCGGATGGGCGATGATTTAACGGATGAATCAAGCAATACA
>ERZ1034976.1501-NODE-1501-length-17817-cov-22.089517_pt1 | contig 17817 bp, 12 predicted proteins | sample MGYA00520623_ERZ1034976 | MGnify/ENA primary metagenome ERZ1034976 (study PRJEB33766, sample SAMN09781774) | gut metagenome | biome: gut microbiome | host: Homo sapiens | place: Madagascar | study: EMG produced TPA metagenomics assembly of the PRJNA485056 data... | reverse complement strand
ATTATGTGGTGAAATACCGTCGCCCACTGGTAAGAAAACATCTCTTCGACTCCTTCCCAGAGAAAAGCGAGACAGAGCGCATCAAGATAGAGAAGGAATTCTACTCCTGGTTCTGCGATTACATCGTAGAAACCATCAAGCTCTTCACGATGAGCAAGAAGCAAATCAAGAAGCGCATGCAGTTTGTAGGAGCCGAAAAGGTAAGAGAATCCTGCCAGAAAGGCCAGTCGTGCGCAGTCTATTTGGGACATTACTGCAACTGGGAATGGATAACCTCCCTGCAGTTATGGGTAGGCAAAGACATTGCCTGCGGTCAAATCTACCATCCCTTGGAGAACGAGGCTTTCGACAAACTCTTCCTCTACCTTCGCAACCGCTTAGGAGCCAAATGTATTCCTATGGAAGAATCTATCCGCAAGATAGTAAAGATGCGCCAAGAAGGCAAGCCCATCGTGATTGGCTACATAGCCGATCAGGTTCCACACTGGAGAAACATCCACTACTTTACCGACTTTCTGCATCACGACACCCCAGTATTGACTGGTACTGAGCGCATTGTAAGAAAGATGAACCATGCAGTCTACTATCTCGATGTACAACGTCTGAAACGAGGCTATTATCAAGCTGAGTTCAAGTTTCTTACTGACAAACCAATGGAATGCAAGGAGTTTGAAATCACCGAGATGTACTTCCGTGCTTTGGAAAAGACTATCCAGCGTCAGCCTCCTTTCTGGCTTTGGACACATAACCGTTGGAAACGTACCCGTGAGGGATGGCTTAAAGTTCTCGACCCTGTTACCCATCGGGCAAGAGCATAACAAGCTTCCACCTATTTTGAAAACAAGATTGTATGAAACTAAACATCAAAGAGACAGACTCATTTCTACGTGGTTTACTATGGGCTTCGTGCATCATAGTAGGCACACTCATGCTTTTCCGCCTGTTGTTTGTCTTCCTGTATGTACCAGGAAACATATTGACAGCACAAAGTTCAGACCTTTACAAAGTGCTGTATAATGCCTTGCGTTTTGACTTTCAGATAGCAGCTTATGCCGCTTTATTACCCACGGTCATCATGCTAATGCTGCTGTTTGTTTCTACACCCAAGTATCAAAAATGGTGTAGGAATTTCTGCTCATGGTATTACACCATAGTAGCCACCTTGCTTGCCTTGCTGTCAGCTATCGATCTGGGGTACTTTGCCAATTTCAACTCACACATCTCCTTTACTTTCTTCGACTTTTTCGACGAGGAACCACTAAGCCTCATCCAAACCATCTGGGATGACTATCCCGTAATTTGGATTCTCATTGGCTTATGCTTCTGGGGAACAGTAACAAGGATAGCCAGCAAATGGGCTTTCTTTCGCCCATCCCAAACCAAGAGTTGTTCTACAAAGAAAACCACCATTGCTATTATGCTGTATATTGCAGCCATAGTTGTCTGCATGCGCGGCTCAATAGGACGTTTCCCACTACAAGTAGAAGACCTTGTCGTTTCTGTTTCCGAACGTATAAACGACATCATACCCAATGCTCCCTATATGCTGAAAAAAGCATTGAAAGAGAAGTCTATGGTATTCGACATAAAGCCAACAGCAACTCTGCTCAAGGAATATTCTTTCAAGAATCTGCAAGAAGCCATGGATACTTTTTCTGACAAAGGGGTAAAACTCTCCAACGACACTCTGGCAAGTCTGCAGAAAGTACTTTTCAGCCATGCTGGTGACACATTGAAACAGCAGCCAAATGTTCTTATCCTTTGCTGTGAGAGTTGGAGTAACTACCTGATACACTTAGACCCTGTACTGCAATGCGGAATAGGAAAGCATCTGAAGGAAGACATCCTCTTCGACAACTTCCAGTCGGTACGCAACGGAACAATAGCCACCATAGAGAACATCACCGTAGCCACACCTTTCCAACGTGTGTTCAGGTCAGGCTATCGCCAGTACTGCATGCCAACATCCATTGCCATTCCTTTCAAGAACAGCGGTTACAGTTGCGAATTTCTGTCAGGAATGGACTTAGCATGGGAAGACTGCGGAGCGGCTCTGAAGAATCAGAGATTTGACCAACTGACAGGAAAATTTGAAATCTTGAAGGAAATACCATCAGCCGAATACAACAGCATTGGTGTCTACGATGAATATATGCTGAAGGTGATTTTGCGAAAGCTCAAAGAGAAGACCAGCAAGCCACAAATGATTATGGCCATGACAACCACCAACCATCCGCCGTTGGACATTCCTAAGCATGCACAGATACCTGCTTTGCCAGAAGACTTCTGTAGCAAGCCATGCTTCAACAACGTGGGCAAGGACGTAGTAGAGAAATACCTTCGGGCCTTTCAATATTTCAACACCTGTCTTACCCAGTTTCTCGACGAATTCAAGAAGTCGGAGGCAGCAAAGAATACAATCCTCATCCTGACTGGCGACCATAATGTGCGCGCCATACTCAACTATAATCATATCGGAAAAAGATGGCAGAACTCTGTACCTCTCTACATCTATCTGCCACCTTATCTGCGCACCAAGGACTATCCTGTTCACCCCAAAACGTGGGGATGCCACTACGATATATTGGCAACAATAGCTCCTTTTGCATTCCGCAATACCGATTATCCCAAGTTGGGCAACAACCTGCTCGAAAAAGACATTCTTTCGGGAGGACTGTCGTTCAGCTATAACGAAGAACAAGTAAGAGCAGACAAGGCATATCTTCCTAAAGCCAAGAGGATTTCTGAGGCAAGGGAATTATTACTTCGCTTGTACTTCCAAAAAGTATTCACCAATCTGAAAAGATAATAACAACTATGTATAAAGTCAAACTCACTCCATACAGACCCGGGTTAGCCAAAATCATGCATAGACAAACCCGAAATGACTCGTTGACTTCCCTTGACGGGCGTTACAAGTTCTATATAGACGAAGACATAGAAGATCCAGATTTCTGGGTAGTACAGGGCAAGGGACTCCGACAGGAAAAAAGCTGCAAGGTAGCTCCAGAAAACACCATCATGCTGACTACAGAACCCCGTTCCATATTAGTCTATCCCAAGAAATACCTCAACCAGTTTGGTATGGTATGCACTTGTCAGGAAAAGACCAAACACCCCAACATACACTTTGGACCTGCCATTCTGCCCTGGTTTGTAGGCTACAAGGAAGTAGAGGACAGCGTCTACAAGTATACCAAAGACTATAATGCCTTCAAGAACGAGAAGGCGGAAAAAAAGGAGAAACTTATTTCTGTCATCACGAGCAACAAAGCTTTTACCAACGGACATATAAAACGAATTAAGTTTGTAGAACGACTCAAGGAGTATTATGGCGACAAACTTGATGTCTTCGGTCGAGGCTTTCAGGATTTTGATGACAAATGGGATGTACTTGCTCCCTACAAGTATCATATCGTGATAGAGAATTCATCACAAGACTACTACTGGACAGAGAAACTTTCCGATTGTTTTCTCTGTGACACATATCCTTTCTATTATGGGTGCACCAATGTAGAGGATTATTTTCCCAAAGAAAGTCTGACACAAATCGACATCAACGACTTCGAGAAGACAATAGCCATCATTGACAAGGCCATCGCAAACGATACTTATGAGAAAGCCCAGGATGCCTTGGCAGAAAGCAAGAATCTGGTACTCGACAAATACAATATGTTTGAATACATTGCGTCACTCTGCGACACCCTCAATCCCAAAGCAGAAAAGAAGATGGTAACACTGAAGCCATGCCGTTCGGGCGCAGACATTCACAACTTCTGGAACTACACAGTGATGCGCGGGCTCTTCAAACTGAAAATGAAAGCCATCAACCTGTTCTATGGCAACAACCTGATGAAGAAAAAATAAAAACTATCAAGCATACATTATGATTCAGCAAAGAAAAATATGGGTAGACTGGGCAAAGGTGCTCGGTATGTACACTATCATTTACGGACATTGCTTCCCCGAAACAATGTCCAACTTCATCTACGCCTTCAATGTTCCGGTCTTCTTTATCATCTCTGGATACTTATGTAAAAAGGAACAGAATTTTTCTACTTGTTGGAACAAGACCCTTCACAACTTGATTATACCTTATTATATATTAGCGTTTATCAAAGTGGCAGGAGCTATTTTCAAGCATTTGAACGACGGACAATGGATGTGGTCTATGCTTGCTGTGTTAGGAGGTTTCCATACACTCAACGATGCCGCAGGTTGCAGCAACCTCTGGTTTGTCTATTCTCTGATTATCATCAAACTCGTTTACCAAATAGCAGGCAAAAAGACTAACCTGCTTCTCTGCATCCTTTGTTTAGCTGGAGCCTGGATATACAATCAGTATCTCAACATAGAACTGCGCTGGGCTGTAGCCGACTGCATGTTAGCATTCCCTTTCTTCCTGTTGGGAAGATTTATATCTCAAAAAGAATACTTGCAAAAGACTTGTAGGCAACTATGCCACCTAAGTTGGGGGGGGCAAATGGATGCTGGCTGGCTTTACGCTATTCCTATTCGTCGTGACCTATTTAATAGGCGAACAGAACGGACAGGCCAAAATGTACATGAATCTCTATGGCAACAGCCTCATCTGGTTTGCCATAGCTGCCATTACAGGAAGTATAGCTGTTATTTTTATTTCTTTCCTAATGGACAAGGCCGACTGTAAGTTTGTCAGGGTAATATCCAGTGGCACCATCGTGATATTGGTTTTCCATAGAGAATTACTCCATCCTATGCTCAAATGGATTTCTCAGCAAAATTTCGATGCCATTACCAGTGATGCTCTCATGGCATTGTGCGCAGTAATAGTCCTGGCTGCTTTTTATCCTCTGATATTGATTGTAAAAAGAGTCTTCCCCATTGTTTTGGGAAGAAGAATGAAATCGTAGCCCATCAACTTTCATGTTTTTTGGCAGTTGGAAGAGCCTTTGTAACTATCAGCACCCATATGGAGAACTGATAGTTAGAAAGGTTATACTTGTATTATCAGCCTTACAATCCTAAGAAACGGTCGCTTAATACTGGAGAAATCTTACTCTTATACTATATAAATGTTCTGGTTCAGCCTATAAAAGTTCCGTTCAAAGGCTTTGAATGTCCGTTCAAAGGCTTTGAATGTGCGTTCAGAGGCTTTGAACGGACATTCAGAGTCTTTGAACAGACATTTCAAAGCACGTAGCGGAGATTATCATAACTAACAGAAAACAATTTGTGTGTGTATTAAAGTAACCTTATGGTTATAGGGTGCTGAGTTGTTACGAGCCTTTAGGTTCAGAAGACAAAAACAATAAAAATCCCCACTCCATCAGACAAATATGGTCTAACGGAATGGGGATCTATCTTTCCCATTTTCAAGTCTATCACTTCAGCTTGATATCAAACTCCTCAAGTGCTTTCTTCATTACTACAAAGAAGTCCTTGATATCTTGCTCGTCAATGGCTCCCAAAGCACAGAGTCGGAAAGTATTGGTGGTGCTTATCTTTCCAGGATAAATGGTAAAGCCATGCTCATAGCAGTAGTCGTGTACCTTCTCAAAACTCCAGTTTTCATCTTCAGGATAAAGCACACTCACCACGAGTCCAGACTCCATCTCGCGAGGGATAATCGTCTTGAATCCCAGCTCATCGAGTCCTTGATGAATAGCCTCATATACTCTATGATGGCGGGCAAACTTAGCCTCCTCGCCCTCCTCGAAATACTCTCTCAATGCCTGGATAGTGGCGTAGACTGTCTGTACGGGAGGCGTAAAGTGCATCTCGCCTGTTCTCTCAAAGAAATCATATTGCATATACAGATTGCAATAGTAGGAACGGGTAGGATAATTCTTTGAAGCCTTGATGATGTCGGTTCTTCCGATGATGAAAGACAAGCCCGACATAGCCATCAAACCCTTTTGGGCGGAAGCCATACAGAAGTCGACATTGTCATTGACCACATCCAGCGGTATCATGCCAAGCGATGAAGTCGTGTCACTCACGAAGATGGCACCATACTGATGAGCCAAGGCTCCTATCTCACGTATAGGATTCAGTATGCCCGTACCTGTCTCATGATGGCAACAATATACTACAGCCACATCAGGATTGGCCTTCAGCGCCTCTTCTACTGCATCCAACTGAGGTTGTTCATAAACAGAGAACTTAAGATTGATATGTGGAATATGATACATCTCACACACCTCTACGGCACGTGCGTTATAGGCACCATTGTTGACCACAAGTACCTTCTTGCCTTCAGGCACCAACGAGTTGATGCAAACATCAATATTGATGGTACCCGAACCACAGAAAAGCACCGATGTATATTGGTCTTCTGGTGCATGAACCACCTTGAGCAAATCGGAGCGCAAGCCTTTCATCAAACCAGCAAACTCCTTCTCGCGAGGACAAATATCTGGCACTACCTGAGCCATCTTAACTGTATCTGTAGTGGTTGCCGGACCTGGGTTCAACAACACATTTCTCTTTATCTTTTCCATTTTTCCTTTTTATAGTTTACTTAGAATATGTTTTTCGGCATAAGCCAAATCATCAGAATCATCTATCTCATACCAGGCGAGGCCAGGAACATTCAACACAAAGACAGGCGAGATACGCTGCGACATAGACAACAGCTCATACTCGTAACCCAACTTTGGCTTACTTTCTGCTATCTTGCCATAATCCTGGCACATCAGGCTGAAGAACTTTGCCGAAAGTTTATGGATACCTACAAGTTCGCCCTTGGCATTGAGCTCTTCCTTGTTGACCGAACAGCGAGTCAGCACACCATGCTCGTCAGACTCCACATAATACTGATCCTGAAACTTAGTAACAGGCGAAATAAGCATCACATCGGGCTCCTTGCACTCTAAAAGCGAAGTAATGGCTTTCTGCTCAAACACCAAGTCAGACTCCAACAAGAGGAAATCGTCCTCGCCTATCACCTCACGACAATTCCATAGCGTGTACATACTGTTGGTTTCAGCAAAACGCGGACTGAACACACACACAATGCCCTCCTCGCGCTTAGCCAGATCCTCATACCATTCTTTATGATAACCTGTTCCTATGATGATGCGCTCTATGCCGCACGACTTCAATATCCTTACCGAACGCTCTATCATGGAGATTCCTCCAACAGGAACAAATCCCTTAGGCATCAACTCAGTTTTCTCGCCGAAACGAGAACCCAAGCCTGCTGCCATAATGACTGCAGTTTTCATATTTTTATTAATATTACTTTTTCTATTTTTTTCATCGAATACACAAGTGAAGCAGAAGAGGCACGAGTCGCCTATTCAGCAAGAAACTTCATCAAGGCTTCCTTGTTCTGTATTGGGGTTGTCGTAGGACGTCCCAAGTCTTTGCGGTTGCCTTTCTTCACCTTTACCTCTAAAAGGACAGGCCCTTCTGTAGCCTTCACTTCCTTCAATACAGCCTCAAGCGCTTCCTTTGTATCTACCGAGAAAGCTTCCCGATAACCTACAGCCTTTGCAACGGCAGGAATATCAATCTTGAGTCCTACTGTAGGCTGACCGCCCACAGAATCATGTGCACCATTGTTGAAGACCACATGAACGTAGTTTTTGGGTGCCTTGCTGGCTATAATGGCCATTGACCCCATGTGCATGATAGAGGCACCATCACCATCAAAACACCAGATAGTGCGATTCTCCTTCTCCAAGGCTATTCCCAAGGCTATCTGGGAAGCATGACCCATGGAACCTACTGTAAGGAAATCGCGCTCATGACCTTGTCCCCAGGCTGTACGGGCCTCAAACAACTCTCGCGAAATCATGCCTGTAGTCGATACAATGGCATCCTTTGAATCAAGGGCAGAAGCTACTGTCTGAATGGCTTCTTCACGAGACATCGTAAGATTGTTGTGCTCGATGCTCTGAAGCTGGTAGTCCTCGAAAGTACCTTTCTCTATGACAAGCGCATAGACTTCGTTTCTTCTCAGCGCCTCCACCGCATTCTCGATCTGCTTCTTGGCTTTCTCTTCGTCGAGAGAAAGCACATCGTAATTGACCCCCATCACATTGAGAAGTCCTGTCGTCACCTTTCCTTGCTTTACATGCTGTGGCTCATCGTGCACGCCAGGACGTCCGCGCCAGCCTATCAACAGCAAGACTGGAATATTGTAAACCTCCTTGTCGGTGAGCGATGCCAAGGGATTGATGATATTTCCCTCGCCCGAATTTTGCATATAGACAACTCCAGCCTTTCCTGTAGCCAAGTGATAACCAGCCGCCAAACCTATGGCTGCGCCCTCGTTGGCTGCAATAATGTTGTGCTTCTCGTCCATATTGTCGGCTATATAAGCACAGATATTCTTCAACAGGCTGTCGGGAACTCCCGCAAAGAAGTCTATGCCAAACGAGCCTAATGTATCAATAAAAAACTTTGGACTTATCATTTCTCTATTGTTTTTTTGTTCCGGGAATAAGATTAAGTATCTGCTTGATAGGCATACAGTATTCTTCTGATGCCTCCAAAGAGCGACTTGTGCGAAGAATCGTTTCTGCACACTTCAGCATGGCAGGGTAAGCCGAGCGAAGCATATGATTGGCATAAATGACAACATTGACGCCCCATCCCGCCAACTCTTCCTCTGTAAACTGATTGTAAGTCGTTGGCACTACGACGATGGGAGTATGGTTGTCAGTCTGGCGGAAACGGTGGCAAAACTCCTTGATGTCCTCGCCTGTTTTCTCCTTCGAGTGAATCATCACACCATCAGCTCCTGCAGCCACGTAAGCATGGCAACGCTCCAGGGCATCATCTACCGACTTACCAGCTATGAGCGACTCGCAACGCGATACAATCATAAAGTCGCGTGTTATCTGCGCTTCCTTTCCGGCACGAATCTTGGCACAGAATCCCTCTATCGTGTCTTGTGTCTGCACAGCATCGGTTCCGAAGAGAGAGTTTTGCTTGAGTCCCACCTTGTCCTCAATGATGACACACGAAATGCCAAGACGCTCCAATGTACGTACAGTAAACCCGAAATGTTCCAGTTTTCCACCTGTATCACCATCAAAGATTACAGGCTTGGTTGTTACTTCCAAAGTATCATTCAAGTCATGCAGACGAGTTGTCAAGTCGACAGCCTCGATATCTGGCTTTCCTTTTGAAGTGGAATCGGTAAGCGATGAAGCCCACATACCGTCAAACTCTCTTATCTGCCCGTTCACTTCCACCTTTGTATGTTCTGCTATCAGACCCGTGAGTCCGTTATGCGATTCCAGAATTCTCACTACAGGTTTGGCAGCTATCAAACGGCGCAAGGAAGAAAGTCGCATCTGTGGCGTAACCCCCAGAGCATCTATCTCCTGCTGAATGCCCGAAGCGGTAATATTCTTGGTGTAAGGAATCTCTATCACCTCACCTCCTATCTTGCTCATCACGTTGAAGACCTCTTCGCGCAGATATTTCTCAGGTCCGCTCTTCCAATCATCACCATGTATGATATAATCGGGCTTCAGCTTCATCAGATTGGGAATATAGCTCCAGTCATCCTGTGGCACTACCTGGGCCACATTTTTGATATTCTCCACCACATTCTTTCTTTGTTCCCATGTCAGATAAGGCAAGCGTCGATGGTTGGCTATCGCCTTGTCTGTAAACAGACCTATAATGACATCGCCATATTCGGCAGCCTTGTTAATGATATTGATGTATCCAGGATGCATAATATCACCTATCATTCCTAAATATACTTTCTTCGCCATAGAATTCTTCCTATTTTTTACTTGATTATACAGTTAGTATGTTCTTTCTTTTTATCCGTTTTCCTTCATGTATTCGCGATAGGGCTTACTGAGATCGAGAAGTCTGAAGTTTTGTGGAGGATATTCCTCCTTGGCAGGTGGCGTCATGTAGTCGCCATAGCAACGAGTCAGATAGTCGTCCGTATTCTGAGCCGTCAGCAACTGATGTCCCTCAAACTCTATGGGCGATGGCGTGCCATAGGTTTCCTTGGGATGAATGCCTCTGTCGGGCTTGAAATCATGGTCTACCACGTATGGATATTTGTCATAATCATACTCACTCTGAATCTGGGCTATCTTTCGGTGCGCCCAACTCTGCGACACGATTCTGTGCATCAACAAAGGCAAGAGGCTCTTGATGCCGTGTCCATGCTTATAGGGATCTACGGTTGCAAAATAGAGCATTTTTTTTGCCATACTGTTTCTGAAGAAATGCCAACGCTGCTTCAGTCTGTTGGGCGTCATGCCGTCAAGAGGGAACACGTCAATGGGCAATCCTCCCACAAAGTCGAAATGGCGTCGAAGGATATAAGTTGTGTCAGCATCTTGTATTCTTGCGAAAGCATAAGGATACATAGGATTCTGCTTATAACTCACCAGTTCATATCTTTTCGGCAACCATTCATGGGCATGTTCCACCAACACATCGTAGTCCTTGCGTGGCAAAGCTATATCGGCGTCATCATCCCAAGGAATAAAGCCCTTGTGGCGAACAGCTCCCAACATGGTGCCTGCCACAAGATAATATCTTAAGTTGTGCTCACGACAAACCTTATCTATCGCCAGCAGGATGCCCAAGAGATATTTCTGCATCTCTCGTGTCTGCCCGGCAGTGAGTCGATTCTGAACATTTGTCTTACTCATATTCATTTTATCTTTTAATATTTTAATTTTCCCTTCTCAACCAGTCCAACACATACTGTTGCTTGATGCCATCATGGAATATCTGCGGATCGTTGTCAAGCGTCAATAGGTATTTGGGATAATTATCCGGTATGGCTTGCAAGGGTTCCAATTCTCGCTTCATTGTATCCTCATCCCTCACACTAAGTGAAACTTGATAATACGCTTTTCGCTCACCTTGAACAACAACGAAATCTATCTCGGCATCACCTATTTTTCCGACATAGATTTCTCCACCCCGACGCGCCAATTCCAAATAGACGACATTCTCCAACACATGCCCCAAGTCGCCACCCTTGGTACCATTGATGATACTGCGCAAACCAACATCCACAAGATAATACTTCTGTCCTGTCTTCAACAATTGCTTCCCCTTGGCATCATATCTCGGAACAGAATAAAAAATATAACTGTTCGTTAAGGCTGAGATATAGTTTTCTACAGTATGCGAAGCTATTTTTCTTCCCAAAGAAGTCATCGTGTCACTGATACGCTTGATGACGGATATATTGCCAATATTATCGGCCAGAAAACGAACAACGCTCTCCAGCATCATGACATCCGTTATCTTCCTGCGACTCACCACGTCTTTCAGTACTATCGTATTGTACAAACCCGTAAGGTATTCACGCACCATCTCACGGTCATTTTTGATTTGCAAGACATAAGGGAATGAACTCTTCTCGATATATTCACGATAAGCTGCCTCAATATTCGCATCAGAAGGCATAGATTGGAGATATTCATTGAAAGAGAATGGGAACAACTTGATTTCTACATACCTACCAGTAAGTAAGGTTGCTATCTCACCAGACAAGAGATAAGCATTGGAGCCAGTCACATAGAGGTCAACATTATCTAATAAGAATAAGCTGTCTATCGCCTTTTGGAATCCATCCACCATCTGAATCTCATCAAAAAAGAGATAATTCATCTTTCCTGGACAGAGATTCTTCTTGACATGCGAGTACAAAGCCTTATAGTTGAGAAATGGCTCATTGTCCAAGTCTTCGAAGTTGAGTTCCTGCACCTGTTGTTCAGACACGCCTTCAACAAGAAGCTTCTCACGAAACATCCTCAAAAGAGATGACTTGCCACAACGACGGATACCAGTCACCACTTTTATTATTTTCTTATCTCTCCATTTCTCCAGAAGAGACATATACTCTGTACGTTCTATCATAAGCAGAAAAAAAATGAATTACACTGCAAATATACAAAACTTTCTCAAGAAAAATGAAATGCACTGCATTTTTCTTTCGAAAATACATAAGATTTGCAGCGCGCTGCTATTTCTGTTCCTCTATTGGAAGGAGGTGCAAGAAGGATTAACATCCTTATCAGATAACAACCATATCCTTTCGTGCCTCAAAATCGGCAATAACCTTGATGATGCATTCCGATATGTCGCCCGACACATACGAGAAGTCCTTGCCGGTGCGGATGGCCTTGAGAAAGGAGAGAAGCTCATAGCGCAAGCCCTCGCCGTCCAACTGATAGAAATAACGCTTGTTGTTCTGCGGATTCTCGTATCTCACCTCAAAGTAATCGGTTTTCCACCAAGGAGCCGGCACATAGATATAACCCTTTGTGCCTGATATGACAAGCGAACCTTCCGACTTGACACCCTGCCCCACCTTGAGCGAGGCTACAGCATGAGGATAAACTAAAGAAATCTTCGTAAAGGCATCATACTTCTGATGCTCGTCTAAGAAGTGAGTGGCAATCTGCTTAGAGGTAAAACCTGTTCCCAACAACTGGAAGATGGGCAAGAGTGCTGTAGGTCCCCATGCACAGATGCTGTTCCATTCGTAAAGGCTCTTCTGAGAGTCTTGAGTCGGATCAAAATCCACCAGACTTGTACAGGTGGCATCTACAGAAATAATGTCGCCTATGACGCCTCCCTTTGCCAATAATAGAAGACGATAGTAAGCCACAGAATAAGCCGTCTTGATGGAATCCATGAGCACCAACTTCCTGTCTTTTGCCATCTGTCGCAGTTCTTCCCACTGCTCAGTCTCCATGGTGACTGGCGACTCACAGAGCACGTGCTTCCCCCTCAGCAGCGCCTCCTTGATCTGTGCATAATGCTTCTCGGGAGCCGAAATGACATAGAGCGCATCGCTGTCGTCGAGCAAGTCCTGATAGGATGCAGCCTGCTGGGATGGGCGCTTCAGACTGTCTGAAAGATAAGTGTCGTTCAGGGTAAACACCTTGCCCGACTCAAGTCCATTCACATACTGGCTCTCACGCTCTATCTTGTTGAGTATGGGCGACTCGCCCACCAGTCCTAAGCGCACCACTTGCTGCTCTGAGCGTATCTCTGTGCTCGACACGCCACTGGTCCTATCCAAATACACCACCTGACAATAGGCTTTAAGATAGTCGAACTTGCCTTTCCAGTCGGAGCCAACCGTAAAGATGTCGACATTCAAGCGCTTGATGTCGTCAATCTTCTGTCCCTCATATTCCTCGATGATAATTTCATCTGCCAGCCCCGTGGCTCTTACAGCCTCCACACGCTCCATGAGCGACTGCTGTACGTTGATCTTTCCACGTTCGCGGTCGAAGGTGTCGGATGTTACTCCCACGATGAGATAATCGCCCAAAGCCTTGGCACGCTCCAAGAGGCGAACATGACCGTAATGCAACAGGTCGTAGGTTCCGTATGTGATGACTTTTACCATTATTCTTTGTTTATGGAGTTTTTGTTCAGAGCAGTCCTTTTTGCTGCATGTCCTTGAGTGCATTCACCAAAGTGGTGTTGTCCTCGGGTGAGAGATGTCCGAGATGTCCCACACGGAACACCTTCTCTGCCATGTCTCCGCCATTAGGGCAAACCCAGATGCCATACTCATCCTTCAGTTTCAGGAAGATGTCGTAGGCCGACGCATGGAGCGGATGGAGCGGAGTGACAGCATTCGACATCGACTTCGACACGATGGTGAATGGCAAGTTCTTGATCTTGCTTCTGAAGTCTTCTGCCAACATTTTCATTCTGCGGTTCTCGCTCTCCACGCCTCCGTTGCGCTCTATCTCCTTCAACCGGGCATTGATCTGCAACAATGTTCCGACTGCAGGTGTAAAGGGAGTCTGTCCACGCTCGCCATTCTTCAGGGCGTCCTTCAGGTCGAAGTACATCGACTTCACCTGGTTGGCTTCCACTCGCTTCTGAGCCTCAGCATCGAGAACGATAACCGATATGCCCGGAGGACAAGCCAGAGCTTTCTGCGAACCTGTTATCATCACGTTGACGCCCAATGCCTGCATGTCGAATGGATCGGCAAGGAACGAACTGATGGAGTCAACTGCCAAGAACATTTGGTTGCGATGACAGAAGTCGCTAATCATCTTTATGTCGTAGAGAACACCCGTTGAGGTTTCGTGCAGGTTGACAAGGAATCCTGTATAGCCTTGTCCCTCATAGGCGCTCAGCTCTTCGGCTGTCAACGGATTGCCCGTCTCCAACTTGATTTCGGTATAAGGAATGTCGTGTATCTGGCACAGTTGAACGAAACGATGACCGAAGCTACCTCCGTTCACCACCAACAGCTTGTCGACAGACGTGAAGCAATTCATCACCACAGCCTCCATCGAGGCAGTTCCCGAACCTGTGATAAACACCACGCGGGCATCGTCAGAAGCCTTGGCAAACTCCTTCATCAGCCGTTCGTTCTCCTTCATGGTTTCTGAGAACTCTGCTGTTCTGAAATATGGAACCTGCTCAGCACCGATGGCTCTAACCTCATCGCTTGCCATGACAGGTCCTACTGTAAAATTAAGCATATTTTATTTATCCTTTTTTGATTCTTCCAAATGTTTTGATGCTGGTATATTTACGCCAAAGGTTCAGCTTCCTCTTCTTCGGCACGCCGTGGCGACGGATGTAGTCCTCAGCACCAGCTATCATGCGCTCGCACACCCTGCCGTCCAGATAGGGATCGTAGTTGTCTACTATCCACTGCCGCTTAGCTATAGCCTCAGGGTCGGTCAGGGCATGGTCGTAAGCAGCAATGAGCAGCGACGGCTCGGTGATGTTCTCCCAGTAAATGGCTTTCGAGATTGTGCCCAGCGTGATGACAGGACGCGAGAGCAAGAGGAACTCATAGATGGTGGACGACGTGTCGCTGATGAGCACATCCGACATGAGCTGATACTTGGTGACATTCTCGCCCTTGTCGATGAAGATGACATCATTCCTCTGGCTCGCCCAGTCGCGATACTCATCTACCCATTCCTGTCGGGTCAATGGATGAAACTTCATCAGCACCAAGGCATTTCGCTCCTCTGCCAGTCTGCCGAGCTGTTCCTTGATGTAAGGCAGCGATGTAAGCTTGGGCGAGAAAGTGGGCGCATAGAGAATGATGGTTTTCTTGCCACTCTGGCTGAGCAACTGCTCACGCTCGGCATCATACTTATGCAGATTGGCCTTTATCCAGTCTTGCTTGGGCCATCCTGTCTCAAGCACCTCGAAGTCGCCATACTTCTTCGACAAAGCCTTAAAATGTGAAGTGAAATAAGGACCCTGTGTAAAGTATGTATCGAAATATCTGCGTATAATCCAGTGGTCTTTCTTCTCGGCAGCATAGCCATGAAACACCTGTATCTTGACTCCAGGCAGATAGTAGGGGACGATGTTTCCCGGCACGTAGATGGCATCGGGAGAGAAGTCGTAAACCTCCTGTATTGAGCCTGTCCATCTCACCTTATCGGCATACTCAAACTTGTCTATCTTGGGCTGATGAATGTACCACAGCACCTCGTGCGGCAAGTGGTTGGCTGTCACGTATTCCTGTATCGGGTTGAGAATGTCGATGGCATACTTGTTCTCACAAAACAGAACGATTCTCATATCTTTGCTTTTTCTTGTTGTTTACTTCTTTTTGTTGTTCTCATTGGCATACACCAGTCGGTTTTGCGTCATTCGCTCCATGTACGACTGTATGATGGCTTTCACCTGACGCTCCATCTCCTGGCGCACCTTGGGTTCCTTGTCTGCCACGTTGTTCTTCAGCAACAGGTCGGTGCGGAAACGATACATAGCCTTGGTCTTCTGTCCGTCCCACTGCAACAGATAGTCACCCTTCACATACTGATAGAAACCATTGATGTAGTTGACAGCCCATGTGTCCTTGGCTGGCGTGGTGAGCAGGTCGATGCCGAAGCCCACATACTTCTTGTCGTAGCCCAAATAGCTCAGTACCGTAGGCATGATGTCTATCTGCTGGGCGATGGCATCGCGCATGCCAGGCTTAAATTCACCGCTCGGGTCGAAGAAGATGACGGGCGAACAGAAACCACCTAAGTCGGTCTGATAATACTCATGGTCGCTCTGGTTGGTGTGGTCGGATGTGATCACGAAGATCGTGTTCTTGTACCAAGGCATAGTCTTCGCCTTGTTGAAGAACTGCCGCAAGGCGTTGTCGGTATAGCGAATGCACTTGTGTATAGGCAGTCCCTCCTCAGGGAACTGACGCTTATATTTGTCGGGAATAACAAAGGGGTGATGTGATGATGCCGTAAAGAGAGCCGTCATGAAAGGCTGCTTCATCTCGCCCATCTTGGTGGCATAAAACTGCAGGAAAGGCTCATCCCATATCGCCCAAGTTCCATCGAAGTCCTTGTCACCGCCAAAACGCTTGTCGGCATCAAACTCCGTGCGTCCGAAATAATCGTCAAAACCCGTGGCACGTGCAAAAGCCTGGAAGCCCATCGAACCATTCTCGGCTCCATGGAAGAAAGCAGAGTAATAGCCTTCCTTCTTCAGTTCGCCAGCCAGTCCGCTCACGTTGTTCATTGATGCTGATGTCAGGAAGAAAGGCTCTATGAACATCGGGATGCTCGATAGTACACTGGGCATTCCGTCAATGCTCTTTCTACCATTGCAGAACGAATACTGATAAGTGGCACTGTGCTGCATCAACGAGTCAACAAAAGGCGTATAACCCTTATACTTGCCACCATCGAGCCACTTATTGAAGCCGCCAATATACTCTCGACCGAAGCTTTCTATAATGATCACCACTACGTTTTTCTTGCGCTTGGTCAGCGAGTCATTGGGCATATGGATAGGCGAATAGATGACATCGAGTTGCTGCGCTGTATAATAATCGGGCACTTGAAAAACTTTCTTTCCCATTGTACGTATCAGCGAGAAGGGCGTGTTGAGCACAATGGCAGCCTCTAATGGACGCTCCACATACTGGTTGGCATTGCTGATGGTGATGGGACGCACGGCTGTAGTGAATCCGCCTCGCATACCTGCAACACAGAAAGGCACAAAGACAACAAGACAAACCGTCTGCACGGCATAGTATCTTGCCATAGGTTTCAGTCTGTAGGGACGCTTCACAGCCTCAGGACGCTCGCCCTTGGGCATGCGGTAGAAATACCACAGTGCAGCTATCAGCACCACGCCGATGAGCACTAAATACCAATGGCGCAAAAGCTCTACACCAAAGATGCTACCTAAGTTGTTCTCGTTCTTAAATTCTGAGAACACTGTTCCTGTGGTGCGACGGGTTGTGTACTGAAAATACACACAGTCGGTCAGATTGGCCACTATGCTCACGGCATTCACCACGACAAACACCCATTTGGCTACCTTCTGATAAAGGGCACTCTCCTTGTAGTGGATGGGGAAAAGCATCAGGAGCGCATAGAGTGCGTTGGTATAAAGAATGGCAGAAGTGTCGAAGAACCAGCCGCCCACGAGCATCTCGCCAAAAGCCTGCCAGGTAAGCGAGTCGGAGAACATACTCCAGTTGACTGCCAGAAACACCAGGCGGCATATTTCATAAACGATGTATACCATCGCCATATTGATGACGAAACAGAGTGGCGAGGTAAACAAATTTCTCTTTAGTCTCACGTTTGTGTTATTTTAGCTGTTTATTACATGTTGTTACAGTTGGCAAAATTACTTAAAAATCATGTAATATACAAATAATTGGCTGCGTATTTTGACTTACCATCGCCATTTCACCTGTATTTCGATATCAGTCTGCGAGGAATCGTCTATCTGCTGCAGTCCTGACGAAATACAGTCGCGGTCGAAATACTTGGTACTGCCCACCTTGCAGAGGGCTACGAGATGACTGCCCACATCGGCGCGGGTTGTCAGCACAAGGCGCATGCCACGGCCGAAGAAACTGCC
>ERZ1034976.1497-NODE-1497-length-17847-cov-8.150798_pt1 | contig 17847 bp, 14 predicted proteins | sample MGYA00520623_ERZ1034976 | MGnify/ENA primary metagenome ERZ1034976 (study PRJEB33766, sample SAMN09781774) | gut metagenome | biome: gut microbiome | host: Homo sapiens | place: Madagascar | study: EMG produced TPA metagenomics assembly of the PRJNA485056 data... | reverse complement strand
TATAGCACAAGCCACCACTTTAGGCTACCTTAACCCACCGTCTAAAGCCAGTGGGATTGCGGTAGCCCTATTTCAAAAGTCTTTTTCAGTGCTTCCGTCAGCGTTGCACCATCAAAATCAAATTTATTGGCAAGATAGTAAATATCGTAATAGTCTTTCATGCGGCTGGAAAATTCCATTAGAGTGAGAATTGCATCAATTTTCTCAGCAACAGTCGTTTCAATGGAATAATACCAAATACCAGGCAGACCGCATAAATGATCACACCAAGAAACTGACTGTTTCCTGCTACCCTTGCAGCCTTTTTACTGTTTCCCTGTCCAAGTGTCCTTGCCAGAAGCGTATTGGTTCCCACACCTGTTCCAACCCCCACTGCAACCATAAGCATCTGAACCGGGAATGCCAGCGTCAGGGCATTTAATGCCGCTTCACTTCCCTCTTTCATTCATCAGCCTATCCACCGGCATTTCCTTCATCTTGCTGCTTTCCGCCATTTTGTTTCAGCTCCTCTCTTTTCATGGCAATACTCATTTTTTTCGCAATATAAAAACGAGCAGCTGATAAACTGGATTTACGCTTATCTGCTACTCGTTTTTTGTAATTATATTGCCTGTTTTTTAAATGTCAAACAAAATTTATCATTCTTAATCCTGTGGGATTTTAAGCTGCCAGCCCACAAAGATTCGATTTGGATTTTTGATCAGGCCGCTGTTGGCCGCCATGATATCAGCCACGGTGCAGCCATGCTTTTTCGCAATCATTGAAAGGGTGCTGCCCTTCTGTACAGTGTAGGTCACATATGCGTGCACCCTGCTCTCATCATATCCAATCATATAGACAGAAGACGGAGAGAAAGAACCGGTTTTCCAGCTTATCTGCTTTCTGATAGGGTCATAGCTGGTTTCGCAGAGCTGCCTGTTGCCGTTCGCATCCACATAGCTGACTACAATCCCACTGGCATGTTCGCCGGGCTTCAGCTCATAAGCAGCAGAAATGGTAACCTTGCCGTTCATGTCGGAGATGGGCTTGCCGCCGATGGTGACATTGATATCCAATGCCGGGCGACTGCCCACCGCCTGCTTCTGCTTGATGTTCAGGCTGCTGCCTGTGATGCGCTTGATGGAGATTGTAATGTCGGTCCCATTGGTCTTTACATTCTTTTCACCCAGCATCTTTGCATCAAGCTTAATAGATGTACCATTGGCCAGGACGATCTCAAGGTCCTTTGCATCATTATCCGGCTCATTCACCGCCTCCGCGATCTGCTTTACGACGTTGGAGGGGAGCTTTACGTTATCCACCTTTTTCAATACGGAGAAGTCAATGGTTACAACGCCGTTTTGGGCAGTGTCTTCGATAACGGTGTCCAGTTTGGAGAGGTCAACATTTTTGATGGTGGCCGTATTACCACTGACCACTGCATCCACCTGAATGGTTTTTTCATCACCGGATACCGGAACGGTTACAGGAGTGGGCGGAATATTGGCATTGGAGCTGCCGTTATTGCTGTTTCCGATATCGGAGGTGTTTCCATCGTCGGAGCTACTGCCACCGGTATTAGAACCGCCACTGGTATTGGAGCTGTTTCCGCCGCCGGGATTAGAGCTGCTGCCTCCACTCGTGTCTGCCCACAGCACAAGTTTTCCGCTGCTACACTGATAGTTGTTACTGTCAGCCGGTTTGAAGAACCATTCATAGGAAGCACCCTGCTTAATCGGAGTATTAAGAGCCAAGTAAGCTCCACCCTCCCCCATCCACCCGAAGGCTCCATCAGGCCATCCGGCGGGAAAAGTAACAGTCGGTGTAACATCCCCAATCGTCTTGCCTGCCTCGGTGACCGGGGTAAAGGTGGGTGTGCCGGTAAGGGGCGCTTTGCCGATCGTCACGGTGATGCTCTGTTCTGCCGTGTCATTGTGGGTAGCATCACCCACAACCTTGTAATAAACAGTATAGCGACCTGCATTGGTTGCCGTTGGAAGCTCTGTGCTGTATGTGCCGTTTTCCAGCTTATACAACATATCACCGCCCTCGACGTGGCCTGGATTGATGAGTTTCTGCTCCTCTCCGTTGTAGGTCAGACCGCGCTTGGGCGTTGGAGCAGTGTACTTCGGGTCTGTTTTACGGTTATCTACCACAGAGAAACACGTTTCAAGATATCTATTCTTAACAAGTGCAATCTGTGCCAGATATTTACCTGGCTTCTTCAAATCATTGTTATCGGTAACAAGAACCGTGTAGCTGCTGCCGCCATCTGCACTCTTATAATACTCAATGGCAGACTCCTGGGCTTTTGTCAAGCCATCTGGCCAATTATTGGAATATGTCAGCACAGCCTTAGGGGCTTCCTTAATTAGTGCACAATCATAAACTGTCTGGTCAGTGCTGATCGTCACAGTTGCCGGAGTGGTTTGGTAAGCACAGGTGCCCGTGCCGTTGCAGGTAACAAAAATCTTCGAGTTATTGCCGTCTTTTTTGTCGAATTGCCAATCATGGATATGCGCAGACTTTCTGATAATTGTGCTGCCACTCGTTTCAAGCGTATAGGCACTATCGTCACTTACAAAATACTGACTCATATCATCGGTGATGCTTGAGTCCACATTTACCATAACATTATTATTATACCGCAATAAGCTAAGCCCCACCTTTGCACCCTTCGTCAGGGGACTCTTCAGGTCATAGCTTTGATCCATATAAAGATTGCTTTGCTTACCATCCGTTGTGTTATCCCAAACCACAGGGTTTCCGCTCAGATGGAAATTCTTTTGAGAGGCATCACTATAAATGCAAATCCCCGCGCCCTTACCTTTTGTGGTGTTGCCGGTGATCATGCCGCCGCTGAGTGTAAAATTTCCAGTGATAGGACCCTCAAAATATATGCCGCCGCCATTGCAGGCATTAGGAGAGGCTGATGCCGTATAGGTTAATGCCTGATTGCCGCTTATCTCACCACCGCTCATAGTAAAAGCGCTGGGATAAATGCAGACACCGCCGCCCTTACACACGCCATCGGTTTTTGCCGTGTTATTGCCGATGGTTCCGCCGCTCATAGTAAACTCGCCCTGATCATTGTAGATACCGCCGCCAAAAACATTCTTCTGTGCGGACTGTACCCTGTTGCCAGTGATGGTGCCGCTTTTGAACTCAAATTTACTATTATTATATACGCCACCGCCATAGGCAGGACCGCCATACCAGGTATCTATATAATTCCCACTGATCTCGCCGCCATTCATCTCAAATGTGGCAATAGAATTATAATTATAATTGCAGACACCGCCACCATATTGATTCTCAGACGAGCTGCTGGCAATGTAATTGTTAGAAATCTTGCTGTTGCCGCTCATGGTAAAAGTGCCTTTATTAAACACACCGCCGCCCAAACCGTTGCCACCATTTTTATCCACGCTAACTCGATTTTCCGTTATCTCGCCGGCGAGCAGGTTAAATGTTCCATTTGGGGCACAGTAAACGCCACCGCCATAACCCCAGTCAGACGCAGTTACGTTTGAACCTACAGTTGCCCGGTTATTGCTGATTTTGCCGCCATACATATTGAATGTGGAGCTGTCGCCAATATATACACCACCGCCTTGCGCAGTTGTTTTGCTGCTTGCGCAAGCCTGATTATCGCAAATGGTACCGCCGTATAAAGTAAAGCTTGTGCCGTTCCCCATAGTTACGCCGCGTCCATAAGGAGCGGTGTTATCACGTGAAACCTTACCTGTGCTTTTGCAATCTGTCAGATTCAAGGTACCGCCATTAAGCTGGATTACCTCAAAAATTTGTTTTTGTGAATAGTTTAGGGAAAGCTTATGTCCGTTCAGGCAGATATTAACCGTACCCTCCTTGATAAGAATAGATTGTTTAATAAGTACATCACTGTCCAGATAATAGTTGCCCTCGGGCAAAACACAATATTCTCGACCCTCAATGTATTCAAATGTTGCTTGCTTATTGTCAATCTCTAACATACGACTATAGTTGCTGCTCAGCTTCTTGTCAAAGGAAACCGAAGCTTCCCCTTGGTGTTCGCCAATATCTTTGTGAGTTGCGCCACAGATACAGTGACTGTGCTGCCCTTCAGCCATCAGCATCACTTCATCGTCCAGCTCCACCGTCACGGTAAGAGCAGGTGCATCCACTGCCAGCCCATAGCCCTCGGGCAGTACTGCATGAAAAGCATAGCTGCCGGTATAGGCTCCCTCAGCAGGATAATCGTCACAGCTCCAGCTATCCAGGGAAAGGGTTTCTGTGCCGTCCTCTGTAGTGGCTTCGATTTCTACAGGGAGCAGAGCCACGATATCCTCATAGGGAACAGGACTCTCTGCACTGGCGGACAGGGTAAGTACACCACTATCCGGGTCAAGGACATCCTGTGCATCCACCCAGCTCCATGCCGTAATCTCGGTCATGCCACACTGAGTGCAGACATAGGTGCAGGGCTGTCCTTCCACAGCCGGGGCATACCCGCACTCCTCATCATGTTCATGCTTGCAGTCCAGCTCCTGCTTAATACAGCCGCTTTCCACGCTGCATACATGGCTGCACGCGGTAGGCTCCGCATCTTCAGGGAGCGTTGTATCCTTACCTGATTCATCATCAGAGGGCATTGTATCTTCAACTGACTCATCCTCAGAGGATGTCGTCCCGTCCTCCGGAATGCTGCTGTCCGATGCCGGGTAGCATTCCCCGGTATGTTCGTGGGTGCAGCTTGTGACCTCAGTATAGCAGTCCTCACTGTGCTCGTGGGTGCAGGGACTTTCTGCGATTCCCTCCACGTACCCGCAGGCTTCATCATGCTCCGTGTGGTGTGCACACAGACCACCTGTGCCAATGGCTGCACCGCTGTCCTCTGCCGCAAAAGCTGAGGCCGGGAGCAGCATCAGGCACAGCGCTAACACCATCGTCAGACTTACAATTCGTTTCTTCATAGGTATATTCCTCCTTGCCATCTCATCCAGGCATCACTATAATGGGATTATACATCGGACATTGATGTCCGATGCAAGACCTTTTGGCAGTAAGGAGGAAGCTGTTTATGACGCAGAGACAGGAGCTGTTCTCTATCGGGGAAATCACCCGTGCGGCGGGCGTGACACGGCGCATGATCTTGAATTATGAGGAGCACGGTCTGATCCGTCCCGATATCAAGAAGGGAGATGCCGGGAACCGCTATTACACCATTGATACCTTTACTAAAATCCGCAACATCCGCATTCTGCAGGATTTGGGGCTGTCGCTGGACGAGATACGGGGGTATTATGATGACTCTGTCGATCTTCTGTCGATGATCCAGCGGCTGGAAAAGCTGCGCGATCAACTGAATCTGAATATTGAAAAGCTCTATGAACGCACCTCGGCCGTGCCGCCCCAGATCAGGAAATTACAGCTGCAAAGCCAGCTTGTCTATCGGAAGAGTTATCGCAGCGATTCCATTGCGGAGAAGACGGTGCTGCTTCGTAACACAGCGTTGGAGGCTATGCGTGCCTATGGGACGGACACCACGCGGCGGATGTATTTTATCGAGTATCCCATCAGCGCCCCGCTGGAGGCAGCCTTCTGCATAGCTGTCCCGCCCGGAAGCGAGGGAGAGCTTGTGACGCTCCTGCCGCCAACGGATGCCCTGAGCATCTATCATCATGGCGCTTACGAGGATCTGCCCGCCGCAGGTCAGCGGCTGTTAGAATACGCTGCGGAGCATCAATTTTCTCCACGCGGTACCCTGCGTCACATTTATCTGGAGGGTCCGCCCCAGCATAAGGATCCCCAGAAATTCATCACGCAGGTTGTTCTGCCGATTGAAGCTACCTGAAGCATTGCTTTTTTGCAGGATTTATGCTATATTTTCGACATATGCACAATAAAAGCAGCTGATCCTGGTAAGGAGAAGATACTCTGCTCAGAATAAAAGAAAAAGGGGAATTTTATGAGTCACAATCACAAACAGAGAAGTTCATTTTCAGGAAAGCTCGGCTTCGTCCTTTCTGCGGCGGGTGCCTCCGTTGGTCTTGGAAATATATGGCGTTTTCCATATCTTGCAGCCAAATACGGCGGCGGTATTTTCCTGCTTATCTATATCCTGCTGGCACTGACCTTCGGTTATACCATGATCATAGCTGAAACCTCTCTTGGACGTATGACCGGTAAGAGTCCTGTAGGTGCGTTCCATTTCTTTGGAAAATCCATTTCCTTTTCCATTGGCGGGTGGCTGAATGCCATTATCCCGATCCTGATCGTTCCCTACTACTCCGTGATCGGCGGATGGGTCATCAAATATCTTATTGAATATATTGCCGGCCATGGTGATCTTCTGGCTTCGGATGAATACTTTACTTCCTTTATTTCCGATGGCATTTCCACAGAGCTCTGTTTCATCGTGTTTGCCCTGTTCACCCTGCTTATCATTTATGCCGGTGTACGGAATGGCATTGAACGTGTAACCAGGATCATGATGCCCATCCTGGTAGTACTTTCTGTGATCATTGCTGTTTACTCCATAACAAGACCGGGTGCACTTGCCGGTGTAAAATATTTTCTGGTTCCCAATGTACAGAATTTTTCCTGGATGACAGTCGTGACCGCCATGGGGCAGATGTTTTACTCTCTTTCCATTGCCATGGGTATCCTGATCACCTTTGGCTCCTACATGAAAAAGGATATTTCCATTGAAGACTCTACCAAAAATGTGGAAATTTTTGATACCGCCATTGCTATCATGGCAGGCCTTATGATCATTCCTGCTGTATTTGCTTTCTCCGGCGGTGATCCGAATACACTGAAGGCAGGTCCCTCCCTGATGTTCATTACCATACCCAAGGTGTTTGAAAGCATGGGACTCGGCTCCGCTATCGGGGTACTCTTCTTCGTGCTGGTGCTGTTTGCTGCGATCACCAGTTCCATTGCCCTGACGGAAAGTGCAGTTTCCACCTTCGAGGATGAGCTTCACTGGAATCGTAAAAAAGCAACCGTTATTATTGGTATTATTATGATTATCCTGGGAAGTCTCTCATCCCTTGGTTACGGGCCACTTGCTTCTGTTACTATCATTGGCATGCAGTTCCTTGATTTCTTTGACTTTTTAACCAATTCCGTGATGATGCCCATAGCTGCTATCGCCATCTCTCTCCTCATTTCAAGAGTCGTTGGTGTCGATAAGATCGAGGAAGAGGTTCTTCACGGCGAAAGCAGCTTCAGAAGGAAAAAGGTTTTTGTGATCATGATCAAATATCTCTGCCCGATCTTTGCTGTCATTATCCTGATCAGCTCTGTGGCAAATGCCTTCGGATGGATCAGTATGTAAAGGATCACACCTATGAACAGCGAAAACTCCTTACCTCTGAAAACCAGAATTTTTAATATCATACAGATCGGAGACAAAAGTAACCGGATCAGCCGTGCTTTTGATATTTTCATTACGGTTGTTATTTTTTCAAATATCGTGGTTACTTTTCTCCAGACCTTCTCAGAGCTGTCCTTTCTGTCCGGCTTTTTCCACGTGATAGAAGCTGCTACCCTGTGCATCTTCTGCATCGAATATATACTCCGGATCTGGACAGCCGATCTGCTCTATCCTTCCAGAAGCAGACTGCGTTCCAGACTGCGCTTTCTAATTTCCTTTGACGGTATCATAGACTTCCTGACGATCCTGCCATTTTTCTTCCTGTCCGGCTTTGTCATCTTCCGGATGCTGCGGGTTGCCCGGATCTTCCATCTGTTCCGGCTCAACTCCAGATATGATTCCTTCAATGTCATCACAACTGTCCTCTATGAAAAGCGGAATCAGATCATCTCCTCTGTTTTTATTGTAGTGATCCTTATGCTGGCAAGCAGCCTGTGTATGTACAGTGTCGAGCATGACGCACAGCCGGATGTCTTTCGTAATGCGTTCAGTGGGATCTGGTGGAGCATGTCCACACTTCTGACTGTGGGCTATGGTGATATCTATCCCATTACTACCCTTGGCAGGGTCATGGCGATCTGTATCGCTTATCTTGGTGTTGGCGCCGTGGCAATCCCTACCGGTATCATCAGCGCCGGCTTCGTGGAACAGTACCAAAGAAAGAGTGGTCTGTCCAATATCAAAAATGCGGATATTAAGGAAATTGCTGAAATTTTTGCCGACAGACGCTATGCCGGCAAGACGATCGAAGAAATAGAAACGGCAGACCAGCTGACTATCTTCCTGATCCTCAGGGATAATCTGTCGGTTCTGCCGCAAAAAGATACTGTTGTCAAATTAAATGATATTCTGGTGATCCGCGGTGAAAACGAGAATTAATGTTCACCGGTTTCTCCATAATATGTCAGTGCCACCATGGTGATATCATCAAACTGGGGAGCCTCCTGCACGAAGGCATGGATCCCTTCTCTCACGTTCTCAAGGATCTTCCTGCATGCCTTATCCGGGCTGCCATTTAATGCCTGCAGCATCCGTTCTGTACCAAACAGCTTGCTTTCTGCATTCGTTGCCTCAGCCACACCATCCGTATAAACATACAGCGTATCTCCCGGTTCAAACCGGATCTCATAATCTGTATATGCCACATCCTCCAGTCCTGCCAGAACAAATCCATGTTTGTCCTTAATCAGTTCAAATTCGCCATCTGCTTTCCTAAAGGCAGGATACTCATGTCCGGCATTGGCTGCTGTCATCACACCTGTAGACAGATCCAGAATTCCCATCCATACGGTTACAAACATCTCTGCTTCGTTATTTTCACATAGCTGGTTATTGACAAAGGCAAGGATCTCTGACGGTGTTCCGCCCATCAGTGCCCGGTTCTTGATCAGTGTCTTGGCGATCACCATAAACAAAGCTGCCGGCACTCCTTTTCCTGAAACATCCGCGATCACCACGCCAAGATGCATGGGATCAATCAGGAAGAAGTCATAGAAGTCACCGCCCACCTCCTTGGCCGGGTGCATGGTCGCATAGATCTCCATGTCTGTCCGTTCCGGAAAAGGCGGAAAAATACTTGGCAGCATGTCTGCCTGGATTTTAGTCGCTACTGAAAGCTCCGCACCGATCCTTTCCTTTTCTGCTGTCACCTCAGAAAGGCGTGCTATGTAATCCTTTACTTCCCCATACATCCTTTCAAAGGATCTTGCCAGCTCTTCCACCTCGTCCCCTGTCCGGATATCAATGGAAACTGTCTCTTCGTTTTCCAGGTTCTCGACCATCTTCTGGGATGCCCTGTTTAAAAGTCCAATCGGACGGAGCAGCTTCTGTCTGACTACCACAAGCAATGCGATGCTGAACAGCAGGATCACGATGATGATATTGATACTTGTCGTCAGAATGAAGCTGGCAATGTTTTCCTTTACTCCCGGCATGGAAATATCCACACCTACAAGAGCCACCGGCTCTCCCGTACTGTCATAGACCGGTGCTACTACTGATGCAATGTACCCATAGGTTTCATCCATGGATATAAGAACCTGTTCTTCCGGATCCTTCTGAAAGGCAGCAAAGGAAACCTCCTTTCCTCCCTCCATATAATCCTCATGATCTCCCAGATCACAGGCTCCTTCATCCTTATTGGCATCCCAGATATAAATCAGGTCATCCTCACAGGGTACGTAAACATAGTAATATTTCAGGGCTGAATTTTCCTGACTGGCATTCAGAAAGCTTTCAATCTCATCATAATAAGCATCCTTCTGTCCGGTCTCCAGATACTTTTTTATCGTATCCCCATCAATATAGGCTGCTGCCGTCCTGGCATAGGCAAAGCCCTGGCTGCTGTATCTTTCCATAATGTCCTTCCGGTAGCGCAGCACCACAGATAAGCAGGTTGCCACAATGATCAGCAGTGAAAAAAACACTACTGCCAGAATCACCTTAGTACTTAGTTTTCTTTTCTTCATGCTCTGTTTTCCCCTTTTGAAATCCTTTTCGGATCTTACTATTCCAGATATCTGCAAGTATCAGGGACACTGCCGTGATCACCACCGCCAGCAGCAGGATTAACGGCGTGGGCAGAAGCTGTGTCCCCCTGACCAGATTCAGACAGAGCTGCACGGTCAGTGCAACAAAAATCCAGTGGATAAAGTAAAATGCCGTCATATCCGTGCCAATCCTGTATACAAGCTTCACCGCTCTTTCAGATAAATGCTTTCCTATAAAATAGTAAATACCAAACATGGTTACTGCTGTCGTGATACAGATCAGGACATCCGGCGTAATGATATGATAATAGCACAGCTCTCCCTCACCGAACATTCCCTGCCGGCTGTTGATCTTTATCAGGAAATACGGCAGTGTAACAAGGAAGCATGCCGTACTGGCGATCCTGTAAAAAAGTGCTTTGTCCTTTATCCTGCGGAGCCTTTTGCCAAATACGTACCCGCTTACCGGCATGATCAGCCAGTTCATATAAACAAAATAGGACATCACCTGTCCTGCCGCATCCTCTGTTCCAATAAAATATCCAAGAATGATATTGGATACCATATTCCCTGTATCAGTTCCGTTCAGCATGGTTCCCACAACAGAACAGAGCAGTGCGATCAGGATCATACTTACATCAGACAGTCCAAGCTTTATAAAGATGCCTATCGTGATCAGCACAAGTCCTGCAAGCTGGAAAATATCATTATTAAAGGTCTGATATATAATAGAAGAAAGAAACATATCCCTGTCTCCGGAAATGGCATATCCGATCAGATCCGGGATCGTGTAACGGCACAGGTTCAGAAGAAATCCAAGCAGAAAGATCTGCACCCCTCTTCTGACAATGTCATTCCATTCCTTCTTCCTGCCATAGACAAGACAGGCTCCCATGGAAAACATCAGTCCCGGTGCGATCATCGGACCTCCGATCACCGTATCAAAAATATAAGGAAGCCCACTGCTTAGTGCCTCTTCCGGTACACAGTCAATGGTACAGTGCACCATTGCTACAAAGATCACAAAGACCACCTTGGCAATATCCATCTCCACCTGTCTGCCGGTGTTTACTTCTTTTTCTGAAAAAATCCTGTTCTTTAGATTCATCCCTTTTCCTTATCTATCCTGTGTTATATCACATATTTCATCTGTGAACTCTGTTTTATCATAACGCAATCGACGAAAAGCTGCAATAAGAAAGAATCCGGCTCGGAGGACTCGGAGGACTTTTTTGATTCATAAGACGTAATTTCCTATGAATCGAGTAGGAGGCGGTGACTAACCGCCGTCCTCTCACAGCACCGTTCTTTATTCAGCGCCCAAATCACAGACATGATTCCGTGTAGTTATTGGGCCTCGATTTGGTATGCAACCTTGCCCTCATGCATAACCTCTTATAAGATTTCTGTTCGTCAGACCAGAGATTTGCCCGTGAGTTAGTATGTTCCTCACATCCAGCTTCCTTCAGATTCCATCTCACGATGGACACCCTTGCCTTCGGCTATATCCTTCCCACTACCGGGTGGATTCGGGACTTTAACCCGTTAGAAACGTGCGCCGCTAGGCGCACTAGCAAAAGAGCCGTGATAATGCAGATCACAATTCTGTGAAGCATTTCCACGACCCTTTTATTATGATTTACCTTTGTCTTTTTCGTAATGGTATAAATGTATTCCTCTGGCGTAGGGAGCGTTTTTTCCCGAAATACTTTTTGAAATTTGCCTGCACCTCTCTTCAACAACAAATTTTCCTTTGAAATCTTTACATTACAGATTGTATTTACATGTTCCGCATATGGATATGTTTTCCCCTCTGCCTGCATTTTCTTAAATTGATCCTTATTATCAAAATGTCCTGTCATCATTCCTACAAAATTATCAAGTTTCATCATATACTTTACCTCCTATTTGCCTATACACACTATTCCTCTTTTGCTTTTGCCATACTGGCGATATCTCCCACTCCATTCAATACCATTGTCGGAAGATAAGCATAAGTTTTGAGTGTGTCCTTCGTTGAACATCCAGAGAGAACCAATACAGTAGACATACCACTTTCCATTCCTGAAATCACATCTGTATCCATACGATCCCCAACCATTACAGCTTCTGCTGAATGACATCCAAGCATATTCAATCCTGTTCTCATCATCAGTGGATTCGGTTTCCCACAGAAATAAGCCTGTGTACCTGTTGCCATTTCAATGGGAGCAATCAATGCACGACAGGCAGGAGCGATTCCGTTCTCGATCGGTCCGGAAACATCCGAGTTTGCTCCAATCAGCTTAGCTCCCTTCAGAACTAAATTCGTTGCTTTCGTTAAAGTATCTAATGAATAGGATCGTCCCTCTCCCACAACAACATAATCCGGATTTACATCATTCATTGTAATTCCTACATCATAAAGTGCATTTAAGAGACCGGCTTCTCCTATCACAAATGCTGAACAGCCTGCAGCCTGTTCCTTTAAAAAAGCGGCTGTTGCCAATGCGCTGGTGTAAAAATGTTCTTCTGGCACGTCAAGTCCCATCCTTGCCAGTTTCTGATTTAATTCCCGTGGTGTATATCCACTATTATTTGTCAAAAATAAATATTCTTTCTTTTCATCATGCAACCACTGGATGAATTCCGGAACACCTGGCAATATCTGATTGCCATGATAAATCACACCATCCATATCACAGATGAATCCTTTTTTTTCATTAAAATCGATTATGGATTTTCTCATGTTCATATGCGCCCTGCATGCCTTTCTTGTTTCTTTAGAATACACCTTGCTCTTTTCATAATAAAATAAAGCGCTATTTTCTACAAATATTTTCATATTATATCATCCACACATAAAATCAAATACATAGTACTGTGAAACCGAAGTAAATATTTCTACCAACAGAACCTTTTATGACAACATCTCTTTCACACAAGTACTCCGATAATCACTCGGTGATATTTTATATCTTTCTTTAAATACTCGGTTAAATGTTCTCTGACTTTCAAATCCACTATCCAGACAAATATTTGTAATAGAATCACTCGTATTTTCCAAACGATGGCATGCATAGTTCAGCCTTGCATCGTTAAGATATTGATTAAAGTTTCTATGGAATGTTTTGGAAAAGAGTCTGGATAAAACATATTTGCTCACCCCCAGATCTTTTGCCATCTCTTCCAGAGAAAACTTCTTCTTAAAATTTGCTGATATATAGGAAACTGTCTGGTAAATAAGATCGTTGCTCCCCACACTGCTCTTTTCTACCAAATTTAATTTTCCTATGCAGCGTGCCAACACAATTTGAAGATATGCCTGTGCAACAGTAATATCCGACTGTTCTGTCTCTAAAATTGCATTTATAACCCTATATACCTCCGGTTCAACCTTTTCCGCTTTGATGATTGGGTATTCAGGAGCCATGGATTGCATGATATCTGCAAATTTGGCAATCGTAAATGGCGATGCAATCAGATAAGTCGCTTTATTTACACCGGGTGTCAGTACCTGATAGTGATGAATAACATCTGGAAATACAAAGCCTATATCTCCTTTTTCCATATGGTATAGTTCCTGTCCGACACCAAGTTCTAATGCTCCACTTGTTACACAAACGATCTCCAGTGCATTATGAAGATGTGGTTCAATATGTTTTGACTTCCTATTTATTGCTATGATCTCCTCTTTTGTGTCAACATATTTTAACTGCATGAAATACTCCCCTTTGCAACATTTGTCTATATCTTCTTTCGATTTGGCAAGCAATCCTTTTACACCTATCTTATAATCAACTTGTAAATAAGGAAAGGAGGAATTGCAAATGAGCAACCTAAAAAAATATCTGAATGACCTTTTAGTATTCTACACTGAATATTTTGAGCATCCTTACCATGTATAAATACTAAAAGGACTATTTTGTGAAAACTGAATATTTTCTTAAGGCCATTTCACAAAAATGAAGTGGTCCTTTTTTTATAAACTTTCAATAAATCTTTTGAATGCTGCTTTCCCTTCCTCTGTTCTCTTGTAAACGCCTGCATCCTCCAGAACTTTCGCAAACACAATTCCAATTTCTTTCTGTATGATAGAATGAATATTACTATCTGTAATCTTATATTTTGGTATCCATCCCTCTGCCCATTCAGCATGGGCAGCCATTGTTTCATTCTGTCTCAGGTCTTCATGATTTAGAATTGCCTGTTCCAATTCTGCCATTTCTTTTTTCAGTCTGGCAGGTAATACAGCCAGTCCCATAACTTCAATCAGTCCAATATTTTCCTTTTTGATATGGTGGTACTCTGCATGTGGATGGAAAAGTCCAAGCGGACAATCATCGGTTGTGATATTATTACGCAAAACCAAATCCAGTTCATACAAATCTCCACGCATCCTTGCAATCGGCGTAATTGTATTGTGTGGAATACCATCTGTCTCACTGAAAATATTAACTTCTGGATCCGAATATCCACGCCACTTCGTAAGGATATGATTTGCAGCCGCTACAATACTGTCCATTGCTCTCCCCTGCAAACGGATCACTGACATCGGCCACTTTACAATTCCTACATGTATATCGGGATATCTATCTAAATCAAATTCCTGTTCATAAGGAGCTTTTGCCATAGCAAAGACATAACTGCCACCCTGAAAATGATCATGACTCAAAATAGATCCTCCTACGATTGGCAGATCTGCATTGGAACCTGCCATATAATGTGGAAACTGCTTAACAAAATCAAGGAGTTTATTAAAAGTTATCTCATTAATCGCCATCGGAATATGATTCTTATTAAATATAATGCAATGTTCATTATAATACACATATGGTGAATACTGCAAATAATACTGTTCTCCACACAGAGTAATTGGTATAATCCTGTGGTTTTGTCTTGCCGGATGTGTGAGGTGACCTGCATACCCTTCGTTTTCCCTGCAGAGCAGGCATGCCGGATATCCAGATTTCTTTGCAGTTCCGGCTTTTGCAATATCCCTTGGATCTTTTTCTGGTTTTGACAAGTTAATTGTGATAACCATCTTGCCAAATTCTGTATCCGTCTCCCACTTTTCATCCTTTATAATCCGATCTGTGCGGATATAGTTTGTTGCCTGGCTGAAATGATAATAAAATTCAGTTGCTTCCTTTGGTGATACCTGATATTTTTCTTCAAAAATTTTTCTTACCACGGACGGAGCAGGTGTTAAAATACCCATGATCTTTGTATCGAGAAGATCCCTCATTGTCACTGTATCATCTTCAAGAATTCCCTGTGACAACGCATACTCTAACAAATCATCCAAAATGAACTGTAATTTCCTCGGTTTTCCTAGTTTCTCCGGTTCTTGATAATCTTGCCTTTGAAACAATTCCAATAAGCCATTTGTAACATACACTTTATCTGCATCATCTATTAGTCCATTTTCTAGTCCATAAGCCACCAGTTCAGAAATCAGCTGATCAATCATTTTACCGTTTCCTCCTACTCATATTATGCTTCATAACCATTCGGATGATTTCTATGCCATTCCCAAGCCGTTGTAATAATTGTCTCCAGGTCATCAAATTTAGGCTTCCACCCAAGAATTTTTTTTGCCTTCTCACTAGATGCAATCAGTGTTGAAGGATCTCCTGCTCGTCGGGGTTCTTCCTTTGCCGGAAGCGGATGTCCTGTTACTTTTCTAGCTGTTTCCACAACTTCTTTTACCGTAAATCCTACTCCATTACCCAGATTAAAAATATTACTTTCATTGCCTTTTCTTAAATATTCCATGGCAAGAATATGAGCCTGCGCAAGATCATTTACATGAATGTAATCTCTTACGCATGTACCATCTTTTGTATCATAATCATTTCCAAAAATAGAAATATATTCTCTTTTCCCATTTGGCACCTGTAAGATCAATGGAATCAGATGCGTCTCCGGATTATGAGCTTCCCCGATTTTTCCGTTTGGATGTGCTCCACAGGCATTGAAATAACGTAAGGATACAAAACGTAAATCATGGGCGTTGGCTGTCCATTTAAACATCTTCTCCATGGAAAGCTTTGTTTCGCCATAACAGTTTGTTGGAACTGTGCGGTCTGTTTCAAGTATAGGAATACGTTCCGGTTCTCCATATGTGGCTGCTGTCGAAGAAAAAACAATCTTGTTAACGCCATGTGCGACCATACTTTCTAGTAATACTTCTGTTCCGCACAGATTGTTGTTGTAATATTTGAGTGGATTTACCATACTCTCTCCAACCTGTGAATTGGCTGCGAAATGAATAACTCCATCGATCTCCTCTTTTTCAAATACAGAATCTATAAATGCCTTGTCCCGGATATCTCCCTGATAAAATTTTGCATCTTGGTGAACAGCCTTACGAAAACCTGTTTCAAGATTATCAACAACTACTACATTTTCTCCTGCCGCAATCAGCTCATATACAGTATGAGAACCGATATAACCTGCTCCGCCCAATACTAAAATGCTACTCATAGATCATTTCTCCTTTTCTTTGTTTTTATGATTATAAAACTTTTATGCCACCATACTTACGAATTTTTAATACTTCACAGGAACCCTTTCCAAATACCTTATCCATCTCTTTTTGATAGTTGGACACCAGATAATTGGGAACAAATGCCTGTATGGTTCCTGCAAATCCTCCTCCATGTACTCTACACACGCCTTTTTCTCCAAATATCACGTCACTTAATGCCAATGCAATAGACACATTCTGATGTTGCACATCGTGACATGTATATACGTTCTGAAGGTATTTAAAAGAAGAATCTCCGGATTCTTTCACTTTGGTCAGAAATTGTGGAAAATTATTCTTCCTTAGTGCATCTACTTCCTCTTTGACACGCTCATTTTCGCATACAAAGTGTAATGCCCTGAGTGCAGCACGATCACCAGCACAGTCACGTATCCGTGTGATATTATTGATAATCTCTTCCTTGGATACCTCTCCTAAAAAGTTTTTTCCAAAACATTCCGCTGCCTTTTTCATTTCCTGTGGAATTGCTGCATAGTCTGGGGTTAAATCTGCGTGAGTGCCTTTCGTATCTGTAATACATAAACTATATCCATATGTATTCAAATCAAACTTCAGCTGTTCCACAATCGGATTTTCCGGATCTGCAAAATCAATATGTATCAGACTTCCTACTGAACATGCCATTTGATCCATTAAACCACATGGTTTTCCGAAATACACATTTTCTGCATACTGACCAATCTTGGCAATTTCTATCGGATTAACTTCACCACCATTGTACATATAGGAAAGAATCGTTCCAATAAGTGTTTCAAAAGCAGCTGAGGAAGAAAGGCCTGCACCGATCAACACCTCACTGGTCACATATGCCTGAAATCCTCCAATTGCATGACCATCCATTTTCATCTTGGCAAGTACACCACGGATGAGTGCATTCGTGGTACCTTCTTCTTCTGTTTTTTTCGCCAGCTCATCCAGCTGAATGATAATCATATCACTATATCCATCTGACATCACTTTTACAATCGGTTCATCCAGTTTTCTTGCAACTGCAATTGCATCATTGTTAATGGATGCGGCCAGTACCTCCCCATGCTGATGGTCCGTATGGTTCCCTCCTATTTCACTTCTTCCGGGTGCACTGAATATCTCTATTTCACCTTCACCAAAAAATGTCTTGTAACTGTCGATTGCTTTTCGATATCGTTCCTTCTCATATGGAATCCGGTTCAAATCAACATATAATTCTGTTAATTTATTATCGAAAAAAGTTCCATTCAATAATTCGATTGTTTTTTTAATTTCCATAATACCACCCCGATCACCTTATATATAGAAAAAGCACTGTCTCATCGAACAACAATCAGACAACACTTTTTCCTGTCAATTCTAATTTATGTCTGATGCATCTGTTACTTCATCTGCAGCGATTCCTTTTTCTGCTTTCAGTTTTTTATTTGCATCTTCTACATTCATTCTTGAAA
>ERZ1034976.1481-NODE-1481-length-18002-cov-10.717669_pt1 | contig 18002 bp, 18 predicted proteins | sample MGYA00520623_ERZ1034976 | MGnify/ENA primary metagenome ERZ1034976 (study PRJEB33766, sample SAMN09781774) | gut metagenome | biome: gut microbiome | host: Homo sapiens | place: Madagascar | study: EMG produced TPA metagenomics assembly of the PRJNA485056 data... | reverse complement strand
ATTCCAAATTTGCCGACAAAACCGCATAATTTGTTGCATATTGGCTTTTTTATAGTTATAATTGAATTGTTAAAATTATAATATCTGTTTTTGATTTTAGAAGCATGGTATGCTGACAAAATATTTTAATGATATTTGCTGTAATATAGACTTATCAAAATTTGGTGTTTAAGGAGAGAGTTATGAAAACCAAATTTAATTGCTATTATATTCTGAATACTCTTTTATTAATAAGCGGTATTGCTTTTGATTTCATATTGTTCTTGCATCCGTTTTTTATTTCTGTTGCAATGAAAATTATTATTGCAACAGTATTGTGCGTTGTGGTGATTTTAGATATATTTGTTTGTAAACAATTACTGTCTGAGGGTAGTCCAAAAATGCCGAAAACGGAGTCGATTTTTGTATCTGTTCTTACATTTGTTTTGTTAATATCACAAAGTATTTATCTGACAATTATTACACTTATGGGTGCAAATGAAATATTAGGTACGATAAAAGCTATTCATTATGTTGTGTTAATTTCAATAATTTTGTTAGTTGCAACTCGACTGCATAATAAGTACATAACTAAAAAACACACTTTAGCTGTTGGTATTGATATTATAGCAATTGTGATGTGTCTAATCATTTTTGCAAATTGCGTTTTGTGTCTTATAAACGGGAATGATTTGTTTAGTTATATTGCGATTAATGAGTATAACAAATTGAACTCTTAATGAGGTGATATTATGCCGAATTTCAAAGAATTAAAAAATAAAATCAAACACGGAGATTTTCAGTTTGTATATGACGAACTTAAAAAATCCGACTTTGAATATACACTTGAGAACATTGAAAAAGAATTTTCATCGGTTGATAACAGAGATATGTTCTGTTATCTTCTTTATGTGGTTTCAAATGAGAATACACCCAAGCATACAATTCTGTTGTGTGATTATCTAATGTATTCAGGTGCATTTTTCTACAATCGTGAAACAGTAATTCGATATTTGCTCGACAATTGCCTTGTTAAAAGCGGCAATGATATCACGCTGATTGAGTGGATTTTGTCAATGTATGAATACAACCCCGATTCACCGTACAACGAGAAAGAAATTGCAAATTTCAATTGCATTTACGATTCTTTAAAATGATGGTGTTAACTATGAAAAATTTCAATTACAAAAATATTAAGTCGGTAGAAAAAATTCATTTACTTTTGTTGTTATTCATTATAATGTCTACGATAATTAATTTTATTGTAAACTTGATGAGTTGTACCGAAAACATCTTTTTGACAAGTCTGTGTTTGCCGATTCAGTTTGTGTCAAGGTTTGTTGTAAGTCATAACCCTTTTGAAATTTCAGTTTCAATTGTTTTAATAGCTGTAACTTTAATTATGTTGTTTTGGCTGTTTAAAATGTATTCATCGGATAACATGAAAAAGTGGCTTGCAAGCGGTATAACGGCAATTTGGTGCTTGCTAATCGGCTCGATTATACCTATTTTGCTTGATTCCGATTTAATCGGTCAATCTGGAAATAATCTCACATATGAAGAAAAAGCAAACGAACTTCTTTTGTGCGTATGGTTCGGAATTGCTTGCTCCATTTTCTGCGGAATTCTCTTTTTTATTCAAATTTCAAAGTATGCAAAATTTATGGATAGGAAATATGACAACCCTATGAAGGCTGTTGCATATGCAGAAAAGAAAAATAAAAAGGAATATTACCATACCTTGAAAAAGCCTTTGATTTTGCCGACTGTTTATGCAATTATTCCGCCGATTACCTGTAGTTTTCTAATATATTTTGGTGTCAAGTCTGCATTCCTTATTTGTTTTATTTATGTGTGTTTAGGGATAGGTATAGTGTATCATACGGCATACAATATTTCTGATTTTATAAAATCGGAAAATCAAAACATAAAAGTAACGTCAATACAAAATTATAAATGCAAACTAATTGTAATGCATATACTGCTGATGTTGTTGTATTGCATTTCATTGGTGATAATATTACTTTGTATTTAAAATATCGAAATCAGATAGGAAGTATACTATGGGAGATTGCCTTAAAAATTTATTTGTGCAACAATTTGATTCGTTTATGGCAGAACACGGTTATAAGCAAAATATAAATTGTTTCAGTAAACTTTATAATGATATCTTTGCGAGAGTGTATCTGTTCTATCATTATGATAAAAATTATGACGAACTGCAATTTGATGTCATTCATAGTTTTACTCCGTTAATATTTGAAATTGGTACAAAGTGTATCTATGACGGCGAAGATGATTTTTCATTAAGCCGTTTGTCAGGTGAGGAATATATTGCCGATGCAACCGATAAATCAGATGTTACAAATTGTATTAGCAGAATGTTTTCAAAATACAGTGAATTATATGAGTTATTTTTTAGTGCAAAATCAGTTTCCGAATATCTTGACAAATATCTGATGTATGACAAATTAATCTGCTTAGGTAAGGAAAAGATAGAAGAAACTAATGATTTTTTTGGGATTAGACTTCATTTATATTTATTTGTATTTGAAAGAATATAACTCGGCAGAAAATGAAATTGAAAAGTATCTAAAAATGCTAAATGACGATATGAATGATTTAAAAAATTCCGCACCGGTCAATTATGACAGAATCAGGGAATATGAAACAGACATATCATATTTTAAAAATCTTAAAAATGCAATTTTATCTGACAATGTCAATGTACTGAAAATTGAAACAGATAAAATGAAAGACAATATAAAGATAAATCAAACAAAGCTGAAAAATTTATGAGGTGATACGATGTATTCGGAATTATTAAAAGCTTTTCAAAGCAATAAAAATTGCAGTTTTTATACAGATGATGAATGTGACAAGTTTATTTACGGCAAGATTATTGCACTTAACGAAGATGAGGTTGCAATTCAAATGTACAATACAGACGGAACTTGTGACGGTGTAATTGTAAAAATGGTATCTGATTTCTTCAGAATCGAGTATGATTCAAAATATAATCAAAAAATGGAGAAACTTATTGAAACGGATACTTTTGAAGACAGCGTTGAAATTGACGGTAACGCTGTATTTGATTCTGCAATAAAATCCGCAATCATTAAAAACTTTATAGTAAGTATAGAATTGCTGCACAGCGGTAATGAGAATATCACGGGATTACCGTTGTCGCTGGAAAACGGAATTTGCACCGTCAGACAGATAGACGATTACGGTTGTGATGACGGAGTAACTTCGTTTGTATTCAATACCGCAACGCAAATTACAATCAATGCAAAGTATGAAAAATTACTTTCAAGCTTAATGAACAAGTGATATGGAAAAATGAATAATTTGTTATTTGAAAAAATATGGGAAGATGCTGATTATTATCAAATTATTGTAAAGGCATTAGCCAAAAATATTAGTGCTGAAACAAAAGTATATGTTACAAAAGAAAACATAATTGCTTTGTCGGAATCAATCAAAAATTTGATTGATAAGCACCATAGTGAGTTTTACTGGGAAATAGGCGATACTGATTTGTCTGCGGAGTCATTTTTCTCAATAGGGCTTGCTGAATACGATAATCTCGGACACTATAAGTTCGTGCTGAAATTCGGTTTTCAAAATGACGATAACAAGAACTACGGTTGTTCATTTCCAATAACGACCGAAACAGGTTTGTTATTACATTTTGCCGAAAATGTGTTGTTGCTCAATAAAGATAATTCTTTTGAAAGTTGCATGCTGAATGGTAGGTTTTGATTATATGGAAGTTATTGTTTTTAGCGTAAGTGTTAATCATGTTAATGGTTCTCTTTTAGATTTTACATTTCTTATCCCGTATGGATTGTATTTACTTTTGTGTTTCTTGTTAAAAGAGTTTATTAATTCACTTTATTATAAATCTATTAAATCGGAAGTATCAATTTCTAAAAAGAGATTTACTACTATTAAACATTTTGTCTATGATACCTTAATAGATTTACCAAACAGCAAATTTGTTTTAATGATTGATGAGAAAACGAAAATAATTACACCGGCAGTTTATACAAAGCGAAACGGTAGGGTTTCTATGATTAACAGGAACGCTGATTTTGATGTGTATGAACAAATTGAAATTAACAACGGTTCATTTTCAAAAGATTACACATTTATCAGAAGTTACAAAATCAGAGATAAAAAGACAGGAGAACAGGTTCTTTTTGTGGCAGTACCAAATCGTGAAACAGATATTCTCGCATATTCCGATTCTGCACATAAAGCCGACAAAACCGTAACTTTCGGCAAATTCAGAATATTCTGTTTTATTGAAACTGACAATAACACATACACTGATTTGCTCGTAGATTCCGAAAAGATTCATCTTGAAAAATCTAAAAGAAAAGGTATCTACTTTATCGGTCTGGATGAAGTTACAAAAGAAAAGTAATGCGTTATAAGCGATTTGAGGTGATTGTATGGAAATGCTGTATTTGATGCTTTTTTTCATTGTATTGTTGGCAGTAAGCTTTATTCGCCTGCTTATTACAAACTCTGCCATATATGCAGTCAAAGTGCGAAAATTCACTGATGAAAAACGATTTATATTAAAATCAAGCGTATTTTCCGAGCTTGGTATATTGATTTCATTTTTTCTGTTTTCACTCATATGGACGGTGATGTGCTTATGCGTATTTAATTTTGATAATATTTTCAAGAAAATTGCGGACAGTATTTTGCTTGGCTTTCTCGGAAATCTGACGATAACTGGTTCAGGACATTACAGCGGAATAATCGTTGCATTTTTTGAAATTCTCACAGCCTACGCATTTATATATCTGTTTAATCAGACCGTTGTGTATAAAAATCTGAATGTTCCCGAAAAACAGAAAAGCAAATTACTTCACATTGTTTCATTGTGCAATGTACCGTATTTGTTGTTTATTCCGATTCTTAAAATTAGTTTTGTAAGCAACATTATGAACGATATTATCATCGGTATGATTTATTGACCGTACATAATATAATGAAATTTAAGCATAGAAAAAGCCATCGTTTTCTGATGGCTTTTTCTCATTTGATTTTAAAATATTCAGACAGTTCAACGGGTGAGTCTACGGTGTCAAATCTTGAATTGGTTTTGCCGCCTTTTTTGATACCAAGACCGTAGGTGACGCCAAGAAAATCAACTCCGGCAATTTCTGCACCGTTTTTGTCATACACAGAATCTCCGACAAGCACAGCATTTTTTTGAAAGACATTTTTGTTCAAATAATACTTTTATTTACTTTACATAATCATGGGTGAATACTGCTAAAAACAAGTCGAAATATTTGTCATATTTTCCGAAAATAATGACAAGACAATAACCTATATTGCTTTTGCAGATTGTTATATTTATACTTGAGTAAGTATTTATAGAATTGAGGTTCAGACTATGGAAGGAATAATGGTTGAGTTCATTCTTTGGACAGATAATCCCAAAACCGATATTGATAAAATTAGTCATTATATTGGTATCCAACCAATTGAAAAAAAGAGAATGGGCGAGATGAGATATATAGGTCCGAATAAAAATATAGAAAAAATTAATGAAGAATCAAGTTTATTGTATTCAACTGACTGCATAAAAACAGTTGAGGTTGAGCATGCAATGCCCAAGATGATTGATATGCTCAAACCAAATATGAAAAATATTATCAGCGTAATAAACCAATATAAACTGCATGCTAAATTTTGTGTTGTTGTAGATTTACCCGAAAAACCGATTATATATGTTTCATCGGATGTTATTAAAGCAATGGCACAATTATCGGCTGAAATTGAATTTGATATGTACATAGGGTGAGATGAGATATTTATTATGATAGATTACAGTAAAGTTAATCCGAAAAAGTTAAACGGCAACAAACGTATTGTAAAGTCATATTTGATATATTTTGCTTTTGATGTTGTACTGACAGTTGCTATATTCTTGCTCACATTATTTAAACTGATTGATAGTTCTGATAACACGGTAAATACTGTGATATTTATATTAAGCGGAATATTGTGTTTGTGCCTTTATGCTAACAATTATTATAAATCGAAAGATTGGCGATTCTATGAGAGCCTTCGTTCTGATACGCTTACAAAACTGATTGCACTATTCTTTGTCATAAATGGTGTGTTGCTGCTTTTGACATTTAATTTAGGGGGTGTACATATTTCAATAGTAGCATCATGGGGCGGCGCATCATTATCTATTCTAATTAATAATATAGTTGCTTATTTAGATGACTTAAACAAAATGTACACAACATCGAAATATGATATGGCTATAAAATTTTTGAAATTTTGGTCAGTATTTATATTGTTTGCTATGTTTGCATATGGTTATTCAAGCATTGGCAGATATGAATATATGACTTTTAGATAAAGTAAATATTAATAAGTATTGCTTTTTACAATGTCTATTGATACAATACAATAAGAATATGTATTTTCATTGCGTAAAAAGCGTATATACAAAAAAGACCGACTTCAAAATCAAATTTGAAATCGGTCTGTAAATTTTAAAAATATCCGAACGGAGTTTATACTATTCGATTACATCTTCGGCTATAACAGCTTCCTGTCTTTTTGTAATCTGATGGTCTTCATGCAAAACAATGCAGTATGTAACAGTTGATATGAGTGCAAGAATAAGTACAACCGCAATAAGTCTTTTGATGTATTTGCCTGTCCTTATTTTCTTGACAACATAGGGAATCCCCGTTATTGTTCATTGCCCTTGTCCTCTTTTAAAATATTTAAAATGCTCTCTACACCGCTGTAAGCATTATGAAAACTATCCAAAAGGTTTTCATAATATGCCCGACCTTCGTCCTCGATATGATAATAAATTCGTGTGCGCTTTTTGCCGACAAGCTTTGAATATTCGCTGATTTTTCCTTCGTTAACAAGCTTGTAGGTGACTGCGTAAACGGTGTTCTGAGATATGGACAGGCATCCGTTTGATTTTTCTTTTATGAATTTTACAATTTCATACACATAACTGTCATGCTCACACAAAATGGCAAGAATCAGTATATCCGTAATTCCGCTGAAAAAATAATTTTGTTTTCCCATAGATACCTCCCGATATACATTATACACACTTAATCACTAAAAATCAATCTAATACATTCAATAAGAATTTAATATGAGCAGTTATTACAGCAAAGCCTTTTGTTGCCGACATTGTGATTTTTTCGTCAATAGTATTCGTAAAACCCGAATTGACCAAAAAAATTTCTTTGTGTATTAATCTCATCAGCCATGATATCACCATACACATTATTGATTTTGTTTGAATTCTTTTTGATATAGTCAAATATGAAAAGTAAAATAACAGATAGGATGTTTTAAATGAAAGCAAAGAAAATTTATTATTCAATTGTCGTAGGATTGCAAAGCTTATTTATATTATTGCTGTTTGTAAATGTAGGTTATTGTTTGGTTACTTCAGATTTAACTATGTTTCCTACAACTGCATTATATTTAAACTTTTACCCTTTTATAAATTTTTGTCAAACGCATAATCCATACGATTTGCTTGTATTTATATCTTTGATGATTTTAATACTTGTAATGCATTTTGCAACAATATATATTCTTTTTAAAAAGGTTAAAAGAATATATGCTTGGGTAGTTATAGTTAATGCATATATGTACGCCTTGACTCTATATAGTAACGGAGATTTAATATATGTGTTAAAGGGCGGTGCATATTTAATCTATGGATATAGCAATGTGGCAATGTTTTTCTTGCTGTTCATTGCGGCTTTAATTAAACTATATCGTAAGAGGGTTCATATTAATTCAAGCCTTGCAGATGATTATTTTTTACCCAATGAAGAGGATGACAGACCGGAGGATAAATGCGACAGAACAATCCAAGCCTGTATTTTAGCTCCGATTTTCCAGACAGCTTGCTTTGCATTTTCTTTGATAACAAAGTACTACGGTTCGTTGTTGGAGAATTATTTGTTTTTGTTTTATATTGTGTTCGTTATAGTGTCGATTTTTATATTCGCATTTTCATATCGTGATTACAAAAATGTTGCAAACTCAAATCAATTTTCTGATGAGCGAATTGCAAAAGTTGAAAAATACATAAAGATTCAGCCGATTACTTTTGCACTTTTTCTCGCATCGGCAGTTTTGATATTTGCATTTTGACAGTAACAAACTCTACAATAAAATAGGGTAGAACAACTGCTGTAAGGAGGCTCGAAAGAGCCTCCTTTTTAATGCTTGAACAGAATACAAATTTATTGTGATGACAAACCGCTTTACAGCTATGTAAAATTTTTATACAGACATAATGATGAAATAAAAAATATCGAAATAAGAATAAACCTCCTGCACAGAGTAAAATCCGTTGCAGGAGGTTTTGTTGTATGAAAAATTATATGGGCTTAATTATTGGCATATTTGTTGGAATCTATATGTAAAATTTACAGAACCTGAAAATATGCATTATTGATACTTTGTCGGGACAGGCACACATCAGTTCTTGCTGTTTGCAATTGCCTGATCAATCAACTTTTGCAGCTTTTCAGACTGCTTTTCAGAGGTTATTGCACCGACAATCGGCTCTCCTACAATATTACCGTTTTTATCGACAACATAAGTTGTGGGGTAGGAGTACAATCCGGATGTAAATTCTCCGGCTTTACTTTTTGAATCAAACCAAATGTTTTTGTAGGTCACACCCTTTTTTGCCAGAATATTCTTTGCGTCAGAGATAGCCGTTTTGTCACCGTCAAGTGTAAATGAATTGATTCCGACTACTGCTCCGCCTTTTTTTGCAAGCTGTTTATTCAGAGCTTCCAGGTCGGCAAGTTCTTCCACGCAGGGATTGCAGGTGGTAAACCAGAAGTTTACTACAGTAACGGTATTTTTTGCAAAAAGCGTACTGCTCTTAACTTCGTTTCCGTCAAGATCCTTGCCGTCAAATGTCGGGAATTTCGTCAGATTATCCTTTTCGATGGGCTTACCGTTTTCCGCCGGAACGCTCATATCTCCATCAGACGGTTTTTCTCCGCATCCGGGAAATTTTTGTTCCAAAAGCGTCAGCTTTCCTTCAATTTCCTTAATCTCTTCGGCGCCTTTATTAAGCAGTTTCAACTCATCAGCACTGAACTGATCCTTGATACCGTCAATTGTTTTCAGAAGAAAATCGCCGTAGTTTTTGCCGTCCTCATTCATCGCCATACCTTTATCGGCTGAAGCAAATACCTTTTCCCAAAGCTTGCTGTTTTCGGAAAGAATAGCATTTTCCTGTGCCATCAGTTTTTGATGCAGGTCGGCGGCCTCGTCTTTTGTTTTTGGATTCACAGCTGTCAGCATAGCCGTTTCGCTTTTCTTATTTGCAGTAGTATTCGTCGTATTGCCTTTAGCTGTGCCACAGGCGGCAAAGCTTAACAACATCATCAGGGCAGTCAGTAAGCTTAAAATTTTAGTCGTTTTCATAGTGTTTACTCCTTTTCTGTTTCAATTCCTGTTTTAATTTCTGTTTCAATTTTTTGTTTTGCTGTTTCCGCTTTTTTAGCGGGACAATCATTTTCTTTTCCTTTGCCAAAGCCGTAGCAAAAGCTGACCGCCTCGACAGGACAGGCACGGATACACTTACCGCAGCGTATGCATTCGGTATGGTTGGGAGTTTTGGTTACATCTACATCCATCTTGCATGCTTTGGCACATTTTCCACAGGAAATGCACTTGTGTTTGTCTACTTTCATTCCGAAAAGTGACACCTTGTTAAGCAATGCATAAAATGCACCGAGAGGACACAGCCACTTACAGAACGGTCTGTAGAAAAGCACACTCAGTACGATTACTGCGATCAATATGCCCAGCTTCCACGAAAAGAGCGTACCAAGTGCGGCACGGATTCCCGAATCGACAGCGGAAAGAGGGATTGCCCCCTCAAGTACCCCTTGAGGACAAAGATACTTACAGAAAAAAGGCTCTCCCATACCCACATCGTTTGTAATGAGCATTGGCAGCAAACCTACAGCAAAAAGCAAAACTGCATATTTTATGTATGTCAGCGGCTTCAGCTTTTTAGTGGAAAGCTTTTTTGTCGGTATCTTATGTAACAGTTCCTGAAGCCATCCGAACGGACACAAAAAACCGCAGATAAAACGCCCGAGCAGAACTCCTATCAATATGAGGAATCCTGTGATATAATATGAAAAACTGAATTTTGACGAACCCACCACAGCCTGAAACGAGCCGATTGGGCAGGCGCCCGATGCCGCCGGGCAGGAATAGCAATTCAGTCCGGGCACACAAACAGCCTTTCCTTTGCCTTGATAAATTCCGCCCTTAAAAAAATTCGGCAGATGAATATTACTCAGCAAAGTTGCTACTGCTTGAATCAGCCATCGAAAGCGTGAGAGGAACTGCGATACACCGCCTCTTTTTTTCTTCGGTTCTTTGTTATCCAATTCCCACACACTCCAAACACAGCCGGATTGCCTTGCTTAACACGGTTTCTGCTTCTCCTCGCAGAGCTCCGTAACACAGCATAGTAATTCCGCAGATAATCAGTACAATCTGAAATACGGCTTTTTTCTTTCGAGTCAATTCGGTCACTCCTTTCTTTTGTGCTCCCATTGTAGCACAGAGGATGTAAAATCTCTGTTAAGAACGAAAACTTAACAAAAACTTTATGTCTGAGCGATATAATTAAATTATCAAAGAAATATGAAAACATAACAAGGAGAGTTTCTATGCGTATTTTAGTAATTGAAGACGAGCGTGCGCTGTGCGAGACAATTGTTCGCAGCCTTAAAAGATTGGCATACAGCGTTGATTTTTGCTATGACGGAAACAAAGCAAATGAGTTGCTCGGAATGGAAAAGTACGATCTTGTTTTACTTGATCTGAATTTACCCGGTGCAGACGGGATGACGGTACTGCGAACTCTGCGACAAACCGACAAAGATACCGGAGTGTTAATTCTTTCGGCACGCTGTGAAGTTGCCGACAAGGTGGAGGGGCTGGATGCCGGAGCAAACGATTATCTGACAAAGCCTTTTCATTTGGAGGAGCTTGAGGCAAGAATACGCAGTCTGACTCGCCGGCGGTTTACACAAAATAATGTTGTTTTGAACTGCGGAAAGGTTGCTTTTGACACCAAAGCCCGTGTTGCCGTTGCTGACGGTCAGGAGCTGTCACTTACCCGAAAAGAAATCGGAATACTTGAATATTTACTTCTTAATCAAGGTCGCCCCGTCAGTCAGGAAGAACTGCTCGACCATGTTTGGGATAACAGTGTTGACAATTTCAGCAATTCAATAAGAGTACATATTTCTGCATTACGAAAGAAACTGCGTGCGGCACTCGGCTATGACCCGATTCGCAATCGCATTGGTGAAGGATATGTTATGGAGGAAGAAAAAGTATGAAAAAGCTATCCTTGCAATGGCGCATAACTCTGATGACAGCACTTCTTATCGGAGCTACCTGTATTTTTATGAATGTTCTTATCGGCTATTCCGGCAGCCATTATATGGATTCCATAGGCTCTTATGTTACAGGTTACGGTGATACGGACAAAGGAGAACCTGACTTTTTCGATCCCGAACACGAAAAGCTTGATCGTGAATTGACTATTGTAATTAACGGAGCACAGGAATCCTTTATCGCTACCAATTGGTATATTACGGCGGCGGCAACATTGTTAGGCGGTGTGCTTGCGTATTTTTTAAGCGGGCATGCACTGAAGCCTCTGCGTACTTTTACCGCTCGGGTTGAGAAGGTTCAACCTAACAATTTGACGGATATGAAGATAACCGAAGATGTTCCGCCTGAACTGAGACAGTTTGTCAAGTCGTTCAATCGGATGCTTGACCGTCTTGATGAGGGATTTACCGCTCAACGACAGTTCACGGGAAACGCCGCACATGAGTTGCGCACGCCGCTTTCGCTTATGCAGGCACAGCTTGAACTTTTTTCGGCAGAGCATCCCGAGGCATTGCCTGAAACGGCGGAGTTCCTCCGATTGTTGCGTGAGCAGACCGAACGAATGACACAAATGACAAAAACCCTGTTGGAAATGAGCGAGCTTCGCACAGTATCGTGTGCTGACCGCATAGAGATAGGACCTATGGTAGAAGAGATTTTCACTGACCTTGCACCACTTGCAGAGAAGAACAATGTTACACTTGAAAGCACGGGCGACGCTGTTATGACAGGCAGTGACACGCTGATTTATCGTTTGTTATACAATCTGACCGAAAACGCTATACGCTACAACCGTTTTGACGGTACAGTGAATATTACCGTAACGCACAAAGACAATCAGCTTGTTATTACGGTTGCGGATACCGGCTACGGCATCCCCGAACAATACAGAGAAAGTATTTTTCAGCCCTTCTTTCGTGTGGATAAATCCCGAAGCAGAGAATACGGCGGAGTTGGATTGGGACTTTCTTTGGTGTGGGAAATCGTTGCACTGCACAATGGTAAAGTTCGTGTGGAAGAGAGTTCGGAAAATGGTACTGCAATAGCGGTAAAGTTTCCGACAGATGTGATAAAAATTTAATATTTTGCGATTTTTTCTTAATTAATTGTTGAAATTGCCGTAGCTCTGTGCTATACTATAATTAATTAATCGATTAGTTATCAAAAGGAAGCGAATATTATGAGAACAACAGAGGAACAGCACAACGAGCGTAAGAGGGAAATAATGGAAAAATGCTTTGAATGCTATGCTGAAAACGGATTGACCGGTACGGGCATCAAGGCTTTGGCGGCAGCGTGTGGCTGTACAACGGGAAATCTGTATTCCTATTTCAACAGTGTTGATGAACTGATTATTGAATCAACTGCATACTGTATGGAAAAGGTCGAGGATGATTTTATGGAAAAAGCTCCAACCGACCCGAAGGATGTTGTTCGATTTGTGAAAGAGGTTCCGTATTGGACCGCAAAGAAGCACGGCAAAAAATATCGGCTGATGTATCAGGTCTATACCCATCCGAAATATATTGAGCACGGCAAGAAATTTTTTGAGGGGGTAAATGAGCGCTATACCGAGTATGCAAAGCGGCTTGAGCCGAAAATCGGCATTCCGTACACGGTGATTACACCGCTGATTTTTATATTTGTCCGTGCCTGTGTACACTATGCTATGTTTGAGGATGAATATTATTTAAAAACCCAAATGGAGGTCTTAAAACAGGGTGTTGCCCTGTTTGCTGATAAATACCGTTCACAATATTTGAGAGGAGGCAATGATAAATGAAAAAACGAATATACTGTATTACTACCGCACTCTGTCTTGTGCTTTGCATCGTACTTTGCATTGCATTCGCTGCCGTATGCAGCAAGGCGGAAAACAGCAAAACCCTGTTGCCGGAGGTGCGAAACAACGGCACAGCAATCCAATGGAGAGATACCGCCGAAGAGGAATGGCACGATCTTGTAGCTCTTAACACGCTCAGAGGTGCTGTCGGAGAAAACGGCACTGACGGAAAGAATGGTCTTGACGGCAAAAACGGTCTTAACGGCAAAGACGGTCTTGACGGCAAAAACGGTCTTGACGGTAAAAACGGTACTGACGGAAAAGACGGTCTTGACGGTAAAAACGGTACTGACGGAAAGAACGGTCTTGACGGTAAAAACGGCATTGACGGCAAAGACGGTACTGACGGTAAAAACGGCATTGACGGCAAAGACGGCACTGACGGAAAGAACGGTCTTGACGGCAAAAACGGCACTGACGGCAAAAACGGTACTGACGGAAAAAACGGTCTTGACGGAAAAAACGGTCTTGACGGAAAAGACGGTATTGACGGAAAAGACGGTCTTGACGGCAAAGACGGTACTAATGGAAAGAACGGTATTGACGGAAAAGACGGTATTGACGGAAAAGACGGTACTGACGGCAAAAACATAGAGGTACAAAGAACAACAGAATATATACAGTGGCGCTATGAGGGAGAAGACTGGCAAAACCTTGTTGCCATTTCCGATATAAAAGGACCCACAGGGCAGAACGGTAAAGACGGAGCAAACGGAAAAACACCTGAGTTCCGTGTAAATGAAAACAATCTTCAATGGCGTTATGTCAGCGAGGAAATATGGCTAAATCTTTACGATCTTTCAAATTTGAAAGGTCTTGACGGAAAAGACGGAATCGACGGAAAGAACGGTGTCGATGGTCTTGACGGCAAAAACGGTGATACGCCGTTCATCGGTGAAAACGGCAACTGGTGGCTCGGAGTGACCGACATTGGCGTAAAAGCCGCAGGTGTTGACGGTGAAAAAGGCGACAAGGGAGATAAAGGAGATGCCGGACAGAACGGTAAAGACGGAACAAACGGAAAAACACCTGAGTTCCGTGTGAATGAAAACAATCTGCAGTGGCGTTATGTCGGCGATGAAATATGGCTTAACCTTTACGATCTTTCAATTTTGAAAGGTCTTGACGGCGCAGACGGCAAGGACGGTATAAACGGCAAAGACGGTGTTGACGGTAAAGATGGTGTTGACGGTAAAGACGGTGTCGATGGCAAGGACGGTAAGGACGGAACAAACGGACAAAACGGCGCTGACGGCAAAGACGGCAACACCCCGTTCATCGGTGAAAACGGCAACTGGTGGATTGGAACGACCGATACGGGAGTGAAAGCCACAGGAGTTGACGGTGAAAAAGGAGACAAAGGAGACACCGGTGAAAAAGGCGAAAAGGGTGACAAGGGAGATAAAGGCGACAAAGGTGACGCAGGTCAGAACGGCAGCTGTTCGGGATATTTTTACGGAGAGGCAAACGCTCCGAGGACAGTACTGAATAACAGTCGTGTCAATATTTCTGTCTACCAAAAAATAAACAAGGGCGGCTTGATTTCATCCTACATGAATAATATTACCCTCAAAAAAGGACATATTTACAATGTCTGCTTAAGCGGTTCTCTCGAAGTTGGTTCAAACGAATTTAACAACAGCGGCAATTACTCTATTCAGATGACAGACGGTTATGATAACGATCTGTGCAGGGAGCTTACACGAATAAAAAGGGACGGGGCAAAAATACCGTATACCAATGATCAACATTCCTTTAATTTCAACAGAATGTATGATGCGTCAAATAAAGACATTACATTGCAGTTGTGGTTTGAAAATTCGGCATACAATACTTATCTCGGTGGCTTCAGAGGTACTATTACAATAACCGCTCTTGATTAAATTTATATAACGGAGGTGGCTAAAAATGAAAAAACGAATACTTAGTATCCTGCTGACTTTATGCATGACGCTCTGCCTTACGCCGATAAGCGTATTCGCCGAGGAGGTTGGGGCAGAGGGCTCTGCTGCGATACAGCTTGGCGCAGACGCACTGAATAAAACTGTAAACACAGCGACCGCACCGACTGTGTATTTCGGGCAAAACCATGAAAATAATCCCGCCGCATGGCGAGTTATCGGCTATGACGGAAGCGGTGTTACAAGCTCACAGGGGGATATTACCCTGCTTGCGGCAGGCGCTATGGGGGTTATACCATTTGTCGATACCATATTAAACAACGAATACGCACCGAGCAATTTGAAAGCCACAATAGATGCGCTTGCGGAAAAGCTGACGACAGAAGAAAATGCTGCCGTAAAGAAACGGGCGCTTACAAGCGGAAGTTACGACGGAGAGAATACCGACTGTGTAGCAGGAGGGCAGGTGGATAACGCTGTATTCTGGCCACTTTCCGCAAAAGAGGCTATTGCTGTAAACAACGATCTGCGTGCCTTGGATCCTGCACATCCGAATTGGGTGACAACCGGTTGGTGGCTGCGCTCCCCCGGCTCCGATAAATATCATCTCGCCGTCGTGCGTAGTGAGGGTTCTGTCCAATACTCTGGGTACTCTGTCCTCATTTTCAATAATTATCGGACTGTTCGTCCCGCTTTTAACTTAAATATGAACTCTGTCCTTTTTGCATCTGCCGCTGTGGGCGGAAAGCCTGACGGAGGATTGACCGAAGTTTCCAAATACAGCGGAAACGAGTGGAAGCTGACGCTTTTAGATAGTAGACGCAATTTTGCCGTAACGGAAAAAACTGTCAGCGCCGTCCCCGACGATACCGTTACGCTGAATTACAAAGGGGCGACCAGAGGGAAAAATGAATATATCTCTGTCATCCTGGCGGATAACAACGGCGCACAGTATTACGGCAGAGTAGCACAACCTACTGCCAAAAGCGGAACGGTTGAAATCAAAATCCCGTCTGACATTGCACCGGGCGACTATACCCTGAAGGTCTTCAATGAACAGTATAACGGTGATTATAATACCGACCTTGCAAGTGCTTTTGCGGATGTCACGCTGACGGTGGAAAGTCAGCCTGACGAGCAGTTTACCCTTACCCCCGGTGGCAGATACTATTTTGACCTTTCGGCAATGAATATTTCGGGAACGGTAAACAGCAATCTGCCGGACAGCACCCTGCATTATGTGCCTTTTACCTATGCAGGCACGGTCAACGCTTATAAGCTCACATCGGAAATGGCAACCACCGAGGAGTATGCTCAGAAGAATAAATATCCCCACAGCCTATTCATTGCGGACTATGCCGTAACGCATACGGTAAGCTGGGATGACCTGAATACCGCAGGTCTGATTTTCGGCAAGGACTATGCCACAGGCGGCGTGGACTATACCCTGCGCGCACCGTCTGTGGGAAGTAGTTATACAGGCTCAGATGATTCAGAACGCGGCACGCCCAAAAGCAACGAATGGGATAAGATACTGGATAAGGACGACGGATATATCAAAAACTGGTCAGGTAAGTATTCCTTTGGACAGGACAACTTTGCTAATACGTCGACTCGTGCGGTTCGCGGGTACTATTCGGCCCGCTGCTGGGGCAGCAGCACTGCGACGAACTCCAACCCGAACGTCGGGGTCCGCCCCGTGCTTGAAATCCTGAACCCTGACACACTGGGTTCTGACGGACTGAAGGTCGTTACCCTTGACCTTGGCGGCGGAACGCTCGGCGGCAGCTCCGATGCTATTCAAATCATCGTGAAAAACGGCAGCGACTTTACCGCGCCTGCGTCCGACGGCATGACCCGCCCGGACGGAAATACAGGCAGCTACTTCATGTGGCTCGGAAGCAACGGTAAGCTCTACGCGCCCGGTGCCAGTGTTCCGGCTGATGTGACGGAACTGACGGTGCAGTGGACAGCCCCGACCTATGCCGTAACCTTGAATACGAACGGCGGCACGATCAACAGCGGCAATGTCACCGGATACACCTATGGCGTGGGCGCAACACTCCCGACAGATGTGACGCGCACCGGGTACACCTTCAAGGGCTGGTATGACAACGAAAATCTGACCGGCTCTCCTGTTACGGCAATCGGCGGTGCAGAAATGGGCAATAAGGAATATTGGGCGAAGTGGGAAATCAATCAGTACACGATAACCTTTGATACCAACGGCGGAAGTGAGATTGCACCAATTACACAGGACTACGGTACAGAAATTACCGTCCCTGACAACCCTACAAGAAAAGGTTACACCTTTAAGGGATGGGATAAGGAAATCCCCAAAACCATGCCGGCGGAGAATATAACGGTTAAAGCACAATGGGAAATCAATCAGTACACAATAACCTTTGATACCAACGGCGGAAGTGACATTGCACCCATTACACAGGATTACGGTACAGAAATTACCGCCCCTGCCAACCCGACAAGAAAAGGTTACACCTTTAAGGGTTGGGATAAGGAAATCCCCAAAACCATGCCGGCAGAGAATATAACGGTTAAAGCACAATGGGAAATCAATCAGTACACAATAACCTTTGATACCAACGGCGGAAGTGAGATTGCACCCATTACTCAGGACTACGGTACGAAAATTACCGTCCCTGACAATCCGACAAGAAAAGGTTACACCTTTAAGGGTTGGGATAAGGAAATCCCCGAAACCATGCCGGCGGAAAATATAACTGTTAAAGCACAATGGGAAATCAATCAGTACACAATAACCTTTGATACCAACGGCG
>ERZ1034976.1476-NODE-1476-length-18042-cov-55.560794_pt1 | contig 18042 bp, 13 predicted proteins | sample MGYA00520623_ERZ1034976 | MGnify/ENA primary metagenome ERZ1034976 (study PRJEB33766, sample SAMN09781774) | gut metagenome | biome: gut microbiome | host: Homo sapiens | place: Madagascar | study: EMG produced TPA metagenomics assembly of the PRJNA485056 data... | reverse complement strand
CCCAGCTTGCCAAGGGCAAAACGGTGCTGATGATCGCACACCGCCTGTCCACCGTAGCCAACGCCGACTGCATCTATGTGGTGCAGGATGGGCAAATTGCAGAATCCGGTACAAAGGATGAGCTGTGCGCACAGAACGGCCTGTTTGCCCGGATGTGGCAGGATTATCAGGCCTCGGTGCAGTGGAAGGTCGCAAAGGAGGGGTAAGGAATGATCGAAAAAATTCAACACGCCACAGCCAGCTCCCCGGAGGGTGCAAAGGGTCTGGTAAAGGGCGTTCTGGCCTGTGCGTTCCAGAATATGGCGTTCATGCTGCCCACCGGGCTGCTGTATCTTCTGGTAAAAAACCTGCTGGCAGGCACTACCAGCGGAAGAGCGGCCTTCTATCTGCTGGGGTGCGCTGCCTGCTTTGCACTGATTTTTCTGACCACCTGGTTCCAGTACAACGGCACCTATTTTACCACTTATAAAGAGAGCGGCACCCGCCGCCTGACCCTTGCGGAGCGGCTGCGCAAGCTGCCCCTGTCCTTTTTCGGCAAGCGGGACCTTGCCGACCTGACCAGCACCATCATGGCAGACTGCGAGGTGTTGGAAAAGGACTGCTCCCACTTCATCCCCGGTCTGTTCGGTTCCCTCATTTCCACGGTGCTCATTGCCCTGAGCCTGTTTGCCTTTGAGTGGCGGATGGCACTGGCGGCACTGTGGGTCATCCCGGTATCTGCTGCCATCGTGGTGGGCAGCTACCGGGTGCAGGACAAGGTGCAGGCCAAGACCATGGCGGCGAAAATGGCCTGTGCGGACGGCATTCAGGAGTACATCGAGACCCTCCGCGACCTGAAAGCCAGCAATGCGGAGCAGCGGTATCTGTCCGGTCTTTCCGACAAAATTCGGGCTGTGGAAAAGCAGTCCATTGCGGCAGAGCTGGAAACAGCGCTGTTTGTGTCCTCTGCGGGCATGGTGCTCAAGCTGGGCATTGCGTCGGTGGCGCTCACCGGCTCGGTGCTGCTGGTGCAGGGCAGCATCGATGTATTGACCCTGTTCCTATTCCTGATGGCGGCCTCCCGGATGTACGACCCCATGCAGGGGGCCTTGCAGAATCTGGCGGCAGTCATCGCCATGCGCACCAATGTGGGGCGGATGAACGAGATTCTGGATGCTCCCCTGCAGACCGGCAGCGAGCAGCTGACCAATCAGGGCTGCGATATCGTGTTCGACCATGTGGGCTTTGCCTACAACTCCGGCGAGACGGTGCTGCGGGATGTTTCCTTTATCGCAAAGCAGGGGGAGGTCACGGCACTGGTAGGCCCCTCCGGCGGCGGCAAGACCACCGTTTCCCGGCTGGCGGCACGGTTTTGGGACTACCAGAAGGGAAGCATCACCGTGGGCGGCATGGAGGTTTCCCGAATCGACCCGGAAAAGCTCATGAGCCTGTATTCCATCGTGTTTCAGGATGTGACCCTGTTTGACAACACGATCCTCGAAAACATCCGTCTGGGGCGCAAAGGTGCCACCGACGAGGAGGTCCTTGCGGCGGCAAAGCTGGCAAACTGCGAGGAATTTGCCGAGAAGCTGCCGGACAAGTGGAACACCAACATCGGCGAGAACGGCTGCGCCCTTTCCGGCGGCGAGCGTCAGCGCATTTCCATTGCCCGCGCCTTCCTGAAGGATGCGCCCATCATTCTGCTGGACGAAGCCACCGCCAGCTTGGATGTGGAGAACGAAACTGCCATTCAGGAAGCGCTGTCACGACTTATCAAGGATAAAACAGTTCTCATTATTGCTCACCGAATGCGCACTGTCTCCGGTGCGGATCAGGTTGTGGTGCTGTCGGGCGGCATCGTGGCCGAGCAGGGCAGCCCGGCAGAGCTGTACGCCCGGAAGGGACTGTACACCCACATGGTGGATCTGCAGTCGGCAAGCCAGAACTGGACGATCTGAGAAGCGTGCAGGATTTATTTGGAAAAAATTTTGCATCAAGAATCCGTCCGGTGGGGAAATGTCCTATAATTCGATTCAGCGGATGCTGAGTAATCGCTGGTACATCGGCGAATTGCGTTTGCGGGATGTGGTACGGCCCAATGCGATCCCGGCTTTTGTGTCGGGTAAACTTGTCGGGGCGAGACCCCTCCAGCTGCTATCGCAGACTGTTCTGTCACTCAAACACCCCGCTGGGGTGTTTGTTGCTTCGCAAACGTGAACTCTTTAAGTGAACAAGGCTCTCGTCAATTGTCTGCGTTCGTCTGCGTCCATCAGCAGGATGGCTTCAAGGACCTTCTTGCCGGAGATTTCCGTTGCCACCGGCTTTTCATTTTGCCGGGGCTGGGGAGCTGTCGGGGTCGGGTCCTGGAAATAGAAGTTTGCTTCGATTTTCCTCGGTCAGCTCCAGCCGGAGCTGGTCCTACGTGTGAGCGCAGGTGTCCATGAGAACAGAAGTAAAACGCCCCTTAAGGGGCCTGGCACGAGTCGGCAATGCAGTTGGCCGAACCGTTCGAGGCCGCTTGAGGGGCGTTGTCTGTAATATGCCCTTCTTGGGTGTATCTGAAACGTCGAAAATATCGTCTATTCTACACACGCAAAATCCTGATTGTGTTTGCGAAATATCCGTCATCTTCTTTGGTTTCAGATACACCTTAGGGCTTCCGCAAGCCCCAGCTTGGCCGGGAATCCTGACGATGTATAAGCAGGCTGAAGCGGAACAAAACAATGCCAAACCCCGTGATTGCGGATAGAGAAAAAATCCAGTGCAGATTTTGGGGTAGAGGGTAAAAGCGGCAATATGGAGCAGATACTGATACCGCCCATAAAAAACATAAAAGAAAAACCTTGAAGCAGAAGCTTCAAGGTTTATTTGGCTGCCCCAGTCCGACTTGAACGGACGACACCCTGATTAACAGTCAGGTGCTCTAACCAACTGAGCTATGGGGCAATATTTATTTTGCGCTGTAAGCACGCCTGCTTGATTCAGCTTTTATAGTATAGCAACTGGGCAAGAGAATGTCAAGCATAAATTTCAAAAAAAATCAAAATTTTTTAAAAACCTGTCGGGAAGTTTTTTCGGGGGCTGACAGGGTTTTGCATTTTATGCGCGGGTGGGGTGGTATCATCATAACACGCAAAGAGAACAGCGGCCGCTGCCTTTGGCCAGGGCGGCGGAGCTGTTCACAGCATGGTGCGGCGATACAAGCCGCCAGCCGGGCAAAGGGACAGCAGGGGCGCACTGCCGGGTACCAACGTACATATCCGCCATTGGCGGCAGGCAGGAGCAGGGGCGTCAAAGCAGGAACAGAACCCGGCGGGGCATGGTGGAGGAAATCCATAATAGCCGCCAGCCATGCAGCGCGGAAAGGCATTGGGCTTGAACAGAGAGGGTGATCCCCGCAGGCGGATAAGGCAGGCTGTGCGGGGCTTCCGCTGTGGGCGGAATGGGAAGGAGGCTGACACAATGAAAGAGCGTGTACGTTTTGCTGTGGGAGCAGCTTCGATGGTATTGGCGGCGTGCTGCCTGATGGGCGCGCTGTTTACGGCGTGGCTGCGCTGCGCAGCCGGGGCGGTGACCCAGGCGGCAGGCTGGGCGGTGATGCAGCAGCTGGATTTGAAGGAACAACCGTGGGCGGCTGGTACCGGCCTGCAGGCGGGTGGTACGCCGCACCGGGTAACGCTGGAGGTGGAGCCGGGCAGCTTACGGGGCAATGAGGAACTGCTGGATCAGGCTGCCTTGGGCGCACCGCCCGGAACGGAAATAGAACAGCCCGGAGATAAGAGTCAATGAAGCGGGCGGGGATCAGTCTGGCGCTGGTGGTGACGCTTCTGCTGGGGGCAGCAGCCCCGGTTCAGGCCCAGGCAGAGGAAACCGGGCTGGCGGCGGAGGCGGAAAGCTTTTACCGGTCGGTTCTGGCAGCGAAAGACCGCGAAACACTGCAAACCTATCTGGACTGCTTTTCGGACCAGCGCCGGGTGGAACTGCGGGCAGAGCTCCCCGCAACGCTGCGGCAGGGGCTGGATACCGTTTTGCAGCAGATGAAACTGCCGTCCATCACCCCGGTAGAGGAGAACACGCAGCAAAAAGAGACCGGCTGGCAGCTGGATGCCAGCACAACCTGGGACGATGCCGCGGGCAGCTACACCCTGCGCCTGGAAACCAGCAGCGAAGCGGGCGGGGCAGACGCGGTGATCCGCTACACCCTGGCATCGGAGCTGGATGCCGGCAGTGCGCGGCTGCAATACTGGGCGGTGGACAAGACCCCACAGGGGTGGAGCCAGACGATGCAGAACTGCCCCAAAGTGGCTGCGGCGCTGGATAACGGGGTGCTGACGGCTTCCGGATTTGATTTTACAACAGGCAAAAAGCTGGTGCTCCAGCTTGCCGGGCTGCAGCCAGCGCGCGGCAGCAGCTTTGGCGGGCAGGGCATTCCAGTGGGGGAAGGAGGGGTTCTGCAAACCGTACATGAAACCGATTATATGGTGCGATACCCGGCGGTTGGGATGGACCTGCCGCTGAATGCACCGTGCTTCCCAGTAGACCAGACGATACAGGACGGGCAGGCAGTGAACTTTGGCTACATGCTGCGCCCGCCGCACGGGAATAGCAGCGCCCTGCCGGACGGCACAAACAATGCGTGGTGCAACGCAGCCTATACAGTAACGGATGCCAATGGCCGGGTGATGGGGTGCTTCCGCGTGGGGGCCGGGCAGCCCGTTGGCGCCGGGCGGTGGGATGCGCCGCTGCCGCAAATCTGCCCCCAAAGCGATACCCAATATACGGTGACACTGACCCTGACGGCGGTACAGGATGCGGCAGGTTCCGGCCCAAGCGGAACCGCGCAGGCTGCGTGCAGCAGCACAGCCCAGGTATTTGTGCAGCCGTAATCATTTGCAACAGACAAAAGCCCGCACGGCAAAGCAAGCTGCTGTGCGGGCTTTGCGCTGTATTGCGCGGGAAATTATGGTCAGGGCCTGTTTTTGGCGGCAAAAATATGCTACAATAAACACCAAAGCTTTATTTTTATGGATACGGCAAAAGCCAGCAGGGAGGTGTACGGCAATGCCAAACCGAGAAGGCGGATACGGCGGCTACCAGAGCAGCCAGCCGCAGCAGAACAGAATGCCCAGGAAAGTGAACGCGCCCGGCAGCGGCAAGGTACGGCGCGGGGTGGATCCGGCGGGCCTTGGGGCACAGCGCCCCCCGCAGCGGCCCACCCGCCCGGCGCAGCAGCCACAGGAGCCGCCGCCGCGCCGCCGTACAGCGGAACGCCCGGCGGCCCAGCCGCAGCCCGTGCACCGGGCAGCACCCCGCCCGCAGCAGCGGTCGTCCTATCATGCGCAGCAGCCCAACCGGGGCAGCGCGCCGCATCCCCGCCTACGTTGCAAACCGCGCCTGCCGGACCGGCGGGTGATCCTTGCGGGCACAGCGGCGGGCATTCTGCTGTTGGCCGGGGTGATTACCCTGCTGCTGCCAAGCAACAAAGCTGTGGAAAATGTGCCGGTTGGCACAGAGCAGACCGCCCAGGCCGGGCGGCTGGTGGCCCCCGTGCCCTATGCCGACAGCGATGGCTCCGGCAACGGCGGCCCAAGCATTGACTGGGGAACCATTGGCCCGGTGCAGCAGGCCGAAACCTATACTTACACCGCCGCCCCGCAGGCCCCCGACATGGTGCCGGAGTTTGGCCGGGTGAGCACCGATTGGTTTTCCGATGCGGCATTTTTGGGCGATTCTCTGACCGCAGGCATTGCGTATTATGACATCAACGTGGGTGGCGCGCTGGTGCTGGGGTATGAAGGCACCAGCCCCAACCAGATCGTGAACCGCACCGCACTGAAAAACACCAACGAGGACGATGCCGAGCAGGTTCCGCTGGATATCCTGGCCGAGCAGCAGCCCGCCAAGCTGTACCTGCTGATCGGCACCAACGCACTGGCGGGATTGGGCAATGATGAAGGCTTTTTGGCGTATTACGGCAAACTGCTGGATGAATTGCAAAGCACGCTGCCCAACAGCATGATCTTTGTGCAGTCCATTTTGAACGTGCGGCCCGAAGCACTGGAACAGGCCCCCGGCCTGACCCCCGAGCGCGTGGGCAGCATGAACGATAAAATCAAAGAAATGTGCAAGGAGCGCGGGTTCTATTACCTGAACCTGACCGAAGCCTTTACCGGGGAGGATGGCTACCTGACGGCGGATTATGCCCAGAATGACGGCATCCACCTGACGGTTGCCGGGTACTCCCACTGGGTGGACTACCTGTGCACCCATGTGCCGTACAACAAAAACAACCCCTACCAGCAGGGCAGCACCTATTATCTTTCGGACGAACTGCGGCAGCTGATTGCGGACCTGCCGTAAACAAGGGCAATACCGCATAATTCTAAGTGCCGATACGGCGAGCGAGGTGCGGCAGCTGCTAAGCCAAAAGCGCAGATAATACTGGATGTCTTATCGAGCATTTTGGCAACGCAGATGCCGTGCCGCAGCTGCCGGAGCGGTGCTTAAGCCGCAAGGCGGGAATTGTGCGGTGTTGCCCAAGATATGTGAGGAAAAAGGAATGCCAAACCCGTATAACCCGAACCCCTATAACGAAGACCAGGACCGTGCGCGGCAGCAGCCGCTGTATGACCAGCCCGGCGGCCCCCGGCCGGATGCCAGCCAGGAATACCACAAAGGGGATGGTGTGTTCCAAATCCCCTGGTGGGTGATCGTAATCACATTCTGCTTTGCGGCGTGGCCGATTGGCGTTGCAATGATGATCATCAACCATCTGCTGCGAATGGGCAAAATCTCTGCGCCGCAGAGCTGGAGCCAGAACAACCGGCAGACCGGTCAGACGGACACCGCCCGCCTCATCTATGCGGACCCGCAGAAAGCGGAAAAGATGCGCCGGGATGCCCAGCGCGTGGTGCAGAAAGCGGAAGAAGCCGCGCACAAAGCCGAGAAGCGGGTCGAGATCTACCAGAACGCGGACCGCGCACAGGCGTATGACCCGGAGCAGACCGCCCGCCAGAATGAGCGCGGCCGCAAGGATAAAGGTGAGGGCTGGAGCATTGCCCTGACGGTTCTGGGCGTGATTTTTTCCATTGCCATGGTGGCCAACCTGCCGGAAGCCGTGTATTGGCTGCCGGAAGCTCTTACGCAGGGCGGCAGTTACTGGACCTGGCTGTTCCAGGATCTTGCGGGCAGCGTGACCCTGTTGTTTGCGGGCGCGGGCTTTCTGTTTGCCGGGTGGAAGCTGCGCACCGGCCGCCGCATGCGCAAAAAGATCAGTAACATTGTGGGCAGCGCTCCTTACATGAAAATTCAGGAGATCGCGGATGCCATCCCCTGCAATTACGCCAAGTGCTGCAAGCACCTGGAAAACTGCATTGACAAGGGCGTGTTTGGAGAGAACGCCTACCTGGATATGCGCACCGGTACCCTGGTGGTACGCGGCGCACCGCCCGCTCCGCAGCCTGCCCCCGCGGCAGCCCCCAAAGCCCAGCCGGAAGAAGCAAAGGCGGAGGACAATTATGCCCAGATTCTGAACCAGCTGCGGGCCTTGAATGATGCCATCCCCGGCGAGGAAATGTCCGATAAGATCAGCCGGTTGGAAGCCGTCAGCGCCAAAATTTTTGCCCAGGCCAAGCAGAACCCGGACAAGCTGCCGCAGATGCGCAAGTTCATGGATTACTATCTGCCCACGGCCCTGAAGCTGCTCAAAACGTATGCCGAGCTGGATGCCCAGGGCGTGGAGGGGGAGAACATCCGCGAGTCCAAACAGCGCATTGAACAGGTGATGGATACCCTTGTGACCGCCTTTGAAGCCCAGCTGGACCGCCTGTTTGAGGATGACGCGCTGGACGTTTCGACTGACATTGATGTGATGGAAAACATGCTGCGTGCCGATGGCCTGACCGGAAACACCGGGAACAGCCCGAAATTGCAGCTGTAAGCCAGCAAAGAAAAGCAAAAAACAAACCCAACATTCAACAAAAGCCATGCCGCTTTGTGGAAAACCCACGGCGGCATGGCTTTTGTATTTATGGTTGATCGTTTCAGGGAATGGCAAAATTTTTACATGCTGGCGGCAACCGCGGCGGCGCAGGCTTCCAGTTCGGCATCCTGGGTGGCGGTCAGGCGGCCGCGCACCGTTACCTTGGCATCCAGCACGGTGCAATTCTTCAGCTCGCCGATTTTGGCGGCCATCAGCTTGGCGGACATCGGGGCCCAGCTGCCGTTTTCCACCAGGGCAAAGGTGCGGTCGTGCAGGCTCAGGGCTTTCAGGTCCTCCAGCAGGTTGGCGGCGGGCAGGTAAATGCCGCCGTTGTAGGTGGGGGCGGCCAGCACAATGGTGGATGCGCGCCAGCACTCGGCAACGGCTTCGCTGTTGTCAATGCAGGAAAGGTCATGCACAGCAACCTTTACGCCCTTGGCGGCAACTTTGGCGGCCAGGGCGTTGGCGGCGCTTGCGGTGTTGCCGTACATGCTGCCGTACAGCACAACAACCGCCTTTTCTTCGGGTTCGCAGCGGCTCCACAGGTCATACTTGCCAATGAACCAGCCCAGGTTCTTGCGCCACACGGGACCGTGCAGCGGGGCAATGGTCTCGATGGGCAGGGTGGCGGCCTTTTTCAGCACAGCCTGCACCTGCACGCCGTACTTGCCCACAATGTTGGTGTAGTAGCGGCGGGCATCGTCCAGCCATTTGCCGGCAAAGTCTACCTCATCAGCGAACAGGGCACCCTCCAGGGCACCAAAGGTGCCAAAAGCATCGGCGCTGAACAGGGTACCGGTGGTGGTGTCAAAGGTCATCATCACTTCCGGCCAGTGTACCATGGGGGCCATCACAAAGGTCAGCTTGTGTTTTCCCAGGTCCAGCATGTCGCCCTCTTTTACCACCAGGGCATCGTCAATAGCGGCGCTGTCTGTGGGAAAGTACATTTTCAGCATGGGCAGGGTTTTGGCGTTCACCACCAGGCGCAGATCCGGCCAGCGCACCAGCACGGCTTCGATCATGGCGGCGTGGTCCGGCTCCATGTGGTCCACGATCAGATAATCCAGCTTGCGGCCATCCAGGGCGGCGGCAACGTTCTCCAGGAACTGTGCGCCAACGCTGGCATCGGCGGTGTCCAGCAGGGCGGTTTTTTCATCCAGAATCACATAGGCGTTGTAGCTGACGCCGCGCGGAATGGGAAACAGGTTTTCAAACTTTGCCAGGCGGCGGTCACTTGCGCCGACATAAATTGTATTTTCGGATACAGTCTGAATGCTTTGCATAAATATTCCTCCGTATCAGTAGAAATAGTGAAAAATATTTTGAATGATTAGGACACAGTAAAACTTTGCTGAGGATAGAATACCACATTTTGGGGCGTACTGCAAGATGAAATAGGGGCTTTTTGATGGGATGTGTGGTGATTTGAGGGGCGGGAGTTTGTGGGGATGGTGAGCGGCTTGCCCGCAAGAGGAGCAGATGATAGGGCGGCGGGCGCACAATGTGCGCCCCTACCAGTGTGGTAATTCTAAAGATTTACTTTTTATGATTTGGAGACTTTCTCCATTTGGCTTTGTTACGAAGCGGCTCTAATTTTTTTAGATAGAGCAAAGAGGTAAAGTTTTAGCCTTAATGCACTACTACGGGTTGGAGGTGGTTTCAAGGGCGATTGCACATAAAAAACAATCTGTAGGACGCTGCGCACGCAGGCGCGTTTTGGAGGCCAACCGAACCATAGGTTCGGCTCTTAGGCTGGAGATAGGTGACCTTACCCCGCCGCAGTGGAACTTAAATAATTTGTTACCAACCTAAAAAATATTTGTAGGGGACGATGCTCCGCATCGTCCCACACGCAGGGCCTTGCCGGAATTATATCCTCTCCCCCGAAAGATTGCAAACAAAAACCGGCCCCTTTTCAGGAACCGGTAAACATTTAAGAATGTTCGGGCAGCGCATGGTGATGGTTGTGGCGATAAGCAACCGAGGGTGCTGTGCGCAGGGCAACGGCATCGGCCACGGCGTCCAGCGTCAGAGCCAGGATGATGCCGCCCATCACATCAATCACCGAATGCTGCTTTAACAGCATGGTGGAAAGAATGATGGAAACGCAGAGCAGATCGGCAGATACGCGCACCCACAGCCATTTGCGGCCGCGCAGCCGTGCGCAGTGGTGATAAGCCAGCGCCAGCGTGACGGAGTTGAACACATGGATGGACGGGAACACGTTGGTGGGCGTATCCGTGCGCCACAAAGCGCGTACTGCACGGGTAAAGATATCATTGCCGTAAATGTAAGCGGGACGCAGGTCGGTACCATTGGGTACGATCGCGCAGAACAGCAGCGAGAGGGTCATGCCGGTAAACAGCGGCAGGCACAGCCGCCAGAATTCCCTCCGGTCATTGAACCACAACAAATAGAACAGTGTACAGGGGATCCAGGCGAACCACAGGTAATAAGGGATGATGGCGTATTTGCAGAACGGAATCAGATCATCCAACCGGCAGTGGAGCACCAGATCCGGCACCTGGATGCCCTGTTCCAACAATTTGAAAAACGCAAGATAAAAGACCAGGTAGCAGGCCATGAACTGGATGGGATGGTCTTTGCACCATGTACGAATCACAAAAAACACTCCTTTTTAAGAAAAAAGGCCGCCGCAGGGGGACCATTCCCCTTGCGATGATAGAGTATTATACTCTCCAAATGTGTCAAAAACAAGGGAAAGCGGCGACAAGGATTGACAAATCGAACTACATTTTTTTGTGCAGCACTGCTAAATTGTGAAATTGAAAATTGTGAAAAGCAACAAAAATAGCAAGCCGGGAATGCTTGCTGGGCTGCGCGGGCCGTTGCAGCATTTGGCTGACTATTAAATCATACGAGCCCCCCGGCCCGGATTTTGCACCGGCGGTGCGGTTTTTACATTTTTTACACCGCCCACCCCAAGATGCGGCGGAAAGAGCGGAAATTCAGCCGATTCCTTTACTTTTCATACATCACACAAATTAGTTGCACACCACAAGGAGAATTGGTATAATATTACTTAATAATGTACGTTTGCCCAGGCGCAGGATTGCAAAACTGCACAAAAAGCTTTTGCCGTGCTGCTGCCCGGAGCAGGAGGGGGCAAAATACCGTGCCGAAAATTGATGTGACCCGTTTTATGGAGCAGAGTGGAATGCGTAAAGCACGCTTTGGCGGCTATGAGCCGGACGATGTGCGTGCGGCACTGCAGGCCCTTTGCACGGAATATGAACAGCGCCTTGGCCGGGCCGAAGCCCAGGCCCGCAAGGCCGAACAGGAAAACGCTGCATTGCAGCAGCATTGCCAGACCCTGACCGCCCAGAACAACCGGCTTTCCGGCCAGAACGCTGCGCTGGCGGGCAGCAGCTCTACATACTCACGCCAGAAAGAAAGCCTGGACGCCCAGGTTTCCGCCCTGCAGGAGCGCAACCATTCGCTGAACGACCAGGTGGCCGTTCTGCGGCTGAAGAACGGCAGCCTGCAAAAAGAAAAAGAAGAATTGCAGGAACGTGCCGACCAGGCCGAAGCCGCCCTGCGCATCAAGGGCCGTGAGTTGGACGATGCCCGCAATGCGCTGGAAAACGGCAAAGAAGAGATCATGCAGGAAGCACGCCAGAAGGCGGAGGACATTGTGGCCAACGCCCATGTGCGCGCCGACCAGATCAAGGAGGACGCCCAGGCCGAAGCCCAGGCGATGGATGTTTCGGCCCGCGACCAGGCCAAAGCCCAGGCACAAAAGCTGGTGGATGCTGCCGCTGCGGAAGCCAATGAGATCCAGAACGCCCACCAGCTGCGGCTGAACAACCTGCGCGCCGAAGTGCGGGAGATGGAGGCCCAGCGTGCCGCACTGATTGACTACCTTGGCCTGATGAGCCGCAAGCTGCTGAATCTGCAGAACGAAGCCATTGCCAATGACCCCGCCGCCGAAGCCCGCGCTGCCGATAACGCGGACCGCGAGCTGGAAACAGAGCTGCCGGAGCTGCACACCGTGCCTACGCCGGAAGCTGCGCTGGATTTAAGCCCCGAAACGGTGGCCCGCGCGGTGGATGAACTGCGCGCCCAGGCCGCTGCTGCCGGGGAGGAGGACGAACCCGAAACCCTGAGCCAGCCGAGCACCGCCCCGCAGGAAGTGGAAAAACAGGAAGAAGCTGCCGCCCCGGCAGAGCCCGCAGCCGTGCAGCCGGAGGAAGAAACGCCGGAAAACGCAGCGCCGGAGGCTGAAACAGAAGAACAGCCGAAGACAGAAGAAACACCCGAACCGGAAAAGACCGAGGATAAGCCGGACCATCCCACCGGGGACCCCAACCACCAGACCGGTCCGGCGCTGACTGAGGTGCCGGGGGCCATCTTCTCTTCGCCCATTGTGCGCCCGGCGGATGCCCCGCGCCCGGACGATACCCCGCCTTCCGCCACGCCGATGGCCCCGGTAATGCCCAGCTTTGAGGAAGAGGACGAGCTGGACGCCCCGGCCATGCCGCTTCCCCCGCGGGAAAAGCCGCAGGAGCCTGAAGCCGAAGAAGAAGCGCCCGCCGTGCCGGAAGAGCCCCAGCCCGAAACGCCGGAAGCCGCCAAGCAGCGCGCCGCCCGCCAAAAGGCAATGCGCGCCCTGTGCGCATTGCGCCGCATGCGGGAGCAGCACGGACTGGAGGACATCTGAAAAGACGAGAATGTGGCCTATTTCTACAAACGCAGCCGGATTTTGCATTAAGGCAACACCGCACAATTCGCGCCTGACGGCTTAAGCACCGCTCCGGCGGCTGCGGCACGGCATCTGCGTTGCCAAAATGCTCGATAATACACAAAGTATTATCTGCGCTTTTGGCTTAGCATCTGCCGCACCTCGCTCGCCGTATCGGCACTTAGAATTATGCGGTATTGCCTTAAAAACCTTGGAATCCATCTTGCGCTTGCGAAATAGTTGTCATTTTCTTTGTTTTCAGATGCGCCTTGGACACAGAACTGTAAACAATGTAATGTAAAGAATAGGAGCCTGTAAGTGAAAATTGCTGCGGTAAAAAAATTCACACAGGTTTTGGTTGCCATGGCTGTTGCTGCAGTCATGGCAGCTTTGCTGTGTGCGCCCAAAGCATTAGGCACCACGATCGGGGAATTTTCCATTGAGCAGATCTATGTCAACGTGCCGGAGCTGGACGTGTTTGTTCAGGCAACGGATGCACAAGGCCAGCCCATCAGCCCGGATCTTGTGCGGGCGGCAGGGGTGGAGCTGTACCTGGGGGATGAAAAGATCCCCACCGGCAACATCGGCATGGCGAACGAGCCGATCTGCTATGTACTGGCGGTGGACAACAGCGTGGACGAAACTACGCTGAAAGAATACCGCATTGCACTGCGGCGGCTGATCAGCGCCAAAGGCGCAAAGGACCAAGTCATGCTGTATACCCTGGCCGGGGATGCAGCCTGCGTTCTGCCCGCGACCATTGATACCAGAGCGGCAGTGAACGCCGTGAACGCGATGGAAAGCCAGGAGGAAAACGAGCCCAACCTGGTGCAGGCGGCCACAACGATTTATAATGACATCAACGAAAACTACCAGAGCATTGCGCCGCGCAAGGTGATCTTTGCCCTGACGGAAGCGGGCAATACCGCCACCAGCACAGCGCTGTTGGGTGCCGTGGCCAAAGATACAGCCAGCCGCCTGAACATGCCGCTGGATATCTTTGTGACGGTGGATGATGACAACCCCCTTGCCGAGCTGGGCCAGGCCCTGGGCGGCGATAAGCTGGATGTGGTGCATGAAAGCGAACTGGCCGATACCCTGGCTGAAAAACAGCAGGTCCTTGCCAATGCGCTGGAGATCAAAACCGCGGTGGATGAAAATTTTTACGGCGAGCGCCTGGATGTGCTGACCCTGAGCGTGCCGCAGCTGGGCAGCGCAGTGAAAACCAACGCTACCGTGTATATGGGCCACCGCCTGGCCAAACCGGCGGTGGAAAGCGTGACGCTGCATGGCCGCTATGCCATGACCATTCGGTTTAACCAGGCCGTGGGCCGTGCGGAGGACCTGACCTGTTACAGCATTCAAAGCGAGGATATCTGGGGCTGGCATGTAAAAGTTAAACAGGCCATTGCCAGCGCGGACGGCAGAAGTGTTTCGCTGTACACCGAGCCGCTGTACCAGGGAACCTATACCATTAAGCTGAACAAGATGACCAGCGCCATGACCGCGGCCAACGTGAGCGATTCCGGCACCGTATACCGCTTTACCGTGGAGGATTGGCCCAAGGACAGGGCGTTCTATCTGGCACGATTCCGGCTGCCTGCCATTATTCTGGGCGGGCTGTTGGTGGTGCTGGCCGCGGCAGCCCTGCTGCGCGGCCGCAAGGAGCGCACTGAGGAAAAGCTGGCCGAAGCCGAACACCTGCTGACCGATGCCGCCCCCGTGCAGCAGAGCCTGCCGGGGCGGTGGATCACCCTGTACCTTTCTACCCGGCGGGGCATTGCAGAAACCCGCTGGTCCGCCTATGTGGAAAGCAGCCTGATTATCGGCAGCGATGCCACCCAGTGTGACCTCTGCCTGGCGGATGGCCGCACCCGCCCCCAGCACGCAGTGCTGGAAGTGGAAAGCAGCGGCGTGACCCTGCGCCCGCTGGATGAAGCTGCTGTGATGGTGAACGGCGACCCCATCGGCGGAGAATACCGCCTGCAAAACGGCGATACCATAAAAATTGGCCGCACCACCCTGCGGCTTGTGCTGTAAACGCGCCCGAAGGAGGAAAATGATGAAACTGACCAAATGCCCCAACGGCCATTTTTATGATGCCGATAAACACCCCGAATGCCCCTATTGCAATGGCGGGCTGGAGGCCAGCAGCGCCATTGCTCAGCCCGGCACCGCTGCCGAGGTTGACCTTGCCGCACCCAAAGGCCCGGTGGCCGGCTGGCTGGTGGTACTGGACGGCCCCGCCCGCGGGCAGGACCTGCGTTTGGGCGAAGGCCGAAACTTTTTGGGGGTGGATGCGGCCGGGAACCCCGCCGTGCTGGATGCCAACAGCCCGCTTGCGGTGCGGCGCGGCATTGTGGTGTATGACCCACAGGATAACAACTGGTGTGCGCTGCCGGGGTCTTCCAACGAGCTGTGCACCCTGAACGGAAAAAGCCTGATTGAAAAAATGCCGCTGACAGCGGGGGATACCTTTGTTGTGGGCGGTGCGCAGCTGCGTTTTGTGCCGCTGTGCGGGCCGGAGTTCAACTGGAATGCAGCGCCGAAAGAGAGGAGATGACTCCCTTGGCCAGTGAGATTATTTTAACTGTCAGCGAGCGGCGCAACCGCCAAAAGCTGACCCTTTCCAGCACGGCAGCTCCCTTTGTGTTTGGCCGTGGGCGCGATTGCAGCTTTGTGCTGCGCCGCAACAACGTGGGGGAACACCAGTTCACGATCGAATACAAAAACAATGCCTGGCTGATGCAGGACGCAGGCTCCACGATCTGCGGCACCTGGTACAATAACCGCTATATCCATTCCGGTGAGGAAGTGACCCTGCAGCCAGGGGATGTGATCGGCCTGAATACCGACGGCAACGAAACCACACAGGAAATCACCTTCCGCGTGGAGGAAATCCGCCAGGGCGAGGGTACCGCCGCCCTGCGGCGGGAAACGCCCAACGCCACCGTGCTGCGGGAGCTGGATGTGCGCCGCAAGCGCCGTATCCTGATCGGCTGCGGCGAGGACTGCGATGTGCAGCTGACCAGCGACCGTGTTTCCCGCCACCACTGCGAGGTGGTGTATAAGGACGGCCACTATGAACTGAATGACCTTGGCTCCACCAACGGTACTTACCTGAACGGCACCCGCGTGCGCAATGAGCTGCTGACGGACGGTGCCATCATCAACGTGCCCACCCAGGTGTTTGCATTTTCCGGCGGTATGCTGCACTACCATGAGCATAAGGTGGGTATCAGCATTGAACTGCTGGATGTGTATAAAACCGTCAAAAACCGCAACACCGGCAAGCCGCTGAACATTGTGGACGGCACCAGCATGGGGGTGGAACCCAACAGCTTTGTGGTTGTGGTGGGCGGTTCCGGAACCGGCAAATCCAGCCTGCTGGGCTGCATCACCGGGGCGTCGCCCTGCACCTCCGGCAGCGTCTGCTTTGACGGTATTGACACCCGCGGCAACCGCAATGCCTTTGATGCCGTGCTGGGCTATGTGCCGCAGAAAGACATTATGCACGACGAGCTGACGGTGGAACAAAGCCTGACCTACACCGCCAAGCTGCGCATTGCACGCGATGCCACCCGCACCGAGATCAAAGCCGCCGTGGCCCACGCCATTGAAGCCGTTGACCTGGGCGGGCGGGAAAAAACGATGATTGCAAACCTTTCCGGCGGGCAGAAAAAGCGGGTTTCCATCGCCATGGAACTGCTGGCTTCGCCCCGGCTGCTGATATTGGACGAGCCCACCAGCGGGCTTTCGCCGGATCTGGACCGCAGCATGATGGAGCTGTGCCGCAAGCTGAGCCACGAAAACTGCACCGTGCTGATGGTTACCCACAACATGTCCAACATCAATCTGTGCGATAAGATCGCCTTTTTGGGCACGGGCGGCGTGCTGTGCTATTATGGTTCGCCCGAAGCGATGGATGAATATTTTGATGTGGAACTGACCAGCGATATTTTTGAAAAGCTGCACGACCCCGAACAGGTGGAATATTACCGCCGGAAATACTTTACCAGCCTGGAATTCAACCGCCTTGCAGCGCGGTTCCCGGCGGCAGCCAAGGAGGCGGAAAAACGATGCAAAGCATAAAAATCGGCAAGCTGCTGCGCCAGCTGGCGGTGCTCATCTCCCGCAATTTCCAGCTGATCTGGAACCAGAAGCTGACCCTTGGCAGCTTGATTCTGCAGGCCCCGCTGATGGTGCTTGTCATCAAGCTGGTGGGGGAGCCGGACTGCTTTACCTCCAACCTGATCAACATCGGCAGCCGCACGGTGCTGTTCATTGTGTGCGCCATGGCGTCCTTTATGGGGCTGCTGAACTCTTACCGCGAGATCTGTAAAGACCGGGAGATTATCTTCCGTGAAGCCAGCGTCGGCGTTTCGCTGCTGGCAACGGTGCTCAGCAAGGCCATCACCCTGTTTCTGGTGGAAGCCGTGCAGGCGGGCATTTTGACGGCAGGCTTTGTGGAGATCATCCATATTCCGCAAAACCACCTGCTGCTGGATACCAATGTAGAAATCTTCATTACGATTTTCCTGCTCATGGCAGCATCCAGTGCCATGGGCCTGCTGGTATCTGCCAGCCTGAAAAGCAGCGAAGCCGCGGTGCTGCTGGTGCTGGTGCTCATCATCGGGCAGGTGGTGTTCAGCGGCGTTATGTTCAGTATGACCGGCGCGCTGACGGCCATCAGCTATATCATTGTCTGCCGCTGGGGCATGGGGGCGCTGGGCGCTTCCACCGATTTGAACGACCGCCTTTCCTGGCTGAAAGCAGGGCTGGACAGCCCGATGTACGATGCCACCGTGCCCAACCTGGTGCACAGCTGGCAGATGCTGGGGTTGATTACCCTGGTGTGCGTGGCGGCGGCATGGATGGTGCTGTATATTGGGTTCAATCGCAAAAAGGGATAATCGGTACAGCACAATCGGCATTTTTTTCACGGTAGGATAGGGTCACCCAACCCTACCACACATTTGGAATGAAATCATCAGGTTTTAATGGCTGCCCACCCGTAGGGGCGCAGATTGTGCGCCCGCGGGTGTTTGCGGTGTTCAGGGGCAAAATATTTGGCAAGACCCGTCATGCGGGCCGATGCAGGTGTCGTTCCCTGCAAATTTTTAGCCTGGCAGCGGGAAACCACCCCTCAGGCCGCTTCGCGTCCAGCGCAAACAGCGCCCTGTCCCCTCTGTCGCTCTGCGACATCTCCCCGCCTCGCGGGGAGTCACCCCTCAAAGGGGAGCCACCTCAGACCTAAAGTAAGAGATTGGCTCCCCTGGAGGGGAGCTCCGGCGAAAGCCGGTGAGGGGGGCCACGCCACAAACCTTAAGGCAACACCGCACAATTCCCGCCTGACGGCTTAAGCACCGCTCCGGCGGCT